>Ga0100381_1003523_pt1 | contig 13504 bp, 13 predicted proteins | sample CryGeymeta201505_FD_80416 | JGI IMG/M metagenome (GOLD analysis project Ga0100381, IMG submission 80416) | Groundwater microbial communities from Crystal Geyser aquifers in Utah, USA - Crystal Geyser metaG 2015-05 | ecosystem: Environmental > Aquatic > Deep subsurface > Groundwater | place: USA...
ATGGCTAATTTGTTGTGGATTTGTTCCCTCTATGTTCACAATGGCGGTTACTTTAGGGAAAACTTCATTACTCCAATCCTCTCCTGTTACATTCCAATAAAAAACATCCTTATCTTCTCCAAATAAAATTGCCCGACCGACATCGTAAGTAATTACGTATTCAAAAGGACCGAAGATCAGTTTGTTGGCGTTCCCTATTTTGATTACTTGATTGCTATTTTCTCGATTAACCTCATATTCAACAGGTTGACCATTGTATTGAACATCGCGAACTTTTAAGCGCAAGGAGCGTCTGATGACTAAGTTGTCGTTTGTAATGTCTGGAATAAAACGAAAAAGACCGTGTCTTTCTTCATAAAAATCGCCAGAAAGTGTTTCTGTAATACGTGCCGATCCATCTTGTGCGACCTCAATCTCAGAAACAAAAGAAGAAAAATCAAAACCACCCAAACCTTGAGCCAGGCTTGGGTTTGGTAAAAAAACAAAGAACAAAGCACTCATCAAAACACTACTTAAGATACTTATTTTTGTTAGCCACGTGTTGAGAAAAGTTTTTTGCATAAATTGTTTCGCCAGTTGGTGTGCTTAAAAAATAAAGCCACTCGTGGTCTTCTGGATTTATTACTGCAGAAAGAGCGTTGAGACCTGGATTGCTGATTGGCCCCGGTGTTAGACCTCGATACTTGTATGTGTTGTATGGCGAATCAAGACGCGTTTCATCAAAAGTAATGCTGGGTGAAGTGCCACCAGTCACATAGTTGACAGTGGAGTCCGCCTGAAGCGCCATATCGATTGCCAATCTGTTGTAAAAAAGTCCGGCTACTTTAGTCATGTCATCGGGGCTTTGAACCTCGCGTTCTACAATAGAGGCCAAAATAATCAATTCATTTCGACTTAATCCATTTATTCTGCCATCTGCTGGCAAACCTGCCTCTTGCCATTTTTCCTCAGCAGTCTTTAGTAGTTTTGTGATAATCACCTCAACCCCATCTGTCGCCTTAAAACGATACGTGTCTGGAAAAAGATACCCTTCCAAAGAAGCACCCGCCGGCATATTTGGTATAACCTCCTTTAACAGACTGTCTTTACTAGTATAAAAATTCCATTCTTCCAAAGTAACGTGAGGAAAAGTCTCTATTACCAATTTGCCTATTTGATCTGCTGTATACCCTTCGGGAAATGTAATTTGTACTTCTCTTGCCTCAGCACTCTGCAAAGCATTGGCAATACCCGCAAAAGACATACCTTTTTTGAGTGAAAAATAACCAGCCTGAAAAGATTGTGCGTCTCCAGCCACTTTAATAAACCAAGAAAAAAGCCGTGCTGAAGAAATCAGATCTTGCTCTTCTAATTGCTTGGCAATTGAGTACCCTGTAGAACCAGGCACAATTTCAAAAGAAACAAATTTTTCTGAAGAGTCTGGCTGTCTTCCAAAACTCATCCACCAGGCAGCTCCACCAAGAACCAAACCAATAATTAAAGGAACAAAAACAAAAACTAGACGCAGATATTTCATAAGTATTTATCGTGACCTTTCTCGGATAAATGTTGGACTATTTCTTTAACTCGCTGTGAATCTTGACGGTTGCAAACCAATAAAGCGTCTTCCGTATCAACAACAACTACACCATCCATACCCAACACGGCTGTAATTTTATTTTTTTGTCCGTAGATAAGTGAATGAACCGTGTCTATGGCAACAACCAAACCACGACTAACATTTTCTTTGTTTTCTGATAATTGATCATGGAGAGTATCCCAAGCCCCAATATCACTCCAACCAAAATCACCTTCAATTACCAGTATTTGCCCTTCCCCCATGTATTCTGTAACGGCATAATCAATAGAAATTTTTGGAAGTTCTTTGAAAATATCAATTACAGCCTGCTCATTATTTTCTTCGAGTGCTTTTTTGATTTTTTCTAAACCACCACCCATTTGTGGAGCGTGGGTATGAAAAGCCTCCATAAACTTGCGAGGTGTCCACATGTAATAATTGGCGTGCCACAAATATGTTCCGTCTTCCAAATAAGCCTTAGCGACTGGATACGCTGGTTTTTCTGTGTGTCCCAAAAAATTATGAATCCGAATACCATTTCGTTCACACAAAAGTTCATCTACATGAGTGTAACCCAAAGCCGTGCTTGGAAAAGTTGGTCTGATTCCAATGTCAACAAGTTTACCCGTCTCCAAAATAAGACGCTCCCCCAAAGTCAAACACTGCAAAAAACGTTCTTCATCACGAATATAATGATCAGAAGGCACAAAAACTACCGGCTCATCTGGAAAATCAATCGACAGGCGAGTAGCTACATAACCCATAGCCGGACCAGTATCGCGTCTTTCTGGTTCTAAAAAGATATTTTCTGGTGAAACATCCAAAAAAGCTTCTTTAATTAGTTCATCAAAAGGTGCTGAAACAGAAAAGTATATATCTTCCTTAGGAAAAAGACGTAAAAGACGGCGATAAGTATCTTGAATCAAGGTTTCTTGTCCAACTAACTCTGAGAATTGTTTTGGTTTAGCGCTCCTGCTTATTGGCCACAAACGGGTCCCGGAGCCACCTGCTAAAATTACAGCTTTCATATAGTCCTTACAATGCCAAATATTCTAGTATTTTTCAATGTTTCACTCACTTCAACCAAAAACCAACCAAACTACACCAACACCTACTGCTATTCCTCCAAAAATATCGGATAAATAATGAACTCCGACATACAATCTAGAGAACGCCACCATGGCTGCCATTATAAATGCAGCCAATACAACAATTCCTGGTTGCAAAGAAGAAAAACACGAAGCGCTTGCCAAAGCAAAAGCAAGGGTTGTGTGACCGGATGGAAAAGATGGTGTTTCGAGCCACATTTTTACCAAAGCTTTTTCGCCGCGCACTTTAAAAGGCCTTGGACGCTTAATGATGTAAGACAAGCAAATCATAACAGTCCATGCCAAAGAAACACTGAGTGCAGACTGCTTAAACAAAGGCCACAAACTATCTGCCGGTGTCGCAATTATCAAGTTAGCCAAAACAAAAACAAATAAAACCCATATTCCATAAAGTGTCACAAAACCCCAAAAACGATCACGAAGTAGGTTTTTACCCCATTTGGGTGTTATCCAATTATGAAAAAGTTTATCAATCGACATAAAGCTCAATATTCTTTTTTATCTCATACGATAATTTTTGTCTTTCCAACTCTTTTAAGTCAGCCTGTTTAGCCAAATCCAAATCATTTTCAGTAGGTTTGAGTTCTTTTTCTGATACAAGCAAGAATCTCGCAAAGGACAGCGCCAGCAACTAGGTTTACGTGCTGTGCAAATAGTTCTACCAAATGGTACAAAAACCTGATTTACCAATTGCCAATATTCAATCGGCAAAATCTTCTTTAAAGCCTTCTCTACCGCATTTGGTGTACTTTCATTAATCCATCCAAGACGATGAACCACACGGAAAACATGAACATCAACTGCAATCGAAGGAACATTAAAACAGGCAGATAAAACGACGCTCGCAGTTTTTCTACCAACTCCAGGTAAACTGGTTAATGATTCGATATCTTGCGGCACTTGGCCATTGTACCTTTCAAGCAACATCGAGGCCACACCTTTGGCGTGCTTAGCTTTTTGACGATACATCCCCATGAAAGAAAGAGTGTCATTTATTTCCAAAAGTGATGCTTTAGAAAGAGTGGTAAGCGATGGAAAACGTTCAAAAAAACCAGGTAACAATTTTAAAACTTGCTCATCTTTGGTGCGAGCAGAAAATATAACAGCCAAAAGAACACACCAAGCCGGACCTACATTTAAAAGACCCGGGTGATTATAAATCTTGTGCAGGAGTTTTAATTGATTTTCTACCTGCTTCATAGCTTTTATGTTGGCGGCAAGAGTGACTGACCTGTCATTTCTACTGGTTTTGGTAAACCCATTATTTCCAAAATTGTTGGAGCCACATCTGCTAACACACCAACAGGAGGAAGTAACGATAAATCACCTTCTATAACTTCTCCGGACAAACCTGGCTTACCCTCAAAGGCACGCCCAATAATCAAAAAAGGTACGGGATTAGTGGCGTGTTCTTTGTCTATTTCATTTGTTCTCAAATTCAAAAGCTCTTCTGCATTACCGTGGTCTGCTGTAATACAAACCACTCCCCCAGCTTTAAGAGTTGCCTGAACCACCATACCAACAGCTTTATCTGTGGCTTCTATTGCTTGAATTGAAGCCTGTAGATTACCTGTATGTGCAACCATATCTGGATTAGCCAAATTAGCCACAATAAAATCATGAGTCTTTTTTTCAACTGCCTCAACGACTCTTTTGGCTACATCTAAAGAACGCATGTCCGGTGTTTGATCATAAGAAGAAACTGAGGGCGACGGAATCAAAACACGCTCCTCCAAAGGAAAAGGTTGCTCGCGAGTACCATTCAAAAAGAAAGTAACGTGAGCATATTTTTCTGTTTCTGCGACATGGAGTTGAGATAATCCGGCCTGAGAAATAACTTCTGCCAAAGTATTACTTATTACAACCGGAGGGAAGGCTACTGACACGTTAAAAGTTGGATCATACTCAGCCATGGTCACAACAGGAACATCGACTAACAGTTCGCGAGAAAAACCATCAAAAGACGGATCAACAAAAGCTTGCACCATTTGTCGCATTCGATCTGGACGAAAATTAAAGAAAATAACTCCGTCACCAGACACTATTGGTCCTTTTGCTTTACCGTTTTCTATAACAACTGTTGGTACAAGCTCTTCATCAAAAACATCATGAGAATACGATTCTCGAACTGTTTCCACTGGATCACTTGTTTCTTGGCCGCGACCCAAAACCATGGCCTCATAAGCTTTTTGTTCGCGATCCCACCTATGGTCTCTATCCATGGCATAATATCTGCCGGACACACTGGCCACAAAACCAACCCCCAAATCCTTAATTGTGGTTTGCAAGGTGTTAAGAAAATCTATTCCAGCATTATAAACAGTGTCTCGACCATCCAAAATAACATGAACTGCTACTTTTTTTATTCCTGCATCTTTGGCGAGTTTGAGTAGAGCATGACAATGTTCGTCGAGTGAATGAACACGTCCATTACTCACCAAACCAATCAAATGCAAAGTTCCCCCGGTTTTTTTGACGGTTTCAGTTATTTTAACAAAGGCTTCATTCTGAAAGAATTCACCTGTTTTAATGGAAAGATTAATTCTTGGAAGTGATTGATAATAAACTCGACCAGATCCAATAGCCAAATGTCCGACTTCTGAATTCCCCATCTCCCCCCAAGAAAGACCAACTTCTTCGCCGGAAGCACGCACAGAAACCGTAGGGTAACGCCTTATTAAATCACTATAAACAGGTGTTTTTGCTCTGGTAATTGCATTTCCTTCACTATCTGGAGCCACACCAAAACCATCTAAAATCAATAGGACTACGGGTTTTGTTGTGCTTTGTGCCGCATTTTCTGATGACATAAGCAAACTTAGGATCGTTTTAGTTCTTCCTCAATCTCCATTAATCTGTTGTATTTGGCAAGTCTTTCTGACCTCGACAACGATCCGCTCTTAATGAATTCTGCATTTGTTGCAACGGCAATATCGGCAATGGTTGTGTCTTCTGTTTCTCCGGAACGATGTGAAACGGAAATAGCATAACCCGCCTGACGCGCCAACATAATTGATTCAATCGCTTCAGAAAGAGTTCCTATTTGATTCACTTTAATCAAAATAGCATTAGCAACCTGCATTTCAATCCCTTTTTCCAAACGTTCTACATTTGTCACAAACAAATCATCACCAACCAAATGAACCTCTTTTGGAAAAGCTGCTGTCATCTTTTGCCAACCTTCCCAATCATCTTCAAAAAGCGGATCTTCTATAGAAACAATTGGGTACTTTTTAATGAAGCGTGAAAACATTTTAATCATTTCATCTGAAGTAAGCTCTTTCCCCTCACTTCTCAGCATGTAGAGCTTACGCTTGGCATCATAAAACTCCGATGCGGCTGGATCCATTGCCAAACCAACTTCGCGTCCCGGTTCGTAACCTGCAGCTTCGATGGCTTTTACCAGCATTTTTAAAGCGCTTTCGTTAGAAGGCAGTGGAACGGCGTAACCACCTTCATCTCCCACAAGTGTCGAATATCCTTTTTTACGAAGCATTGCCCCAAGAGTATGAAAAATTTCCGAGCCACAACGAACTCGTTCTCGAAAAGTCGATTGCTTAGGCACAATCATAAACTCCTGAAAATCAAGCGCCCAACCAGCATGAACACCACCATTTAAAACATTCATGGTTGGAATTGGTAGTTGGTATTTTTTGTAAGGAATATCAAAAGCAAAACGCAAATAAGCATAAAGCGGCATTTGTTTTGCGGTCGCTGCAGCTTTAGCATTTGCAAGCGACACCGCTAAAATTGCATTAGCTCCCATGCGACGCTTGTTTGATGTGCCATCTAGTTTAATCATGGCTTCATCGATTTCGTCTTGACGACGAGCATCCATTCCACGCAGAGTGGTCAAAATGCCTCCATGAACGTTGCGAATCGCCTTCAGGACTCCTTTACCGCCATATCGCTTTGCATCGCCGTCTCGAAGTTCTGCGGCCTCATGACTACCTGTTGATGCACCACTTGGCACTGATGCTGTTCCAACACTGCCGTCTTCCAAAAGAACCGAAGCTTGAATAGTTGGATTGCCTCGAGAATCTAAAATCTCGTGAGCATGAATCGTACTAATGCGATATGACATAAAAAGATGTTTTATGAGTTATCTTTATGTAAAAGAAGCTTGAGTTTTTGCGTAGCTCGTCCCAGCTGAGTTGTAATCAACACAACCAAAATCGTTAAAATAATGGCATAAGCAAACTTGGCTGATAACGATTCTTTGTTTGGAAATATTTGAGCAAACAAATCTTGAATCGCCGAATTCCAAGCCAAAGCTGCCACCAAACCAAATCCAGCAGCCGAGAGTGTAGACATTTTTTCGAGCACTTCAAGTTTAAGTGAACGAGCTTCTGTTTTTTGTACTTCGTCTTCTTTTTTTGTAGATGCCATAAACACTAAAATTACGTACGCATTAAAGGAGCCAAACCTGGCATATCTCCGTCAGCTAAAAATTCGAGCATTGCTCCCCCACCAGTTGATGCCAAAGACACCGATTCCACCAACCCCAATCTTTCAACAAGAGGCATGGTGTCTCCACCGCCAATAACCGTCGTTGCACGCCCGGTCAAAGAAGCAATCAAACGAGCAACTTCGTTGGTACCTTCACAAAAACGTGGAAATTCAGTGTAGCCCAGAGGTCCATTCCAAATAATTGTTTTGGCTTGCTTTAAAATACTGGCCAAAGTACGCAAGCTCTCTTCTCCCAAATCAACAATATGATCAGTGTCTTCCACTTCATCCAAAAAACAGGTTCTCATGCGAGCATCTTTTCGAAGGCGAGTCACAACATTAACGTCAGAAGGAAGCACAATTTTATCTTTATATTTTGCGAGTAACTTTTTAGCAATTGGTAATCCTTCTTTTTCGTAGACAGATTCTCCAATACCGTATCCTTGAGCCAAAAAGAAAGGATGTGCTAAGGCTCCCCCAATAAACACATGGCTCGCAAGTGGAAGAAGTTTTTCTAAGATTGGCAGTTTGCTGATCATTTTTAATCCACCAACCACAATTACAAGTGGCTGTTTTGGGGTGCGAGAAACTTTTTCTAATACAGAAACCTCGTGTGCCAACAAAGGCCCAGCATAAGAAGGTAAAAGCGTTGGCAATAAAGCCACAGACGCATGTGCTCTATGACAAACCGCAAAAGCATCATTTACATACAAGTCACCCAAACGTGCCAGTTCTTTAGCAAATTGCAAATCACCTTTTTCTTCTCGAACATCGAAGCGTAAATTTTCCAAAACTAATATTTGACCATTTTTCAATCTCGATACCGCTCTTTCGGTTCCAGCACCAACGCATTGCCTGGTGTGCGAAACAGGCATTCCAAGTAATTCTGACAATCTTTTGGCAACTGCTCTGGTAGATAAAGATAAGACTCTTTTTCCAGCCGGGCGCCCCAAATGAGTAAGCACAACAATACGAGCTCCTTTTTGTCTGAGCCACTCCAGTGTAACGGCTGATCGGGCAATTTTACCAAAACGACCATCAACTACACCCGCTCGACCGACAGGAACATTGGCATCCATACGCACTAACACCCGTTTCCCTTCGAGTGACATGTCGTTTCTTAGGGTCTTTAGTCGCATAACAATTTATTTTCTCGATCTTCTAAACGAAATTTTTAAACACTTTCAATTAATCACGTTGTTTAGCCAAGGGGTTTTATATACCGCCGATATGCATGGCCATTTCTATCAACCTTGTTGAGTATCCCCATTCATTATCATACCAAGCCATTACTTTTACCAAATCACCATCCACAACACGAGTCATAGATAAATCTACAACAGCTGAATATGACGACCCGATAAAATCTGAGGAAACGAGTGGCTCATCGGTTACTCCTAAAATTCCCTCCCATCTTGCTGATTCTGATGCTTCTACAAAAGCCTTGTTGATTTCTTCGACCGTAACAGTTTTGCCAGCCAAAAAAGTAAAATCAGTCAAAGAAACGTCGATAATTGGTACACGTACAGAAACTCCATCAAATTTACCAATCAAACTAGGTATAGCTTCGGTGGTGGCAATGGCTGCTCCTGTTGATGTTGGAATCATGTTATTGAGCGCAGCACGAGCGCGACGCAAGTCATTTTTGCGGTCAGGTGGAAGTCCGTCAACAACATTTTGACCAGCTGTTACAGAATGAATTGTGGTCAACATGGCTTTTTTAACACCAAAAACCTCATTCATAATTGACACCACCGGCGCTACAGAGTTTGTAGTACAAGAAGCATTATTTACAATCTCTTCTTTTTTAAACTCCTCATGATTCAAACCAATTAGAACAGTTGGCACACCGCTGGCTGGAGCAGAAATAACAACACGCTTAGCCCCGGCGGTTAAGTGTTTGCTAGCTTCCTCCATTTTTGTAAAACGCCCGGTAGATTCAATAACAACATCTACCTCAAACTTTTTCCAAGGCAAAAGAGATGGATCTTTTTCTGCTACAACAGGTAAAAACACGTCGTCTATTAAAAGACCGCCTTCTGTTGGTTCTACATTATGTGGCCATTTACCAAAAACAGAATCATACTGCAAAAGATGTGCCAATACAGTTGGTTCTGTTAAATCATTTACAGCTACAAAAGTTAAGTCCGGTCTATCCCAGCCAACTTTTAATGCGGTTCGTCCAATACGCCCAAAGCCATTAATTGCTACACGAATCATATAATACTACTGAAGAATTGTTACGGCATTATAGCATACAAAACACCCTTTTCACGAATGAACACTAAGTATCACTCATCCCCTGCTTCTTAAAAACACAAAACCCCCAAGCTTTACCTTGAGGGTTTAAAATGTGTTTACAAACAGGTTTATGCAATGTGGAAACGAGATATGCGTGAAACCTGAATGTTTTCACCGATGATGGCGATTTTTTCTTTAATAAAATCACCCACGGTTTTACTGTCGTCTTTAATGTAAGACTGTTCTACAAGAACAATTTCACTGAAGTACTTGTTTAGTTTACCTTCAGAGATCTTTTCAATAACCTCGGCAGGCTTGTTTTGAGAAGCTAATTCAGCCTTAATTATTTCTAGTTCTTTGTCGATTAGCTCTTGAGGAACTTGTTCACGAGTTATGTACAAAGGATCGCATGCACTCACATGTAGTGCCAAGTCGTCACACAAGGTCTGGAAAATTTCTGTGTGTGCCACAAAGTCTGTTTCACACAAAACCTCTACCAATGAACCAAGTTTACCGTTGGCATGAATATATGTACGAACCAGTCCTTCATGAGTTTCTCGGTTGGCTTTTTTTGCGGCTTTAACAATGCCACGTTTGCGCAGTTCTTCAACTGCTTTATCGAGATCTCCGTCTACCTCCTGAAGAATGTTGCGGGCATCCATAATTCCCGCACCAGTCATTTCACGCAATTGCGTAACGAGTTTGATATCAATAGCCATAACGTTTTTTTAAATTAATTACTCAGCTTTTTTTGGACGTGGAGCGGCGGCTACTACAGAAGCAGCATGAGCCTTTCCTTCTTGAATCACTTCAGCGATTAAAGCAGTTACCAATTTGATTGATTTTACTGCATCATCGTTACATGGAATTACGTAATCGATAAGAGTTGGATTGCTATTTGTATCACACAAACCAATAATTTTTGCTCCAACTTTGGCGGCTTCTGCCACAGCTGTTTTTTCGTGACGTACATCAATTACAAAAACGGCTTCTGGTACGCGTTCCATGTATTGGATACCACCAACCAAATGTTCTTTTTCTTCGATTTCACGATCAAGCATTAACTGCTCTTTTTTGGTGTACTTTTTGAGTTCACCTTTTTCGCGTTGTTCTTTAAGAGTTCGCAAACGACGAAGTGTTTGTTTGATTTGTGGATAGTTGGTCAAAGTACCACCAAGCCAACGTTCTGTAACATATGGCATACCACAAGATTCTGCAGCTGCTTTTACAATTGGTTGTGCTTGTTTTTTTGTAGCAACGAAAAGAACTACTCCACCACGTTCAGCAATACCCTTGATAAAATCTAGAGTCTGATCGAGTTGGGCTTGAGTTTTTTCAAGATCGATAATGTGCACACGACTGCGCTCACCAAAGATGTACTTACCCATTTTAGGGTGCCAGTGAGATTTTTGGTGACCGAAGTGCATGCCGGCTTCCAGCATTTCTTTTAACGATGGTTTGTTCATATATGTTTCCTTTTTGCCACGACGGCTTGTAATGCGCCCCTTGTCTTTGTGCCCTACAAGGGAGGATGCGAATCAAAGTTGCCCCGTCTGAGAAATAAATAAAACGAAAAAACTTAAGAGTGCTTTTTCGGGCAGAAGTATATAAAAAACAGACGATTTGGTCAAGAAAAAGACTTTTTACTACGGAAGAAGCAACATGGCATCTCCAAAGGAAAAAAACCGATATTCTTGAGCAATTGCCTCCGAGTAGGCCTTCATTATCCTGTCTCGACCAAAAAACGTGGAAACAAGTACCAATAAGGTTGATTTTGGTAAGTGAAAATTAGTTAAAAGACCGTCAATTACTTTAAAAGCGAACCCAGGCTTAATAAAAGTCGATAAAAGGCCAAAAAAACCTTCATTTGGTAATTGTCCTTCAAATAAATCGGCTACTCCTTCTAAACTACGGACGACCGTTGTTCCTACAGCAACAACTCGTCCACCTTGTTGTTTTGTTGATTTAATTGATTTTACTACTTCTTTATCAACTTCTGCCCATTCAGCGTGCATTACATGATCTTCCAAAAAATCAGTTTTTACTGGCCTAAAAGTGCCGATTCCAACATGCAAAGTAATGTAAGCGATGTTTATCCCTTTATTTTGCAGTTTATTAAGCAAATCAGATGTAAAATGAAGTCCTGCCGTTGGTGCAGCAACAGAACCTACTCGATCTGCAAAAACAGTCTGATAACTATTAGCGGCCTCTTTTGACTCGTCGATATATGGAGGAATTGGTACTTGGCCGTACTTTTCAGTTAATTCAATCACTTCTGCTATAGACTGAAGGAAAATAACTTCTACCACGCCGTCAGGGTGTTTTTTCTCCACAACACAAGAAATACCCATGACTTCAATCGAATCACCTACATCAATACGTCGTCCTGGACGCAATAAAACCTCCCAAACATACTCAGAAACAGCCCTTAATAGAAATACTTCCAACGATCTATTGTTGGCTTTTCCAGTTAATCTGGCCTTGAAAACCTTGGTATTATTCAAAATGAGTAAATCCCCATTTTTGAGCAAATCTACCAAATCCCCTATTTTCTTATGATTTACGTCTTTTTCTTCTCGAAAAAGAACCATCATTTTGGCTGATTCTGGTGGATTAACAGGAACCTGTGCTATTAGCTCAGGCAAAAGTTGATAATCATAGTCATTAATATGGCTGAATTCCTTCATAGTGCCCATTATCCTAATAAATACAGAGCATTAAGGGAAGGGTCAATTGACAAAAGATGGTGCTTTTGGTACTCTTTCGCCCATCAAAGGGCCTCGCAAAAAGCAATAAAATTTGCGTTTTACCCTCATATAATTGTCTGGTTATGAAGAACATACACCCGGAATATTTCGAAAAAGCTACTATCACTTGTGCTTGTGGAACCTCTTACACAATTGGCTCTACCCAACCAGAATTGCAAATTGAACTTTGCGCTGCCTGTCACCCGTTCTACACAGGAACTCAAAAGATTCTCGATACCGCACGTCGTGTAGAGCGCTTCGAGGAGCGCGTTGCAAAACAAGCAGAAGCCGCAAAAACTCGTGCCAACAAACAGGAACGCCGCGCAAAACGCAATACAAAATCAGAAAAAGAAGACGACGCTCCACAGACTGTTTCTTAACGGGCTTGAATCTTCCACCAAAAGCGTCTCGCCTCGAGGCGCTTTTGTCTTTCGTTAGTTTTTCGTACACTGAAACCTATATGGATCTCCTTTCTCAATACACACAAACAAAATCTCGTGCTAATTACATCGAGGAACAAATGGTGACCCCGGCTGTTTTGAATTCTCCTCAAGCTATGCGTGAGCTTGGTGAAGAATATGCTCAACTAAAACCGATTATTGAAATCGGCAGTTCTTATGAACAAGCACTCAAGCACTTACAAGAAGCAGAAGAAACACTAAAAACAGACAGCGATCCAGACATGCTAATCTTGGCAGAAGAAGAAATCGCCAGACTTTCGGCCGAGATACCGGCCATGAAAATAGAATTGGAACGTGTTCTTATTCCACCTGACCCATTAGATAAAAAGAATATCATTGTCGAAATACGTGCTGGTGCTGGTGGTGATGAAGCAGCCCTCTTTGCGGCTGAGCTTTTTCGAATGTACAGTCGCTATGCTGAACGCAATGGCTGGCAAATAACCTTAATATCTTCACACCAAAACTCACTTGGTGGTTTTAAGGAAATCCTTTTTTCAATTAAAGGATCAAATGTTTACAGTGACCTAAAATTCGAAGCGGGTGTACACCGCGTCCAAAGAATTCCAAGCACAGAAAAACAAGGTCGTGTACATACATCTACTGCCACTGTAGCTATTTTGCCGGAAGCAGAAGATGTCGACATTGAACTTCAAGCAAAAGACCTCAAAGTAGAAACAAGTACTTCTACCGGAGCTGGTGGACAGAGTGTAAACACTACCTACTCGGCGATTCGCATGACCCACATTCCAACTGGAATTGTTGTGCAATGCCAAGATGAAAGATCTCAACAACAAAACAGAGAAAGAGCCATGCAAATTATGCGTGCTCGTGTTTTTGCCTACGAACGTGAAAAAGCACGCCAAGCCCGCTCCGATGAACGCCGTGAACAAATCGGTGGTGCTGATCGATCAGAAAAAATCAGGACTTACAACTTCCCAC
>Ga0100381_1003534_pt1 | contig 13482 bp, 13 predicted proteins | sample CryGeymeta201505_FD_80416 | JGI IMG/M metagenome (GOLD analysis project Ga0100381, IMG submission 80416) | Groundwater microbial communities from Crystal Geyser aquifers in Utah, USA - Crystal Geyser metaG 2015-05 | ecosystem: Environmental > Aquatic > Deep subsurface > Groundwater | place: USA...
AAATAGCACATCACAGGAGAATACAAATGGTTTGAGAGTCATAACCCCCTCAAACGCGAAAACGATCCTTTCCCTTGGATGAACACCAACGAGAAGAAAAAGACGAAGCACAAACATCGCAAGGAAGAATGATCACCCCCCTCAGTAAATCCCATAAATAAGTGAGTCTTAATCAGTCTTTTTTCTTGCCTTTTCCTTGGGCCATCATCGCTTGAATTTTTGCTTTGTAAAGCTGCACTCGTTTTTAGATTTACTACTCCTATTTTTTAGACAGACCTTTATTACTACCTGTTGTCATTTACTTCTTCTTCATACGTCGTTACCTTTCCTCTTGTACATTTTATCGAATTTCCTCCTAATTTAGACCTTATCTCACATTTCCGAACATCTTTTTGAGACACTTCATGCAGAAAAGGGAAGACAAGTATCCGCCTAGGCAGAATATTCCGAGAGCTACAAAGGAGAAAGTATTGGGTGACCCCTGGATGTAGGTGAGAATTGTTGTTACGATTTATGTTTCGTTCATGTTTAATGTTTATAGTGATAATGCAGAATAATGGGATATGTTTTTTGATTTATATTAATTGTGGGTATGTGGGCGGCCAGAATGATGCGGACGGCAGCTTGCTTCAAGCCAGTGATGGGACTGAGCAATCCTGTGAGGAACTATCTTTCTGTGGTGAAACCGGTTGCAAAGTACACATGTTTATATGCAGTGACTGCACTTTCATGCAGACGAAGTGCCATTCTTTGATATCGAACATGTTTTTGCACAACATTCGGGAGCTTCTGGAGAACGCGGAAGTGGGCGAGGAAGGTTCCAGTTTAGCAGAAGTAGTGGAGTTAAGCCTCCTCAATCAAAGTAAGCTTACCGCAAGAATCATTCTTAGGCAGGATGATTTGAATATAAGAATTGGCAATTAATTTAGGCATATTAATGGATAAACGAATCATGTCCGACCCGTGATCTACATTCACTGATACCTAGTATCGCCATTTAAAATTAACAGCAACATTTCATTTCAATAAAGCCGCCTCAATTTAAAATATTATTGAAAAACCCTTAGCTGTTTTTGAAGTTCAAGACTAATTACTTGATTGCGTTTTACTTTAGTTGGTTAAATACTTTAAAACTAATGGAAAAACAATATGCATTTTCAGAAAAGGGCAAGGTAAAATTCAAAACAAAATGATAGTGAAGGAATAAATGGTTGTGGAATCGATGATCAAGGGTTTCAAAGAACTTCCCGAAGTTTCAGAAGCTCTCTTCATTGGATGATACTCGTTCCTTTTTTGAAGCTTCATTGACTCAAGCAGCATTTTGTTTGAGGAGGGCCAGGATCTCTTGATGTCCACTGTTTGTTTCAGCTTTTCCTTTGTTCCAGACGGTTTTGAGATCGTTGCCGTTGACCCAGCTGACCTTGATGGTGCCGGTCACACCATGAGCAGAGTGGGTCTTGATTTAGACCTCCTCACCCAGATTTTGTTTAATGTAGTCCTTCAGCCTAGTAGCAGGACCTCCATATCCTCACGATCCACAGTACTCGATGTCGATAAACTTTCCCATAATAAAATAATGAACACTTCAACTCAAACTGAGTTTAAATACTCAGAGCATATTTGTTAACTTATGACAACATATCAATCAATAATAGTTGCTTTCCTGCGAACTAACGGAAGAGTGGAAAGATCTTTTGACATCTTATGAATGATTGTTGACAGCTTCCATATATATGGCCTTTGATGATTCTGTCAGACAGACGAACTCGATTACTTCTGGCTTGTTTGGCATCTTTACTATCTACCTCATCATCCGCTTTACTCCTTTCTGGAGATGAACACCCAACTCTGAGCTAAATTAAGCTATCGCTATTGATTTGAATGTGAGTTATTTCAAGCTTTCAAAGTAATCCCTAAGCAAATTTCTGAATTGGGTGTCGTTGTGCTGATCCTATCTCCAAATATCGCAGAAGACGATGCTGACTTTGTTGAAATTGAGAGTAGGAATGATTATGTTAAAGCTGACAAATGGAGCTTGAGGCATGGCGTTAGAATCTCCTTTTCGGACCAATTAAGCCTTGGCATGTTCTTCTATTTTGGCTCCCTGGACTGGTAATTTATAGAAGTGATCGTTTCTGCGCATATTCGTTGTGTGATCCATAAAGAGGATGAGCAGGTCTGCCTTGACGTGTATGAGCAATTAGGTGGTAAACTGGAACCTGATGGACTTCAACTAGCTGATATCGTCTATCCTAAGGACATCTCTTTCATGCTATTTGCCCTCCTGAATGTACTTAGGCTCCTTAGGGTTACAGATGCTACCCATTGTGTTATTAATATCACCAAACTACCAACCACCAATCCAAACTTGTGTCAAATCAAACTCCTCAAAAGCATAAGTGTAACAATTATCTCAGCTGTTATAGGTTATGTTCTAATAATTTTTATCCTTAAAAGATAATACTAATGGACAGTAATAACGGTACTATGCTGCTGTTGAGTTGGGTCAACAGTGAAAGATAGCTTCAGGGATAAACTACCACTCTCTACGATCTGCAGCATCTCATCCATACGCCCTTCCTTTACCAACTGTTGCAGAAGGTCAGTCACAATTACTTTCATGGACTGAACCACCTCAACTTGCAACTGTAGCACTATCTGACAGCCATTGAGGAGTACCTCATGGAGGCAGAGGGCAAAAAAATAGCCAGAACTTACAAGAAGCAAATCCTATAAAATGAAGCTATCTAAGAAATCATCAAGATAGTTCTGCATTTATTGATTCAAGGCTAGAGCAAAGGATAGTTTATCAGTAGAATAGTACGGCTTAGTGTAGAGGTGCAAACCTATCTGATGGAGGAAATCAAAAAAGTACAAGGTCATGTTGAGAATTTCGTGTAGATTAAGGATATCCTTTCGACTGTCGAAAAATTAGAGGACGAGAATGAGGTGTTGAGAAACAAATTGAAGACATGTAGCGAGATTAACGAGCAGCTAAGCTAGAATATAACCTAGTCGAGAGGAGAAAGATTGAAGATGGAAACAGAAATGCAGGTCTACAGAAACGAGAAGAAGCAAGTCTATGAAGAACTTCAAATTTCAGACCTGAAAGATTACATTGAGCTTTACAGAATGATCAAGCTTGAGAACGTGGAGCTTAATTATAGCATTCAAGAAATGGAGTAGAACAAGAAAGAAGTGGAGATTGAGAACGAAGCAATGAAGGATCGAATTCAATAGGACTATCAGACCATCAATCAGCTTCAGGAGGAAATCACCCATCTCAGACAAAATTACAATGCCGCCAAATAGGAGATCAGCTGTCTTTCTGTCAGCTACTAGCAGCCTGACGATGCTGAGGATTGTGCGCTCAGGTAAAACAAAAATATTGGGAATGGTGCCAAACTAAGAATGTCTTTTCGGGATACTACTTGCCCTTCAGAAAAAAATTCACTTTTCCTGAGCCATACTTTCTAGGAGGACGAAAACATATAAAACGAGAGATTGAGAGCCTATAACGCAGAGATAATGTTCAAGCTTGACATTGCGTACAGCACCATCACAAAATTGACAACTGAGGCTAGCTCTCTCAGAGATGAGAAAAGAGAACTATAGAAGAAAAATTCTTATCTGGTAAAGAAGCTAACAGAGTTGAGGAAGGAACATAACAGATTTGTCAAGGAATTGAGGTCTATGGGCATTTGATCATTTTATACTTTAGGGTTATGACAAATATAGGTGTTAAGATATGGGTCATGAATCACTGGTTGACAGTTGAGACAATGTTGCGCTTGTAGAAGGGGGTCTGACTGCAGTCGATGTTGAACTTTTTCTCTTCTCTTTGGTCAACAGGCACATAGTTACGAGTGTTGTGACCCACGTAATGTTGCCTGGGTCTGATGATTTTGTTCTCAGGGTCATCCAGGAACTCGTTCCAGTGGGCCAGCCAGCCAACAGTTCGGGGAATCATGAAGAGGACAGGGAACATATCCGTAGGAAAACCGAGAGCCTTGTAAATGATTCCACTGTAGAAATCAACGTTGGGATAGAGCTTTCTTTCAATGAAGTAAGGATCGCTGAGAGCAATTCGCTCAAGTTCGATGGCGATTTAGATCAGCTACTCCTTTCCGACAATCTGGAAAACTTCATCAGCAACTTTCTTAATAATTTTGGCTCGAGGGTCGTAATTTTTATACACTCTGTGGCCGAAGCCATATAGAAGGCTTTTTCTGTTCTTGACTGACTCAATAAATGCAGGAATATTCTCCTTCTTACCGATTTGCTCCAACATTCTTAGGACTGCCTCATTGGCACCTCCGTGCTTAGGCCCGTAAAGAGCTCCAGTGGCTCCAGCAACGGCAGTGTATACATCAACCCCTGAGGATGCCAAATGTCTGACGGCAGCAGTGGAGCAGTTGAGCTCGTGTTCAGCGTGGAGGATGAAAAGAATTTCAAGAGCCTTGACCAGTTTGGGATGAGGCCTGTAGTCCTTTTCATTAAGTCTGTCAAGCATATAGAGGAAATTTTCAACATACCCAAAACTTTCGTGAGGTTTGTTGTACTCTCTGCCGATTCTGTGTCTGTAAGCATTAGCGGCAATGGTGGGAACACATCCCAGCAATCTGTAGATCTGTTTATTTCTGATTTTTTTATTCTTGTAAACACTTTCTCCAACCAAACTGGGATTTTGTTCAGGATGAAGAGTTGACAGAGCTGCCACAGCGCTACAGAGCATACCCATAGGGTGAGCATCATATCTGAAGGAATTCATCATTCCCAGCAGATCCTCATGAACGAATGTATGCTCCATGACTTTTTTGCTGAAGGCACCCAGTTATCTTTGAGTGGGTAGTTCTCCCCAGATTACGAGGTAGGCAACCTAAAGGAAGGAGCACTTCTCAGCCAAATCTTCGATTGGGTATCCTCTGTATTAGAGGATGCCTTTATCTCCGTCAATGAAGCTGATGGTGGAGGTACAGGTGATGGTGTTCATGTACCCGGGGTCATAGCTTCTGAGGACCTTGCCCTTATAGGTAAGTTTAGCAAGTTCACCTGACTTAAGGAAGCCATTGTTGGTGTTGAGCTCATGAGTTTTTCCGGTTCGTGAGTCAGTGATAGTGATGGTGTTCTTTCCTGACACCTGGTCAGCAATCAAGCTGAGTCTCTTCATATAAGGATATTAATATAAATTGATGTCATACTGCATTCACATAACACCTAACTTACATCACCTAATATCTATAAATATCATCATTATGTAACAATTCGTCTAATTACCCTTCTCTTTATTAATTAGCAACATCCCCAATATCAAATAATTTTGTTCATCCTTAATCAGTATTTCTAATCGAAATTATAAATAGAAACTGATTGATGTTTTGCCAAGAGACAAATAGTCCCACCCTCAAAGACATTCAATTGACCGGACAATATTCGAGGTCGCTACTCACATAGTAGACCTCAGTCATCGATAAGTTGCTCAAAGTTTATTAAAAATTTCAGCAGATCTATCAAAAAAATCAGCAATTGCATATACATAAAAATACTTTGGATAAGATAAAGTTGAAAGTGAACACCTCCGAAGAAGCTGAGGTTGTTGTCATGAAGAAAAAACTAAAGTAGTTATAAGCATCGTGTGCTAAGAAGTAAAATTAGCTAGCAGCAGTCAAAAAAATAACAATAAGTATTGCTGCTAACAGTAAAAGGGTGCAGGCTGAATCACAATAGCTCAGAAAAAGCATCAAACAAAAGTAGGAAGAGTACGAAAGACTTGTTTCTGTAAAAAAGGAACACATACTTTCCAGCAATCAAACCTAAACTTTACTAAAGAAGGTCAATTTTGAGATCAAGCAACAATATATGAAAAGGATAAGCCTCAAACAAAAACTCGCCTTAGTAAGATAAGAAGGTCTCCAGACTCGCTCAGTCAATGACCTGCAAGCTCAAATTAATGCTTTGGAGGAACACAGGATTAAAATGGAAGATATAGTTTGTGAGTTACGTCAATTATGATAGTATATGATATTATTATGGAGGCAAGAAATATCGGTAGAGATAACAAAAAATTCAACACGCTGTACCGCATCATCCGCTGCCTCGACTGCATGTAAATTCCCACAAGAAAGGATAACGATTGCACCAGCCTGATGACCACGGAGTCAGATATAAACTCAGAGATCAAGCATAGCGTGTACATACTTGACCAGAAAGGATATACCCAAGAGAAAATATGCGAAGAACTCAAATATTTGTATGGCAACCATGTAATTGCTAATAAAAGGGATAGATTCAAAAGGACTGAGTTTGATTATTGACTTGAAAATATAGTTATGGTGAGTTAAGAATAAAAAATATCAGTTTGGGATTAATTATATATTGCATGAGTAATTTGGAATAATAGGCACTTCTCAATCTAGCTCAAGTGGAGTCTGAAAGCGAATAATATCACTTCGAGCCATTCAGAGCAACCGTCTACACTGAGCTCCAGAAAAATAAAGTACAAAGAGTGAGGCCGAAGACTGTCGACATCAAAAGAAATCAGCCCAAAATAACACTTACTTCCATGACTAAAAGGTAGGAGCTCAAAAAACAGCTCAAAGTACTGCAAGATAGCCACTAGCAAGAGCAGCCCCCTAAAAAGCAACTTAAGGTGGCCACCTCACAATCCCTATTATGTCTCCCTCCATCGCCTCTAGGTAACAAAAACACCGGATTTCCCAGCCATCCCATCAAGAAGCAGCAAACTGATAGAATAGTGCATGGAAAGTACATTTGTTTGAAGGAGAACACAACACCTAGGTACTCCAAGATCAATCCCGAAGAGATGATCAGAGAAGACATAATGAAGAAGTTCAAATTGAGAGAAACAGTAAGAGAGACTCAGAAAATGCTGAAAATGAACAATTTTCTTAAAATGACATCATCAGTAAACTTCAAAAGTAATGCTGCTTCCATAATGTTTCACAGGAAGGAGGACAAAACCAAAAAAACTCTGACAAATATTCTATGTTGATTATTCATTGAGTTATTAGCATTACAAATCATTTTCCTTTCTTCTTCGGGGCATCAAAATTAACTTTCGAGACATACGTGTTTCCTTTGATGAAAAACCTCCAAGGTGTATCAACCCATTATTCAGCATAATCTATATTGACTCTTCTTGATACTCCCATTTAGAAATCCTTTATTCCGGCGTCAACGATCTTGAACTATCCATTGGTCAAGTCAATTCCATTCATCTTTTCTTTGTTTATGGCTAAACTTTGTCCGACCTTTCCAGGTCCATTGGTCATATCTTCCAACTTGTTGCTTTTAATGTTCCTGATTCCTTTTATTATATCGACTCCAACTACAGGCTGAACAGCTCTGATCAAAACGGCTTCTGGCTGACCTTCAAGCCCTGCAACAACATTGAGACATATGTTGGTCGGCATGTATATTGTGTAGATGTAAAGATGCCCTCCATCAAGCCAGAAGTACTTCGTCTTTTATGTCTTTTTGTCTATCTAGATCCATAAATACTGTTGTAAGCGTGACATCCCTTATCAAGTGGAGCCTTATATGCTTCAGTCTCAACAATAACAGCCTTTATGATACCTTGAGGAGTCTAGCGAACAAACACTTTCCCAAGAAGGCTTTTGGAAAGTTCGACCACCTCCTGCCTGAAATATGCTCTGTCCAACTCTTTTTCATACTTGATGCTCTTTTAAGTGAAATTGCCATTGTAAACTTTGAGCAGGGCATGTTTGACCGGCTTTGCTTCTTCCTTTTTGACATTCTTATCCAATTCTCTTTCTTACTTTTGTAGACTGGCTGGTCTTTACCTTTTAGGTTGCATTGCTTATATCAAATCTGATAAATAAAAATAGAGGGAAATCTAAAGCATGATTTTAAATATTTGTTGAAGGAAGTGAATTATTCAAAAAATCACACATTAAGCGGATTCTTGATGGCCGAACAACTGTTGGTGCCTGAATTTAGTTTTACTATCTCCAAAGGAGCTTGATTTTTGTCAATACGTTACTGAGGTCTGCTTCGAGCTTCAGGGTTAGGATTCGGATGAAATCCATAATCATTAATGCTCACTTTGCGTTCTTTGTAGTCGCTGACCTTCACAACTATGTTATTATTGTTGTTCTTTGATGAATTAAGATATACTGTCGGAGCAATAATTTGAACAGGAGCATAAAATTTATAAGGCTGCTGATTGATACTACTTGATGGAGAATTTTTTGTCGATAAAAAATTATTGTTATTTTTGCCAAGTTGCGAATACTCTGGAGATTTTTGATAAAAGCCTGATGTTTTTTGTGCCAAGGGTCCTGTTATCTGCTGTCCTTCGAATCTTTGCGAGTAAGGAATTTTACCTTGGCTCTTGTTGCTTAGATTATCAATTTCTTTCTGCAACGATTTGCTACTTTTATCATGGTTTATAGCTTTTTGATTAGTCAATATGGCAGATGTTTTTTGGAGTAACTTTTCTTTTTGATCCAGTCTAGGTCTTTTGGGGAAATCTAAAGTTCGATTGTTGTCGAGTGTCTGATGGATGAAGGCTTTTTAATTTTAGTTCTACCCTTTTTTCTTGAAAGTCTTTAAAAAGGCGGGTTTGTGATCAAGAAACCTGAACTTGTTTTCAGTTGGACTGTTCATCTAATTAGTTCCTTTTCTTCCATGCTCAAAGGCAGCAGAAGAGGATATTTTGTTAGGCGAAGTATGCCCTTTACTTGGAATAAAATTTATGTTTACAGTATTTGAAGATAAAGTATTTCTATTTATTCTGAAGGAACGACACATACATTTTTGTAATTCGTGAATGGAAGGACTGACATTTTTGAAATATGGAGCAGCTTGAGGGAAGCCTTAAACTTATTGAAAAGTTGGACTCCCTTGACTTTGAGGGCTAAATTGACTTGTTGATGAGACCTCATGACCATAAAAATTTAAATTTTAACCAGTTTGCCTTACATCAAGACGACTAACAAAGTTAGCTCCATTTTTTATAGAATCCAGTTAATCAGAAGGACTTTCAGCTACCATTTGTTCAGAAATGATTTCTGGAACACCATTCTGAGCCAGCCGAACAGAAATGTTAAAATTCTGCTCTCCACCTAAGAAAGGAGTTGGAGCTTCATTATCAGAGTTATGCTCTGACTCAATGAAGGAATCTGTCTAATTGGAAATTAGCTTTCTAAGTTCCATTTTGACTTCATCATTTTTAATCTATGACTACTTTCTTTTTTTTCCGAAGTGAAAAATATCCTGACTTCCCTGGTTGAAATGTGGAGTATCAAGCTGGTCCTTTTCTTTGAAGATAACCTATTAGGATAGCTCCTCGTCAAGCATAAAATTGAGAAGTTTGATATCGCTATCAACGACACAATTTTTTTTTTTTGGTGCAATCAGAGAACTCTTTTCATCGACGTTCATAAGAAATGATTCAATCATGTTCATTTTTACTGATGACTTAATCTATAATTGCTGTTTTTCGTTGTTTTTTTCACTCTCGTTTTAGAAATAATCGCCAACAACTAGTGACTCCTCAACCAATGCCAAAAAAATTCCTTCCTCGTGGAACATAAACATTTCACCAAAATTACGATAAGCCAGATCGAAATATTAAATCAAATTTACCACCGACTCCTCGATATTTCCAAGTTAGTTGTAATTGATGGCTCCTTATATCTGAAGGCGCATCAGAATAAACCTAAAGAATAAAATGAAGGTGCTTACAAGAAGTGGGTTATGTTCACAGATCCACTCGAAGCATTTCAGACGATTTATGGCCAATTTAAGTTCCTGACTTTACATTATGTTCAAGAAAGTTGCAGCCATGGCTTTCATTTGAGTCGTTTCAACAGGAAAGTCCACTCCTTTAATGATTGTGAAGTCAATATCTGGAGAGTAGAGACTGCATTTGATGGTCTCAAGAAGATAATGTACGCTCTCCTCTTAACTTTCGTTATTAGGCCGATACTTGTCTTGATAGAGAATGCGCATGATGCTATAAAACATGCTTTGGAAAACTCCATTCGGCTTGTTACACTTGATTCCTTTCATGTTGTCTGTCAGCTTGACAATACCCTGGGCTTTTTACTACTCCAAAGGTGTTGCTGGAGGGAACAAGGTGCTTTAGAAAGTGACTAACTTAGGATACTAGCTCTATGCGGGGAGTCGTAGTCTGAAGGATGGCTTAAGGGTTATTTTGAGCAGATTTATTTAGGCTAAATTCATTTCTTAGGCTGACAGGATGTTCATTGTTATTTTGCTAAAATTATTGATTAATAATAATCATCATTACCAAAAGGTTCCCTCAGGAACTCAAATGATTTTAAAACGCTTGAAGTGATGCTGACTCAATTGATTCCAAAGAATAATAAAAATCGATGAGGGGCAGTATTAAATATATTTTTATAACTTCTAAAGATGCTTCCCAAGCTCCAACAAAGTTCTCTTGCCCAGTCACTCAGGCGTGATAACCCAGCTTCCACTCTCCAGTGTAATCATTTTATTCTACTCAGGTGAGGACCAGCTCAAAAGTATCGTTAGCAAACAAAACAACGAATGCTACAAGCCATGGAAGAACAACTATGCTCCCAAAAATCCTCATTCTCCTTTCGGCGATTTCCCTAAATAGTATCTCCCTAAGGATAGAGTCAAGGATGTTCAGCATGAGCCTAATCACTAATTCACCTTATCGGGTTCGCTCTCCAAGCACACCAAAAGACAGGGAACTGGAGGAAGAACTTCTAGCACCCTCGAGAAAAAAGGGTAGTTCCAAAAGCCTGTGCCTAAATCTGGAGCCTTCCAGAAAAGATAAGTTCCTGCTTCTGAGTTCAGAAGATACTACGATAGAGGTGACCTTCCCATCAGAGTTGACTACCAAAACTCTCTCCCCAAACTCACATGGAAAGTCTCGGTTGAATCACTCGATTATCATCACTATCTGCCAATCTTTTTCGATGGAGCCCGATAAAAGTACGACCCTTATAGAGCCTTTGCAATTCTAGGCACGTACGATCTACTTGATAAGGGAGGAAACAAGATCCTTCCAGTTATTCCTCAGCTCATTATCCCCATCAAGAGTATTTTTCTTTTTATGCAGCTGCTTTAAACACTCGTGACCCCGACATTATCGCGACTATGCTTAAAATCATTCAAAAGCTTGTCATTTCTGGAGAGATGATTGGTGAGGCTCTGGTACCTTACTACAGGCAAATTCTACCTATCTTCAACATATTCCGTAACAACAATTCAAGCATTGGAGACAAAATTGAATACAACCAAAGAAAAAGAGTAAACCTGGGGGACCTGATTAGTTAGACCCTCGAACTATTAGAACAGACGGGTGGAGAGGTACTGCTAGTTATATTTAGGATGCTTTCATCAACATCAAGTACATGATTCCAACTTACGAAAGCTGCGTGCTCAACTGACAACTATGATCGTCATGTCTTTATATCATCAATTGATCTGATTAACTCCATCCCATTTTGGCATTTATATGCTTCGGCAAGAAATTTTATGCTGTGAAGGCTCTGTTTACCAGTGTTCAGCATTGAGTCAAAACTTTCACCTTGAATAAATAAACAATTATAACAAGTACATACTATAAGTGATAGGAATGGAGCAAACTAAGTCAATAAAATACATTTTTACAAACCTAGGTTTTTGAGAGTTGAAACGTCGGATGTGTCGTCTCTATAATATCAAAAAAAATGAACAATACTCTAGAATAGAACTTCAAACAAGTTATTTAGAATTTCTACCTGACTGCCACAAAAAACTACAAAACAAAATACACTCTCAAAAATAGATTTAAAAAGTTTGTCACCTCGACTGTAAAATAATGGTCCAACATTGAAGAACCCCCTTTTACCAAGCTTAAAATAAAATCTGCTCACTCAATCCAACCATAGAAAGAAGCTTCAATTGAATCAATGTCTCTAAGACTCACTAACTCAAAGAGAGAAAACCAAAACAGCCTCTCAGTCCTCAAAGCTAAGAGCAAAAAATCTAGAAGTAAAGGCTCATCTCGTGAAATTTCATAAAATGATGGCAGTATGTTCAATTGTGAATGGATTTACCAATCATAATCCAGCAGTCACACTTTATTGTTTGGGTTGATGAGTGCTCTGATATTGACAGATAATAAGGTGGCATTCAAGTACTTTGAAGAGAAAGTCAACGATCAGCTTATGGAAGAGCATTTCTCAGAGCTATAGTTGTCAACTATCTCCCACAATTGGCAGAGAATCGGTGACTTGCTAGTCCAAAGTAAATCTATAAGATGGAGAAAAATATTAAAAGAAGCAATTGACAAGTTTCCCGTAAAATTCTCAAATTTTACATGCAGGTATATTCTTTCTCTTGATGACAAAAAATAACTGATGAGCTAAGAAGTTCTTCAGATCATGTCTCGGGAGCTCAAAATAACGATTTATTTCTTCAGTGTCAACTTTCGATAGATTGAGCTCACTATAAGACATGGAAACTATCCCAAATAAATAGTCATCGGGCAGCTAAACCACAGTGATAATTATGTCATATCCACCAAGATGCCCGAGTACAGCAAGGAGTAACTGTAAATGCGAGCTATTCAATCAAGTTTTCAGGATATTTTATCTTCTCTTGTGTCAAAATACGAGCAGAACACAGGGTACTTATAGTTTAGTGATTTGATGCGTAGCAATGCTGAGAAGGAAAAGGCGGTTCGTGAGCATTTCAGGAGCAAGGTATAATCATGAGTTGGATGGCTGTGATCTTATACTTATCAATTAACCACATTCGTTCTATATATATTGATATTCTATATGGAAAATAAAGTAGTCTTCCTGATCTCAACCCTCTTTCTCATCGCAGTTGTGGCAACAGATGAGTCTAATCAAATGAATGGCCCAGGTAACCTTGTTATCTCTGGCACTGGTAATGTAGCCAATGGAAGAGACAATACATTCGATGGAAGCAACAATCAAGCTGATGGTAATTCCAATAACTTCAAGGGTGACCTTAATAATGCCTCCGGGAACAGTAACTAGATCAGCGGAGTCATCAATGGAGTTGAAGGGAAGGAAAACTCAGTGGGTGGGGCTCTCAATCATGTTCAAGGAGAGAACAATAATGTCGATGGGCTGATCAATGAAGTTCATGGCAAGAAGAACGACGTATCTGGAGTTGCTAATCAGGTGGATGGAGAAAACAACGTAGTGTGTGGAAGCGGTAATGTAGTGGCAACCAACTTATCGAAGGAGGATTCTTAAAAATTTGCAGGAGCCCTAGAAAGCAATATATTGGAGAAGATCAAGCAGAGATTTCACCATCACTGATCATGTCAATCATTACTATCAATCTGATGTATTCATGATATTATACGTATCAGCAACAGTATGAATCGTCACGTTGTTGCTCTGATGGGGGCAACGTAGATCGACATATTGGACAGTTTAGACGTTTGTCCATCCAGTCCTGAAGGCAGGAAGGATGAAA
>Ga0100381_1003536_pt1 | contig 13476 bp, 8 predicted proteins | sample CryGeymeta201505_FD_80416 | JGI IMG/M metagenome (GOLD analysis project Ga0100381, IMG submission 80416) | Groundwater microbial communities from Crystal Geyser aquifers in Utah, USA - Crystal Geyser metaG 2015-05 | ecosystem: Environmental > Aquatic > Deep subsurface > Groundwater | place: USA...
AGAAATAAATTGTAAAACCAGTGAACCGTAGGCAGTGAACTTAAACTAAAAACTAAAAACTCGAAACTAAAAACTTTTTTAAACAATAAACAATAAACAATTGAATGACTATGAATGACAACTGTATGACCACGAACTAAAAACTCGAAACTGAAAACTTTTTTGAACAGTAAACAATATTTTATTCGTACATTCGTACAATTCGTATTTCGTAAAGAACAATGAACATAAAAAAATAGTTTGAAGTTTTAGGTTTCTGGTTTCAGGTTTTTAAAACCATAAACTAAAAACTCTAAACCAAAAACATATAACAATAGAACAGAGAACAAAGTATTAAGTATAATGAACGATGAACTAAAAACTCGAAACTGAAAACTTTTTTGAACAATAAACATAATTCTTTTAATTAATACAATGGTAACAATCAAAGAATCAGATATTAACATTTATCTTGTAGATGATGATGAGTTGCTTAACAAAATACTTAGAACGAAGTTTGAGCAAGCTGGCGGTTATAAAATATACTCCTTTAATAATGGTGAATCGTTTTTAGAGCATTTTGTAAAACGAAAATTTAATAAAAAACAAATTCATGTTGTTATTTTAGATTATTTGTTAAAATCTTCTGAAAACCCACAAGCCAAAAATGGCATTGATATTTTAAAAACAGTTCGTGAAATAAACCCCGATGTAGAAGTTATTATGCTTTCAGGTATTGACGATGTTGATGTTGCAGCTAATGCTATTAAATGTGGTGCTGTATCTTTTGTTAGAAAAAACGAAAATTCATTTTTAAGAATTCATAACAATGTGAAATTTATTATTAGCAAAAAACGATTAAAAATTACCAAAAACCAGAGCTACATTACACAAATAATATTTTTTACCCTTGTTGCTTGTGTTATTTTATTTAGCATTTTATATTTTTTTACTGAATAATTCTTCCCAACCCATAAACCTTACGCCATGATTCGTGTTTTCACAAACCATTTAATAACGCCACGGTTCGTGTCTTCACGAACCATTAAATTTATTATGCTCTGCCTTATTGTCATATTTTTTTCAATGGCACATTGTTTGAAAATGTGCAACGTTTAACTTTAAAAAATTAAAATTATGCAAAAAGGTACAATTGGTGTATCCACCGAGAATATTTTTCCTATTATTAAAAAATTCCTTTATTCCGAACATGAAATATTTTTACGCGAAGCTGTTTCTAATGCTATAGATGCTACAAATAAACTTAAAACCCTTGCTAGTCATGGCGAATATAAAGGCAATGTAGAAAATCTTCAAATTAACATTTCGGCTGATAGTAAAAAAAATACTCTTACAATATCCGACAATGGTGTTGGAATGACAGCCGAAGAAGTTGATAAATACATTAATCAAATTGCCTTTTCGGGAGCTGGCGAATTTTTAGAAAAATTTAAAGACTCAGCATCAATTATTGGTCATTTTGGCTTAGGTTTTTATTCGCTGTTTATGGTAGCAAAAAAAGTAGAGCTAATAACGCTATCGTATAAAGAAGATTCAAAAGCTGTTAAATGGGCTTGCGATGGTTCACCCGAGTTTACATTAGAAGATATTGATAAATCTGATGTTGGAACTGATGTTATAATATATCTCGATGACGACAATAAAGAATTTTCAGAAGAGTCGAAAGTAAACGAACTGTTAAATAAATATTGCAAGTTCTTGCCTGTAGAAATTGCTTTTGGAAAAGAAAAAGAATGGAAAGATGGTAAATATATCGAAACTGGTAAAGTTCATGTTATTAATAACACAAAACCATTATGGATTCGAAAACCTGCCGAATTAAAAGACGAAGATTACAATTCCTTTTATCACGAACTTTATCCTGCTACATTCGAAGAACCACTTTTTAATATTCACATGAATATTGATTACCCGTTCAACCTTACCGGAATTTTATACTTCCCTAAAATTAAAAGTAATTTAGAAATTCAGAAAAACAAAATACAATTATATTGCAATCAGGTTTTTGTAACCGACCATGTTGAAGGAATTGTGCCGGAATTTTTAACATTATTACATGGTGTTATTGATTCTCCTGATATTCCCTTAAATGTATCAAGAAGTTATTTGCAGGGCGACCCGAATGTTAAAAAAATATCGTCGCACATAACAAAAAAAGTTGCCGATAAACTTCAGGATATTTTTAAAAATCAACGTAACGATTTTGAAAAGAAGTGGGACGACTTAAAAGTTTTTATTCAATACGGAATGATTACAGATGAAAAATTCTATGAAAGAGCCGAAAAGTTCGTTCTGTTAAAAAATGTTGATGAAAAATGCTATACATTAGAGGAATACGAAAAACTTGTTAAAGAAAATCAAACCGACAAAAATAAAAATAAGGTTTATTTATACTCAACTAATAAAGAAGAACAATATACATACATTGATGCTGCAAAAAATAAGGGCTACGATGTTTTATTTATGAATGGACAACTTGATGCTCATTTTATTAATAGCTTAGAAACTAAGCTGAAAAATACAATTTTTAAACGTGTTGATGCCGATATAATTGACAAGTTAATTGAGAAAGAAGAAGTTAAAAAAGTTGAGCTAACCGAAGATGAGCAAATGGAAGTTCGCAATATTTTCTTTGGTGCTTTACCTCAAAAAGACAGATTTTTTATTTCTTTCGAAGCACTATCCGATAACGACACACCTATTATTATAACACGTAACGAATATATGCGGAGAATGAAAGACATGTCTGCAATAGGCGGTGGAAACGGTATGTATGGCGATTTACCCGATAGTTACAATTTAATTGTTAATGCAAATCATTCTTTGGTAAAAAAATTAACAAAACAAAAAAACAAAGAATTAAGCCAGCAATTACAAGAAATTTCGGAGAAATTAGACCCAATAAAACAAAATAAGTCCAAACTTGATGATAAATTAAAAGGAAAAAAAGAAGAAGAAATATTATCAGCCGATAAAGCTGAAAAAGAAGAACTTACTAAGAAAGTAAATGAAATAGAAAGCGAGAAAAAAACTGTTTTAGAAGAATTTGGCAAAAATAATAAAATTGTAAATCAGTTAATTGATTTAGCTCTTTTGTCGCACAATTTATTAAAGGGCGAAGCTCTTAATAAATTTGTAAAACGTAGTGTTGAGCTAATAAAATAATTTTTTACTAAGGTTCAAAAATTGATAAGGTTCGTGTCCCCACGAACCTTTTTTATTTCCCTTGACGTTTCTGCCTTGGTTCGTGTCCCCACGAACCAATATTGTGCCTTAGTTCGTGTCTCACAAAACAATATTGTTGTCATGGTTCGTGTCTCCACGAACCAATATTGTTGTCCTGGTTCGTGTCCCCACGAACCAATATTCTTATTTCTAGCTTAAAAAAGTATTAACTTCATTTTTTATAAAAATAATAGCCGTTTTAATAGGTGTTGGATTTAATTTTATCCATTGTTCCATAATTGCTTTGCTCAATTCAATAGCATCAGCATTATTATCAACACTCTCAGATGTCATATTTATTAACCTTATTACATTTTCTTTTGCACTTATAGCCACTTCCCATGCACTATCCGACATATAAATTTGTTGGGATAAATTGTGTTCAAATTCAGCACGAATTAAACTAAGCATTTCAACATGAAGTTGATGGCTTTTCATTCCCGAAACCTGAAGTCGAACTATTAACGAATTAGGCGAAATTCTCTCAAGAAACAAAATAATTCGTTCATAAGCTTGTAATTTTATTGGAGTTACAAGCTTCATGTTTTGAGATTTAAACTCTAATAAACGTTTTTTGTTTTCATTTTCGATAAAAGTTTTTAAAACATAAAATGCTGTTGCAAAAACAATTGCACCTGTAACTATTACTAATATAATTTGATATAACATTTCCATAAACTTTAAACCTCAAACTTTAAACCTAAAACTTTTTTAAACTATAAACAAATAGCTTTACAATTTAAAATTTTACAATATTAATAATTTTTATTCGATAAAAAATTAAAATACCTTTGATAAATTTTTCTGAAAATATTTAACATTTTACAACGAACATAGAACAATGAACCAAAAACCCGAAACTTTAAACTCGAAACTTTCTTAAACAATTGAACTATTGAATGACAATGTATGACAACTGTATGACAACCGTATGACAACCACGAACCATAAACCCGAAACTAAAAACTCGAAACTATAAACTTTTTAAACTATAAATGATGAACAACGATATAAATTATTCGAAATTAATTTCTGCTCGTATTAACAGAATTACAGAATCGCAAACAATTGCAATGACTGTAAAATCTCGTGAGTTAAAAGCAAAAGGTATTGATATAATAAATTTGAGTTTGGGTGAACTCGATTTTAACACCCCTGAACATATTAAAGAAGCTGGTAAAAAAGCAATTGACGATAATTTCTCGCATTACCCACCAGTAGCAGGATACGATGAGTTACGTGAAGCTATTGTTCAAAAGTTTAAATACGACAATAATTTAATCTTTACTCCTAATCAAATTGTTGTTTCTAATGGTGCAAAACATTCTATAATGAATGTTATTTTAAGCATTATAAATCCGGGCGATGAAGTTATTTTACCGGTTCCTTATTGGTTAAGTTATATCGAAATGGTAAAACTTGCAGGAGGCAAACCTGTATTAATTAATTCAACAATTGAAAACGATTTTAAGGTTACACCTCAACAAATTGAAAAGGCAATTACTAATAAAACAAAATTATTTCTTTTTAGCTCACCATCAAATCCCACAGGAACAGTTTACAATAAAAATGAATTAAAACAATTTGCAGAAGTTTTTGCAAAACATAAGCAAATAATGGTTATGTCTGATGAAATATATGAGCAAATATTATACGAAGGTAAACATGAAAGTATAGGACAGTTTAACGAAATAAAAAATCAGTTGATTGTTGTTAATGGTGTGTCAAAAGGTTATGCAATGACAGGTTGGCGAATTGGCTATATAGCTGCACCAGAATGGCTTGCAAAGGCATGTACAAAACTTCAAAGCCAGTTTACATCAGGAGCATCAGCTGTTTCACAAAAAGCTGCATTTAAAGCCATATCAGGCGTTCAAACAGAAACTTATAAAATGCGGGATATTTTAAAAAAACGTCGTGATTTGATGGTTGAATTATTTAAAGAAATACCCGATTTTAAAACCAATATCCCTAAAGGCGCATTTTATTTCTTTGCAGATGTAAAAAATTATTTTGGAAAAACATTTGAGAATAACATTATTAAAAATGACGTTGACCTTTGTTTATTTTTATTAAATAATGCTCATGTTGCAGTTGTTGGTGGCTCATCTTTTGGCTCACCCGATTATTTAAGATTCTCGTATGCCACACCAGAAAGCAATTTAATTGAAGCAGTTAGAAGAATAAAAGATTCTTTAGAAATTCTTGAGTTATAAGCTGTTATTAAATTTATGAAACATTTTTATTTGAATAGCGTATAAATAAATTATTAAATATTATTTTTAATTTGTATTTTTGTATAAATTTTAAAATTTTAGGCAACCAAAATGAATAATTAACTGTCTTATATAAACTATAATTAAACAATTAAAAAATATGAAAAAGTTAAATTTAACAATTGTTACAGTTTTAATTTCATTGTTTTTTTCTTACCAAAGTATTGCCCAAACTGCTACTGCAACTGTTAGTTATACAGGTTTTATGGCATGTGACGGTTGTTTATTATGTGGGGGCGATTATTGGTGTATTAATACTAATCCTAGTTATTGTGGAGCAACTGCTGGTTGTTTAACTAAAACATTTTTTGACCCTGTACCTGCAGGTAAAACAGTAACAAATGTTACAGCCAGGTATTATTCTGGTGGTTGTGCTGGAAGTTATATGGCGGGTTCGATAAACGGTTATGCTGTACCAACTGTAAACGACGCAAATACTGGTTGTTTGTGTAGTGATAACCCTTGTGTTGTGGCTGCTGTATCTTCAAATAATTATCCTTGCGGTATGCCCGGCTATGTTTATGGAGGAACAAATTCTTTTCAATTGTGTACAGGTACAAGTGTTTGTATAAATAGGGTAGAATTAGTTTTTACTTATGTTAATCCCGATGTTATTTTTCCAAGTATAACCCCAAGTGGTCCAACATCATTTTGTCAGGGGGGAAGTGTAAATTTGAATGCTGGTACTGGTTATTCTGCATATCATTGGTCAACAGGTGCAACTTCTCAAACCATAACTGCAAGTTCAACTGGAACATACACTGTATCTGTTACAAGTACAACTGGTTGTACAACTGGTTCGGCTTCTATTAGTGTAAATTCTTATCCAAATCCGGCTGTAAGTATTTCTAAAACAAATATTACTTGTGCAGGTTCTAATAACGGAACGGCTACTGCTAATCCTTCGGGAGGCACTCCTGGTTATTCTTATTCCTGGTCAAATGGGCAAAGTACTCAAACTGCAACTAATTTAGCAGCAATAACTTATTATGTAACTGTTTACGACTCGCATAGTTGTAGTACTACCGGCTCAATTACTATTACTGCTCCTTCCGCTTTGTCTGCATCAATTTCAAGCCAAACAAATGTTTCTTGTTACGGCGGAGCAACTGGTTCTGCTACTGTAACTGCCTCTGGCGGAACACCTGGTTATACTTATATATGGGCACCAAGTGGTGGCTCTGGCTCAACAGCTACTAACTTATCTGCCGGAACATATACCGTTACAGTTCGTGATGCAAATAACTGTTCAAGCGTTCAAACTGCTACTATTACCCAACCAACTGCTTTAACTGATACTGCATCTGCCACAAACACAAGCTGTAATGGAGGTAGTAATGGAACCGCTACTGCGAGTCCTTCTGGTGGTACGCCTGGCTATACTTATTACTGGTTCCCGAGCGGACAAACTTCAAATCCTGCTACAGGATTAAGTACTGGAACTTACAGTGTTACAATTACAGATACTAAAGGTTGTACAATTGTCCGAACTGCAACGGTTAATCAACCTGCTGCAATTGCTTTAACAACGAGTAAAATTGACGCAACTTGTGGTAATGCAAATGGTTCTGCAACTGTTTCGGCTTCCGGTGGAACACCCGGTTATACTTATGCATGGTCTAATGGCGGTTCAACAAGTACAATTACAAATATTGCGGCTGGCTCTTATACTGTAACAGTTCGCGATGTAAATAACTGCTCAAGCATTGCAACAGTTTCTGTAACTAATACTGGTGCTCCTTCAGTTTCAGTAACATCTTCTACAAATATAAATTGTTTTGGTGGTTCTAATGGTAGTGCTACAATTTCTGCTTCTGGTGGAACGCCTGGATATACTTATTTGTGGTCAAATAGTAATACTGGAACAAGTATTACAAATGTAACCGCAAACACATATAGCATAACAGTTACAGATGCAATTGGTTGTCAGGCAACAACATCTATAATTATTACTCAACCTCCCATATTAACTGCATCTATTACTGGCACTACTACCCCATCGTGCTTCGGAGGTAATAATGGAACTGCAACAGTATCCACTACAGGTGGTTCGCCAGGTTATACTTATTACTGGACTAATGGTGCTAACACTCCCACAGCTTCGGGCTTAACTGCAGGTTCTTATTCAGTAACAGTTACTGATACTCATAATTGTACAACAACTGTGTCAACAGTAATAAGTCAACCATCTGCTTTATCTGCTGTTATAACAGCATCTACAAATGTTAGTTGTAATAGCGGAAGCGACGGTTCAATTACGGTTTCTGCTTCAGGTGGTACTGTAAATTATACTTATTTATGGACTGGAGGTGGCTCTACTCCTACTATAACAAACATTCCATCAGGAACATACTATGTTACTGTTACAGATGCAAATGGTTGTACTGCTGTAACAAATACAACAATAATTCAACCATCTGCAATTTTGTTAACAATTCCTTCGATTACAAATGTATATTGTTTTGGTTCTTCTACCGGTCAGGCAACTGCACAAGTTTCAGGTGGAACTTCACCTTATACATACTTATGGTCCAATGAAATTTTAACTCCTACAAATTCTGGATTATCAGCCGGAACATATACAATTACTGTTACAGATAATAATGGATGTACTTCAACAAATTCTGCAACTATTACACAAATTGATGCTATAAATCCAACAATGACTGTTAATCAGAATGTTAGTTGCAATGGTGGAAGTAATGGTTCCGCAACTGTTTCTGCAATCGGAGGAACTTCACCTTATCAATATACTTGGTCAACCGGTGGTTCTCAACCTACTGCATCTGGTTTAAATGCAGGAACTCACTATGTTACAATAACAGATGTTAATGGTTGTACTTCTGTAGCTTCTGTTGACATTACAGAACCACAATTGTTATCTACTAGTTTTGTTGTTGACTCTGTACTTTGTAATGGCGATACAACAGGTAATGTAAATCTTATTACAAACGGTGGTACTTTCCCATTTACATATATTTGGACTAACAATAGCACTTTTGAAGATTTAACTAATGTTGGTGCAGGCAGTTATTCTGTTACTGTTACCGATAATAATTCCTGTACTACAACTCAATCTGTAACTGTTTATGAACCAACACCTATTGCTTCAACATTTACCTCGAGTCCTGCAAACTGTGGCATGAGCGATGGCAGTATTTCAATTAGTGTAAGTGGTGGTTCACCTTCTTACTCTTATTTGTGGGATTCAGCAGCAGGAAATAATACTACAACATCAGTTAACGCATTGCCTTCTGGCACTTACTTTGTAACTGTTACCGATTCAAATAGTTGCACGTCTGTTTTCTCCGGTGATATATCAAATACAAATGCAGCAACAATTGCTTTTGATGTTGTAAATAATAACCTTTGCAACGGCGATTCAACCGGCTTTGCACATGCTTATATAACAACAGGTGGAACTGCTCCATTTAGCTTTGTTTGGTCAAATGGAAGTGTAACTGATTCAATTTATAATGTAGTTGCTGGTGTATATAATGTTACTGTAACTGATGCAAACGGATGTGAATCAATTCAGTCTGTTACATTAACCGAACCAGATAATATGCAAATATCAATGACATCAAATACTCAAATATCATGTTATGGTGGAAATGATGGAAGTTTAACAATTCAGGTTTTAGGTGGAACATCACCTTATTTATATTTGTGGCAAGATTCGTTAGGAAATTCATTAGGAAATTCCAATACTCTTAATAATTTATCAATGGGAGCATTATTTTTAACTGTTACTGATGTTAATAATTGTGTTAGCACATTTAATGGATTTTTTACACAACCTACTCAACTTGTTTTAAATGCTGTTGAATCAATTTCTGCAAGTTGTTATAATAGTACAAACGGTGAAGCAATTGCCAATCCTAATGGTGGAACTCCACCTTATAGTTATATTTGGTTTCCTGGCGGACAAATAACTCAAACTGCAACTGGACTTAGCGCTGGAACATATAGTGTTACAGTTACCGATTTCCAAGGATGTTCTACTGTTGATACAGTTCACATTAATGCTCCTACTCAATTGCAAATTATTGGAAACGTTACTAGCGCAAATTGCAATGCAAGTAATGGTTCTGTTAGTATAAATATTAATGGTGGAACACAACCTTATGCAATTAATTGGTCAACAAGTTCAACAAATGACACAATTATAAATTTAGCATCAGGTACATATACAGTTACGGTTACAGATGCAAATTCTTGTAGTTCAGTTTATTCTGCCGTAGTAAATAACCTTGTTGCCGGTACAATTCAGGTAACTCAATTAACAAATGTATTATGTTATGGTGATTCTAATGGCTCTATTACAGTATTTATGCAAGGTGGAACTGCTCCTTTCACTTATGTTTGGAGTAGCGGTCAAATTACAGGAACGGTAAATAATTTATCTTCAGGTAATTATAGTGTTACAATCTACGACAATAATAATTGTTGGGACGATACAACTATTACTATTATCGGTCCTTCATCTGCTTTGTCATCAAGCATAACTTCACAAAATATCTCCTGTGTTGGTTCAAATGATGGGGTTGCAGTTGTAAACGTTTCGTATGGAACAAGCCCATACACATATTTGTGGAATGAAGGACAAGTAACATCAACTATTTCAAATTTAGTATCAGGAAATTATTCTGTTACAGTTAGTGATGTAAATAATTGTACTACAACAAATCAAACAACTATAAATCAGCCAACACCAATTCAGTTCTCATTGTCATCAAATAATCCTTTATGCGGAAATGGTTCTGATGGTACTGCTGAAATAACAAATGTAAACGGAGGTACTCCACCTTATACTTATTCATGGACAGGAGGTCAAACTACTTCGATTGCAACTGGCTTATCATCAGGAATTTATGTTGTAACAATTACCGACTCACTTTATTGTGATACTACTGCAATTGCAACATTATATAATCCACCTTCAATGAATATTTCAGATACTGCCGGAATAGATGCTACTAATAATTTGGGTTATATAAATATTACAGTTTTAAGCGGTGGAATGTCCCCATTTACATATCATTGGCTTAATGATAGCATAACTACTTCAAGCACATTTGTTGTTACTAATTTGCCAACTGGTGAATATGTAATTACTATTACAGATGCAAATACCTGCCAGATTACCGATACATTTACAATTGACATACAATTAAAAATTCCATCGGTTATTACTCCTAACAAAGATGGTACAAATGATGATTTCGAAATATTGGGCATAGCCGGCTATAATGATGTTTCGATAGAAATATATAACCGCTGGGGTGACATTTTATATGTATTTAAAGGAACCGGTATGGAATACACCGATGCAACACGACGCTGGAATGGTATATATAAAGGTAAAGATTTGCCAATGGGTTCGTATGTTTATATTATTAAACTTGGACCCGAAAAAGACCCGATTACAGGTGTTGTATCTATAATAAGGTAAATAAAAAAATAATTAATTAAAAAAACTCAGCAAAGGAGCATTTATTAAATTGAAAAATATTTTTAATAATATTTTAAAATTTGTTTGTTGAATTAATTTTTTTTACCTTTGCACCTCAATTAATAAAAGAAACATGATTATTATTCCAGTAAAAGAAGGCGAACGCATTGACAGGGCTTTAAAAAAATTCAAACGCAAATTTGAAAAAACAGGTATTATGAAAGAACTTCGTGCACGAAAAGCTTTTCAAAAACCGTCTATTCGTCGTAGAAAAGAAGTTTTAAATGCTATTTACGTTCAGAAACTTCACCAAACAGAAGAAAAATAAAATTTATTTCGGAGATTTATTATTTTTACGAAACAATTAATTTTATTTTTCGTTTAAATAAGTATATAAACTCTTTCGTTATAAATGGATTTAATCACTCACTTTGTTGGTTACATAAAAAATGAAAAACGGTATTCATCAAATACTGTTTTGGCTTATTTTAATGACATTAGTCAATTTTCGGAGTTTTTAATTAAAAATTTTGCTCGCATAGAATTAAAAAACGCAAGCTTCCGACACGTAAGAAGCTGGATAGTTAGTTTAATGGAAAACTCAATAGAAGCCCGTTCGGTAAACCGTAAGCTTTCATCGTTAAATATATTTTATAAATTTTTAATTCGTGAAAACATTGTAAAGTTTAATCCTACCGAAAAGATAATTCCACCAAAAAATAAAAAAAGATTACCAATATTTATTGAAGAAAAACAAATGTTAAATTTAACAACTAATATTGACTTTGGTAATGGTTTTATAGGATTGCGAAATAAATTAGTAATAACTTTACTTTATGGTACCGGAATTAGATTATCTGAATTAATTTCATTAAAAATTGAAGATATCGATTTTTACGAAAACTCTATTAAAGTATTAGGAAAAAGAAATAAAGAAAGAATAATTCCATTCGGTAATCAATTAAAAATTGAATTAAAACAATATATTATTGAAAGAGCAAAAGTAAATTCAAAAACTAATAATGTGTTTGTTACCGAAAAAGGACTTTCTTTTTATCCAAAACTTGTGTATAGAATTGTAACCCATTATATTGGAATGGTTGCAACAATCGAAAAAAAGAGCCCACACATTTTACGACACACTTTTGCTACACACCTGTTAAATAATGGAGCCGATTTGAATGCAATAAAAGAACTACTTGGTCATGCAAATTTAGCTGCTACTCAGGTATATACACATAATTCGTTTGAAAAACTTAGAAATATTTATAAAAAAGCACATCCAAGAGCATAAACAAATTAAAAGTGAAAATGTCTGAACTAGGATTTATAAGATTAAAGGATGATAGGATTGATAAAATCCTAAAATCATCAAATCCTAAAAATCATAGTTCAGACAATAAATAATAATTAATAAACAATTTTAATTAAAAAGGAGGAAAAATTATGAAAGTAAAAATTCAAACTTTACATTTTAATGCTGACAAAAATTTAGAATTATTTATTCACGAAAGAATGGATAAACTTGTAACACGTCATCAAAACATTGTTTTAGCAGAAGTAACACTCAGGCTAGATAAAGCACAGACTAATGAGAATAAAATTGCTGAAATAAGACTTGAAGTGCCTGGGAATAATTTATTTGCAAAAAAACAATCAAAAACTTTTGAAGAAGCTGCCGATACAGCAGTAGAAGCTTTACAACGTCAATTAAAAAAATATAAAGACAAAAGAAGCAGTAAGTAAGCTTGTAACTACCTTATAATTAAAATGCTGACGAGTAATATTTTTCGTCAGCATTTTTAATTTTCATATTTACTACAAAAACTATACAAAAAAATAAAAAAAAATTTGTGTAATAAAAAAATAGTTGTACATTTGCGGTCTGATTTTAAAAAAAAGAAAAAAACGTTCTTTGAGTTGCCGATGTAGCTCAGTTGGCCAGAGCAGCTGATTTGTAATCAGCGGGTCGGGGGTTCGAATCCCTCCATCGGCTCTGTACATCGTGGTTTACTGGAGAGATACCAAAGTGGCCAACTGGGGCAGACTGTAAATCTGCTGACGTACGTCTTCGTAGGTTCGAATCCTGCTCTCTCCACTAACCAGCGGGAATAGCTCAGTTGGTAGAGCATCAGCCTTCCACGCTGAGGGTCGCGAGTCCGAGTCTCGTTTCCCGCTCTGGTTTGCCGATGTAGCTCAGTGGTAGAGCACTTCCTTGGTAAGGAAGGGGTCATGGGTTCAACTCCCATCATTGGCTCTATATAGTTTAAAAATCGTTTAATTAAAAATAGTATATTCAATAAAAATTTCAATTTATGGCAAAAGAAAAATTTGATAGAAGTAAAGCCCACGTTAACGTTGGTACAATTGGTCATATCGACCATGGAAAAACTACATTAACTGCTGCAATTACAAAAGTTCTTCACGAAAAAGGACTTTCTGAGTTTCGTTCATTCGAATCAATTGATAATGCTCCTGAAGAAAAAAATAGAGGTATAACAATTAATACCGCCCATATCG
>Ga0100381_1003553_pt1 | contig 13442 bp, 18 predicted proteins | sample CryGeymeta201505_FD_80416 | JGI IMG/M metagenome (GOLD analysis project Ga0100381, IMG submission 80416) | Groundwater microbial communities from Crystal Geyser aquifers in Utah, USA - Crystal Geyser metaG 2015-05 | ecosystem: Environmental > Aquatic > Deep subsurface > Groundwater | place: USA...
CCGCTTCCACATCACCATCCACCTTGAACAGTGGCCGGCAGATGGCGACCCGAGCGAGATGTTGACCGCAGCAATCCACAACCACTTCACCTACAAAGCCGAGCGCAAGCGCCTTGCCTTGAAGCATCTGCTGCAGCAAGGCCGCATGAGCTTGGCCATCGGTCTGGTCTTCGTCACCCTGTGCCTGCTTGCGGCCGATGCCATCGGAAAATACGGCACCTATACCGGCTCATCCATCGCGCGCGAAAGCCTCACCATCATCGGCTGGGTCGCCATGTGGCGCCCAATGCAGATTTTTCTTTACGACTGGTGGCCGTTGCAGCGCCAGATTCGCCTTTACCAAAAGCTGAGCGAGGCTCACATCCAGGTGATCCAAGGCAAATGAGAGCGGAGGGGGAAGAAAGATATTTTTTATGGGCCTCGTCATTCCGGGCTCGACCCGGAATCCAGCGTTTTTAACTTGGAATGTCCAATAGGCTGTTTATGCCGGGTAGGAGCGCAATTTATTGCGCGATTTAGACTTGTCGCGCAATAAATTGTGCTCCTGCGATAGTGCTTTCCGCCTAATAAAATATTTGGGTTTGCAAACTCACTGAAGCCCTGTTCAAACGTGAACGTGCACCACGCTTCGCCAATATCGAACGAATCGCGCGTCGCAAGTTAGAACAACTGGATTGGGCGGGTAGCATCGAGGATTTACGAATTCCGCCGGGTAACAGACTTGAAGCATTGAAACACGACCGCAAAGGCCAATGGAACATTCGCATTAACGACCGGTGGCGCGTGTGTTTCCGGTTTAAAGATGGCAACGCACTGGATGTTGAGATTGTCGATTATCACTGAGGAGGTTTAACCATGAAACCAACCCCGATCCATCCCGGCGAAATTTTGTTGGAAGAATTTTTGAAACCGATGGGTATCACCCCATACGCGCTAGCCAAGGCAATCGCCGTATCGCCGCGCCGCATCAACCAGATCGTGCATGGTGATCGTGCTATTACGGCAGATACCGACTTGCGCCTATGCAAGTTTTTTGGACTGACCGGAGGCTACTGGCTGCGCGGCCAGACGCGTTACGACACCGAGATAGCCAAAGACAAACTTGGCGAGGTGCTGTCCCGCATACAGCACTACCAACCGATGGCAGCATAGGTGCGATTCAGCGAGATATTAAGCGGCAAACGCAAGGTCGGCGCGCGCCAAGCCAAGGCACTGGCTGTACGCTCTGGTGTTTCTGCGGCGGCGTTTATATAAACCGGTGTTAGATTTTTTGATGATGCTTGTCCCTCTAACCTGATGACGAGTTCCTTTGACGATTGTGTAGAATGCCGCAAAGGGGAGGGGCGATGGCAAATAAAAAATTGATTGCATCTGTGGAGCAGATCGAATCGCGGATATTTATTATCCGTGGGCAGAAGGTCATGCTCAGTATGCACCTGGCAGAATTGTATGAAGTTGAGCCACGGCTTCTGGTTCAGGCCGTTAAACGTAACATCGAACGCTTTCCGGAAGACTTCATGTTTCAATTAAGCCCGGAAGAGTTTGCCAACTTGAAATCACAAATTGGGATTTCAAGTTGGGGAGGTGTTCGGACGGCTCCCTACGCATTCACCGAGCAGGGCGTGTCCATGCTCTCCAGCGTTCTGCGCAGTGCTCGTGCCATTCAAGTCAACATCGAAATCATGCGCGCCTTCGTGCAGTTACGGCAGATGCTTGCCTCCAACGCTGAACTTTCCCAAAAACTGGTTGCGCTTGAAAAGAAATATGACATCAAGTTTAGAGCGGTTTTTGAAGCCATCCGCGAACTCATGACCCCATCCGACCCCAAAAAGAAACGCCCCATCGGTTTTGCGCCGTGGGAAAAGAAGTGATACTGACCTGTTTCGCATCAATGTACAAAGGGACATAATGGCCACAACCCGCTGGACAAAAGAGCAACTTAAACTCGCATTCCATCTGTATTGCCAGCTACCCTTCGGCAAGCTCGACATGCGCACCCCTGAAGTTATCCGGCTTGCAATGCTAATAGGCCGAACGCCTGGCGCTGTAGCCATGAAACTGAGCAATTTTGCCAGCCTCGACCCCGCGATAACAGGCACAGGCCGCAAAGGGCTGGAAGGCGCGTCCAATCTTGATCGGGAGGTTTGGGCAGAATTTCATGCCGATTGGGAAAAGCTCGCGCTCGAATGTGCCCAGTTAAACGCCCAACTCCGCAAGGAGAAAGGAGCGGATGCACTTGTTGAATTGGACGCTGCCGAGCAAGAGGGGCTGCAAGATTTTACCGGCGAGACTAAGCGAGTGGTGACCGAACAGCGGATCAAGCAACACTTTTTCCGTCGTGCGGTATTGAGCAGCTACCGGGGACGGTGTTGCATATCTGGCCTCTCGGATGCGCGCCTTTTGATGGCAAGCCACATCGTGCCGTGGAGCAGCGACAAAACAAATCGGCTTAACCCAAGCAATGGGCTGTGTTTGTCTGCCATCCACGATAAGGCATTTGATCGAGGTTTAATAACCATCTCTGATGACTATGAGGTGACCTTGTCCGAGCAATTAAAGCGGAATGATGATGCATTTGTTGCACAGATATTTCTGCCCTTGGAAGGGCGAAGGATTGAGTTGCCGGAAAAATTTATACCGAGCATTGCTTTTCTTGCGCGCCACCGCAGCGAGATATTTGTTGATAACGCTAGTCAATAAGCCGCTTGTGAAATACTGTAAACACGCAAAAAAATGGCACGCTCATGACTCGTTTATCTGATTGGTCTCGCACCGTGGAAAGAAAAGAGATGCTAACCCCATTGGCTCCGGCTAAAACAATTTGACCACCGATACCTTATGTATTCTTGAGTTAATCTGGGCGAACTGCGATAAAATAACTTCCTAGCATATCTTAGTTATCACAGCACGCGCCCGTAGCTCATTTGGATAGAGTATTGGTTTCCGAAGCCAAGGGTGGTGGGTTCGAATCCCGCCGGGCGCACCAGATAAGGATTTTAGTGGGTTAACTTAACCCGTAGAACCCAGCCTTCCAACTGCTCAATCGGCCGTAAATTTCCTGAGGACAAACCGCTTTTGGCTTCCCAGCGGAAATAACCCGTTTTTGCCATGTAGCTATCCTAAATCAGTGCATGGTTAATATATATAGAAAATGATTGTTTTGTATCATACATATTTATTATGTAATAATACAAAAAGTATATTTTGGCGCGCCATAATTGTATGGTGGCACAGTTGGGGGAGGCGATATGGCTTCAAGAGATAAGGCAGCGAAGTTCGTTGAACTGGCAAATAAAAGAGTTAACAAGGCCCTCAAGGATATTCAGCTTATAGGCAATCTTGCCAATAGGCAAAACTATGAGTTCACTAATGAGCAGGCGAAAAAAATAGTGCGGGCACTTCAGCAGGAGGTCGATGTTGTTAAGCAGAGCTTTCAGAGTGTTGATGAAGCCGGTCGCAAGTGTTTTGTGCTGGGTACTAAAAAGATAGACGTTACTTAATGAGCGATGAACCACTAAAAGCAGGGGCACTATTTTCAGGGATAGGTGGATTTTGCCTTGGTTTCGAGCAGGCAGGAATAAGATCCGCGTGGGCTGTCGAAAATGATCCAATGGCGGTTATGACATATTCACGCAACATAAAAGGCGTTCGCTTGATTGAAAATAATGGCGTGCCTGCAAGTGTTAAAGATGTAACCGTTAAGAATTACGACCTTGAGCCAGTGGATATCCTTCATGCCGGTTTTCCTTGCCAAAGTTTTTCTCAAGCGGGGGACAGGAGAGGGTTTGATGATCCGAGAGGCCAGCTTTTCTATGAGGTAATACGCATAGTGGAGGAATTTAAGGATCGCAAGCCATCGGTTATAGTCCTTGAGAATTCGCCACATATACGCCACGGAGAAGGCGGGAGTTGGTTCATCGAGTTGGCAAAGGAAATAAAAAAAATCGGGTATTGGTTTAGGGATACGAATTGTGCCGAACTTGACCCATACTTTCTGACGCCACTGCCACAGAAAAGAAATCGACTTTTTATGGTGGCGTTATCAATCGACCATTTTAAAAATGGAAAAGTTAACTTCCCAGACAAAAAAAATAATGAAGTGAAAAATCTTGCAAATTACATAGATTTTTCCGGGTCGCTCGAAGATGATAGTTACTATCTGCCAGAAGAAAATCGTTATCACAAAATGATTAGCAATGAGGTTGAGGATAAAGCATGCATCTATCAGCTACGAAAATTTCTGGTGCGTGTGAAGGAGCCTGGTGTATGCCCGACACTTACCGCAAACATGGGCCTTGGGGGGCATAACGTCCCTTTCATTCATGATGCCAAGGGGCTGCGAAAGCTTACGGAGTTCGAATGCCTAAAGCTTCAAGGGTTTCCGGCGGGTTATGCATTCCCAGACGAGTTGATAAGATCAAGACGATACATGCAAGTTGGGAATTCTGTTGCAGTGCCAGTTGTGGCACTGCTTGCAAAAGCAGTTAAAGAAAAAATTGAGAGGGAGCGTAAATAATGTCAGGCGATATAGGGTGGCATCACCCAGTTGATGAATCAGATCAGTGGGACGGATTCAATGAGCCAGGGATAGAACATTTTGCTGGTAGCCCTATTCGGCACCTGGCTCGAGAGGTTAATCAAAACGCCTTGGATGCAGGTGATGCTGACATTGTAGACGTGAGGATTAGACTTCATGAAGTAGAAGTGACATCTATACCGCACCTAGCGGAGCTCAGGGCCAATCTGAATTCTTGCCACGAGGCTTCGTTAAAGGAAAGCAAAAAGGCTGAGATATTTTTCGAGGCGGCACAAGCAGAGCTAAAGAAGAAGAAAATTTCCGTGTTGGAAATTTCTGATTACCACACGCGCGGGATGAAGGGCCCATCCGAAAATGGAACACCGTTTTATGCTTTTATGAAAGCAAAGGGGCAGTCTCGCAAAGACACAGAGACTGCAACAGGTTCCTACGGGATTGGAAAATTCGCACCCTATGCAGTATCGAAAATCAGGACAATTTTCATTTCGACAGTGTTCCAAGAAGTCACGGGGAAATATACTCAATTAACACAAGGCAAGTCGATTTTGATGTCGCATGACAGGGACGGTAAGCGCAAACAGGGCGTTGGCTTCTGGGGTGTAAAAGGAAAGTGCCAGCCGGTAAGTGGCGTGTCTACGGCCTTGCCAGATTGGATACAGCGGGTTGATAGTGAAGCAGGCCTGCCAGAGGGGAAAGGAAGCAAGTTAACTGTGCTTTGTTTTGATGCAGCCAAAAACTGGCAAGCACATTTGGCGGTATCGGTGGCGGAAAATTTTTTTGGTGCCATTGGCGATGGCAAACTCAGAGTAGAAATTGACGACAAATACAAACTGGATCAGACCACCATTCGCGATTTTTTCAGCGACGCTGAAATAAGAAGCCTGGTTTCTACCCAGAAAGGTGAACCTGAACAGTTTGACAACAGCAGAAACTATCTTGAGACGTATCAAGGTGGTATTGAGGTCATTACCGAAGAAACTGAGCAGCGCGAGCTTGGACTTTGTCAGGTAAGAATACTGATTGGTGAGAATTTGCCCAAGAAAGTTTGTGTGTTGCGGAATGGCATGTTTATTACAGATGGGCTGAACGGATTGAAAAGGTTTTCCGATTTCAAAGATTTCGTGGCGGTCTTTTATTGTCAAAGTACTAAGGGAAATGAATTGCTACGGTCGATGGAGCCGCCAAGGCACGACGATTTTGAGCCAGAACGAATCCCTACGAAAGAAGAGCAAAGGCGGGGGGCAAAAGCACTTGCGGATCTAGCCAAATGGATTAAAGACATGCTGAAGCTGCATGCAAAAGACCCGATATCAGAGGTGACAGAGATTGATGAACTGAAAGATTTTTTCGGGGATGAAGGCGATGGGGATAGCGGAAAGGGTACAGAAGAAATTAACCCTTGTGGCAAGGTCATCATCCGCGCCAAACCCATCCGAACAAAAGCTAAAGCCAGCGAAAAAGTTGGGGATGGCAGCGACGGTGGCGATGGTGAGGGTGGCGAAGGGGGAGGTGGCGGAACCGGCGCTGGTGGTGGAGACGGGTTTGGTGGTAAGGGTGATGGTGAAGGTGGCGATGGGGGAGGGTCACAAAAAACTATGGTAGACATTAACAATGTTCGCGCCATCTTGACCGGCGCAAAAACCAGAAAAATAGCCTTCACTCCGGTGACATCGGGGAAGATTGTGCTTCATGTGAAAGAAGCCGGGGCCGACAGTGATTACGATGTTGCCATTATAAAGACGGGGCTAGGCGTTCTTGGTAAGGGCGGCGTAGTTCTGGACGTACAGGCAGGCACACGGATTAACGTGGATATCGAACTGAATCAGGAGTTTTTCGGGGCATTGAAGGTGGTGGCACATGAAATTTGATAAATACAAGGCGTTTCCATATCCGGTGTTGCGTCCAGAAAGCGACGATTACAAGGATGGAGAATTTCAAGCGAGCGTTGAATTTGCTATAGATAAGGACACTATCAAAGTGTCGATTGGCTATGCACTGTCTGCTGAAGAAATTACCAATGAAATTTTAAAGGGGAATGCCGAATATGTTTGCATGATTTCTTGCCGTGATACCTATTTCCAGCAGGTAATTTCCACCCCGGAGAAAAAAATCGAGGCAGATTTTGATATTGGTGCCATGCGTGGCGAGGTCAAGGTTAATCCATATGTGGTTGTTAAGAAAGCTATCACTTCATTTATTGCTCCAGATATCAACCCTGAATTTGGCTCAGGACCCTTTCAATTTGTAGAGGGTGATGTTTTGGCGCAAGATGAAGCTCAAGTCTTTTACATCGACCGCGATCTGTTTAAACCCATTACATCGGTGTTTGATTTGGTAAAGAAGGACGATCTAAGTGATGGTCTATGGACGGTGGGTTTTGAAGAAGATCACATTCAAATCGAAGTCAGCCCAAAAATGAAAGAAGCGATCGATGCGGCAAGAAACGACCACAAAAAGAGAGTTGTTCTCTTAAATTCAATCTATTTTGCAGCAGTGATGCAGGCCGTTCAGAATTTGAAAGATCCCAATGAGAACTTTGAGGGGAAGAAATGGGCGGAAGTCATTCGTCGGCAGGCTCATAACAAAGGCATAAATTTGGAAGGGCATGATGCTTATTACATTGCCGAACTTTTGATGCAACAACCTATCAAGCTACTGGATGCCTACGTGTTTAAAGGGGTGGATTTATGAAAGCGCGCTTCTTCAAAGCGGTCAAAGTTCAAGAACTTTTAGCGGCAGTTGGTGAAAATCTTGAGTTGTACAGAGCTGGAAATTTTGATTTCTTAGTAAATGACCCCGCTAATTACTTCGAAACAGATTTTGAAATCAATGCAGACAAACTATCGCGGATAGATTGCGGAAAAGACAATCTCAAAGAAGTCGAGAACTGCATACTGATGTATGAGGCAATGGGTAAAATTTCTCATTACCTTGCTAGGGACGAACGTCTTTGGATTTACCTTACACATACTCTTTTGCTGAGCTATGTACGGAATAGATGGCCTATCCCTGATGATGATGAAAAGGCCATAAAATATATTAGAAATCACTTTTTTTGTATCGGTGCGCGAGGCATTGAAAGAGATAATGCATCATCCCGCCTCTGGTGGATGGCATCCTTATGCAACAGGACCGATGGGCTCTCTCTTGAAGAGGCTCTTGCTTGCCTCCTTTTTCAGTCAGACGTGCGCGCAAACATAGTTGAGCGACCTACAACATCACAGAATATTCGTATATTTTCTGCGATTTTAAAAAAACTTTACGAATCTTACAAAGTAGACAAAAAATTATTTGAGCGTGGCAGATTTCGATCAGTCATGAAGTGGCTGAATCTTGCTGGTGGCGTTAAGCTCTTGGGGGCGTTGCCTGAAATAAAAATTATGAATATTCTTGAGGAAGGCATAGAAAAGGCGAACTAATACATGGTGCACTTGGAATTAGAATCCACCCATACTGGGGCAATTCCTTTTGGGTACAGCAATTACAACACAGGAAGAAATAGTAGTGATGAAGAATAAGGCAGCTATCATTTTTTTTGCCTAGTAATGTCAGCTGATCTCCTGTTGCGGATGGGATGTTATGTGCTTAAAGACGCGCAGTTGATTCACCATGACCGACGTATGGGGCAAACAGAAGCGGTCGGAGGTTATGTCGCTGATTCGATCCCGTGGGAACAAAGCGACCGAATTGCGGCTGATCGCAATTTTTCGGGGGTTTGGAATCTCTGGCTGGCGGCGCAACCAACCTCTTCTAGGCAAACCGGATTTCACCTTTAAGCGCGAGCGGGTTGTTGTTTTTGTAGATGGCTGCTTTTGGCACGGTTGCCCAAAGTGCTACAAGCGTCCTGGCAGCAACCAGAAATACTGGGATGCCAAGATCGCCGCCAATCGTAAACGGAACAGATATGTGAGCCGGGAGCTGCGTCGCGAGGGGTGGAAAGTCGTCCGCATTTGGCAACACCAATTGGGCAAGTCTGCCCGCGTTGCCGGCCTCGTGAAACGTGCCTTGGAATCCAGTTGGCACTCTTGATGTAGTTCAAGCCTTGCGATACAGCAACAAATTCTTAGGGACGGAGCCCGATTGCCCGCAGACAAAACGAGCCCGCATCGCAGCTCGTTTGTCTTTCAGGATGCGTGGAGGTTATGCTTTGCGATACAACTGTCCACCCTGCTTCACAAACGCTTCCGCCTTCTGTTACATGCCTTTGCTGAGCGCGGTCTGCTCATCCACGCCGTGCTGCGCGGCGTGACCATAAATACAAAAATTTGAATAAATCAGCTTTCCCTGGGTAAATACTTTACGTGCGGCAAGTTGGCAAAATGGGCATCGCTGGTGACAAGGGTGGCGCGGTGCTGGCGTGCGGTGGCGTAGATGATGGCATCCGCGGTTGCCAGTTTGAATTCCCGTGCGATGTCCGCAGCCAGTAGCGCCAGTGAGGTGTCGAGTGGGATGACGGTTGCGGTCTGGGTTGCTGCGATGGCGGATAAGGCGGTGGGCGTGTCTATTTCCCGTTACAGCCATTTGTATAATTCGTGCCGCACCAGCGTGGGGACGATCAGCGAGTCGGGTGAGGTCAAATAGCGCGAGTGGCTTTTGGCGAGCGGCGAATCAATCATCCATTCGATCCAGCCGCAGGTCTCCACCAGAAACATCAGGCGCGATCCGTCCGGTCACGGTATTGCGCGGGGTTCGCGCCACGTGCGATGCCGCGCAGTTGCTTGATGGAGGTCTTGGGCACCAGTTGAATAACCGATCCCATGGGTATCAGCTCGAACTGTTGACCCGGCTGAAGCTGCATGGCTTCGCGCAGCGCTTTGGGCAGGGAAAGTTGGAATTTGCTGGATAAGGTGGCGGTAGTCATTTTACGAATCCTTGATCGATAGTGATGCGGCAATTTACACGGGGGCGGAAGGAAGGACAAGCGGCGGCAGGGAATTACGCGGGTTGGGAAAACATCCAGGCATGGCCCGCTCCTGCAATTTCAAAATCACGTCTTCCGGTAAATATTCCCGCCCTGCTGCACAAACTCTACCGCCTTCTGTTCCATACCTTTGCTGAGTGCGGTCTGCTCGTCTACGCCTTCTTTCGCGGCGAAGTCGCGCACGTCCTGGGAGATTTTCATCGAGCAGAAACTCGGGCCGCACATCGAGCAGAAGTGCGCGACCTTGCCGGCCTGCTGTTGGCGCTGATGCAGGAGTTGGGGTCACTCGGATATGCCTTCATCCGCAGTCCCGACATCACTGCCGGGCATCGTTCCATTCTCTCGGTACTTGTGCACAACTACCGAAACTATGAAACGGGCCATGCCCACGATCCTTGATCCAGAGCTATGGGCTACCTGGCTTTCCTCACAAAAACACCTGGCTGATCAGTTGTTCCCGCTGATTCGATCGCCATGAGTCCGAGCCCATGCAGGTGTGGCCTGTCACCCGTGAGCTTAATCGGATGGGGTTGCGGGGCTTTGGGAGAAATCCATCCCGGCCACCTCGCCCCCCAGCCCCCTTGTCAGGGTGAACCGGGTGAGGTGCCCGTGATAGATGGGGGCGTGGTGCTTGACATGAAATTCTTTACTGGTATTCTGAATTCTAGAATATAGAACGCAGGTGCAGATGATGACTATACTTAAACCCCAGGATGTTCTGGTCATGCTCAAGCTGGTGGCCTTGGGTCAGCGGCCGTGGTCGTATTCCTGGCTGGCGGTGAGCCTGGGCATGAGTCCATCGCAGCTCCATTCGGCGGTGCGGCGCGCGTTGGCTGCGCAGCTTGCGGTCAAGAAGGAGGACATGATCACACCGCATATCCGGAATCTTGAGGAATTCATTGTTCATGGCCTCAGGTATGCCTTTGTGCCGGAAATCGGACGCCCATCCCGTGGCATTCCTACGGCTTATGCCGCCCCGCCGCTGTCCAGGCATTTTGCCGAATCTGACGAACTTCCCCCGGTTTGGCCGGACCCGGAAGGTGAGGTGAGAGGCGTGGCTTTTTCGCCGCTGTATAAACTGGCTCCGCAGGCGGCGCGTTCGGATCCGGCACTCTATGAGTTGCTCGCCCTGGTGGATGCCATTCGCGGCGGCCGGGCGCGTGAACGTGCTTTGGCGATCGAGGAGCTGAAAATACGATTGGCGAAGTATGCCTAGGGCGGTCAATCCCAATCTGGAGATCATGGAGATCGCTGTCGCCCGCCTGGGCGCGCTGGCGGAGGAGATGGTGTTTCTCGGCGGATGTGCTACGGGCTTGCTGATCACCGATGCGGTGGCCCCGCCGATACGTGCGACGAAAGATGTGGATGTGATTGCGGAGGTGGCCTCGCTGATCGAGTATCACCGATTGTCAAAGCGGCTGCGTGAACTTGGTTTCAGTGAGGACCAAAGTTCTGATGCGCCGATATGCCGCTGGCAGGCCGGTGGCATTTTGCTGGATGTGATGCCGACCCATCCGGAGATTCTGGGCTTTGGCAATGAGTGGTACCAACCGGCATTTGATGCGGCGGTATCGGTAGCACTACCTTCGGGCAAGAAGATACGATTGGTCTCCGCACCGTATTTTCTGGCAACCAAGCTGGCAGCATTCGATGGCAGGGGGCAAGGCGACTATATGATGAGCCACGATATGGAAGACATCGTGGCAGTATTGGACGGTCGGCCCGAAGTTGTTGCCGAGGTACTGAACTGCGAGCACCAACTGAAAAATCACCTGAAGGCACGACTGTCCGCCCTGATCACGGATGATCGATTCATCGAAGCACTGCCCGGCCACATGCCCGGCGACGCAGGCAGCCAGGCGAGGGTACCGATTGTTTTTCAACGCATGCAGGCATTAGCTGCTCCATGAAATCGACAGGGTCATAATCGACGGGGTCAGACTGAGCTAGCCCGCACAGTGACCGAGTACGATTATCCGCAAACAAAACGAGCCGCATTGCAGCTCATTTTGTTTTTCAGGATGCAAAGGAGTTAAGCCTTGCGATACAACTGCCCGCCCTGCTTCACAAACGCTTCCGCCTTCTGTTACATGCCTTTGCTGAGCGCGGTCTTTTCGTCCATGCCTTGAGCGGCGGCGAAATTGCGCGCGCCCATCCTATAGTTTGATTGGCGTAATTGCCCCCGCAAGTGTTATCGAAAACATGGCAGGTGGTTTGACCCCACGGGCTTTACGAATCAGTTTCGGATAAATGGCGGTGACGAGTGTGGCGGTGTCGGCGGCAGATGCGTCGCCTGAGGTGAGCACGAAACCAACCAGGCCGTGTTCCCGGAACGCACGAAGTTCATTGGGTTTGCGCCGGATGTTTTTGTCCCGTGTCAGCACGATCCAGCCTTGCTTGCCTACAGCTTCAAGCCATTTTTCATCCGGGCAGGCAGGTTCAAATTTTTCATGGTGAGGGATGAAGGGTGCGCCAATTTTAGTCAGTGCTTCACCGAGCTTGTGGCTCCATGCGCACCGGTCGATAAATAGTACCGGGGTATCAGGCGGCGCGGCGTTGTTCGAAGCGAAGCGCTTCTTCGATTTCTTTTTCGTCAACGCCGTAGTCCTTTGCCATATCGACCATCGAGTCGCCCGCCCTGAAGCGTCCAACAATTATCTCTGTGGGCACGGCCACATCGGAGAGCACCGGGCGCCCAAAGGAAAGCCGGGGATCAATGACGATGGACTTCGGTTGTTCTGCATCCGGAGCAGTGCTGCGGCTGAAGGGGAACAAGCGGATAGGCATACCGTTGCGATCCCATTCGATACGGGCAAGTGCCAGGACGAATTCGCCCCGTAACAATTCTTGTCCCTGTTTTGAAACATTCAGCCAATGCGAAGCGTGTTCAACAAACAAGTCAATGCCGTTGGTTCTGAATTGCCGGTCTATCAATGGCCTGTCGGTTCCGAGCTGTGCTTGCACATAGCTAATACTGTCGCGGACTTTGGGCAAAGGAATTTTATGATGTCGGCGTATGGCCGACAGGACATGCAGTTCACATAAGTTGGCAAAGGAAAGCAGCCGCGCGTTTGCGTCGGCTGGCTGTATCACTGACTTGAATCGCATAGACTTGCCGGAGGCCGCGCGATAGGCTTGGCCGAAGCACCATGCTTTTACGGTTGCTGCGGGCAGGTTGAGGATGCGCGCAACCTCACTCACGGGGTATGCAGGGTTATCGAAAACGGAGACTCGCTTTTCAGTTTGATGGCTCATTGGTGAATGATAACCTGAACAGCATCCGATGCAAACCTAAGCCTTGCGGTAAATACTCCCGCCCTGCTGCACAAATTCCACTGGCTTCTGTTTCATGACCTTACTGAGCGCAGCCAGCAGCGCCAATGAGGTGTCAGTGCCATTGGGGTCGGGTTCGCATTGTTTTTCGAAATACAACTGCCCGCCCTGCTTCACAAACTCCACCGCCTTCTGTTCCATACCTTTGCTGTGCGCGTTCTGTTCATCCACGCCCTGCTGCGCGGCGAAGTCGCGCACGTCTTGGGAGATTTTCATCGTGCAGAAACTCGGGCCGCACATCGAACAGAAGTGCGCGACCTTGCCGGATTCCCTGGGCATGGTCTCGTCGTGGAATTCGCGCGCCTTGTCCGGGGGGTCGAGGCCGAGGTTGAACTGGTCTTCCCAGCGGAATTCGAAGCGCGCCAGTGCGGTTTTTGTCGATGTTTTTATGCATTAAAACGCAATTATTAAACTTGTTATTGTGTTCTATAGCGCATATTACGTATTGACAATAGTGCGCCATAGTGCATACTAACGCCATGAAATCTCGCTTTAAAGACCTCAAACAACGTCAGCTGGATGCAGGGTTGACACGCTGGCGCTTGGCAGAGCTGTCTGCGCGGCCGCCTTCGGGCTGGATAAAAGCAATCCGCGAGGCGCTCGGTATGCCGGCGGCACACCTTGCCAGGAGGCTGGGTCTGGTGCCTTCAA
>Ga0100381_1003558_pt1 | contig 13431 bp, 19 predicted proteins | sample CryGeymeta201505_FD_80416 | JGI IMG/M metagenome (GOLD analysis project Ga0100381, IMG submission 80416) | Groundwater microbial communities from Crystal Geyser aquifers in Utah, USA - Crystal Geyser metaG 2015-05 | ecosystem: Environmental > Aquatic > Deep subsurface > Groundwater | place: USA...
GGTCAGTGTTAAATTAATCATGATAATAATTGAATTACTATTGATGCAATTATTAGTAGCACAAATGTCAGAGTTATACCTTGATAAGGAATCTGCCTTCCCCTATATCTTGTGATTGTTTTACTAATGTATGGCGCAACCAACATAATTATTGTTCCAATGACTACACCTAGCAGATAAAGATCTATTGTATATGTGTTATGAAATAAGGTTCCATATTCACCAAACAAATTCAGGTATAAAGGTCCGTAATGTCTTATCAAGGGCATTATAGGAATTACAGTTCCTAGATAAATCAAACCAGCCAAAATTTGTTTTTGATAAGGAATAAATCTTCTTTTTACCAATGGAGCAATCCAAAGTCCTAAGGCTACAGAGAAGGCTCCAATCAATACTCCTATAATAACTGAGGACACACCGAGAGATGCAGCCAGAACAGCCAAAGCTCCTGCTCCTGCGGTACACAAGGGACAGTGTGCCGATGCAAATTTAGGAAGTAAAATTATTGATGTAATAACGCTCAAAACTAATCTTTTCATATTATTAAATTGTTAGAAATATTTTACCAGCAGTTCCATCATTATTGATTTCATAAATCATGAAATCTTCTGTTTTCGGACCCGGCATTCCTGGTGAACCGGAAGGCATACCTGCCATACCAATTCCCTTAATATCTGGTTTTTCGATTAATAATTTTTCGATCGCTTCATTTGGTACATGGCCCTCAAGCACATAATTAGCAATCTCTGTAGTGTGACAGCTTAGAAGTTCATTTGGTATACCCAATTCTTCTTTGATCGGAGAAAGATCTTCCATATTCTTTATATCAACTGAATAACCTTCAGCTTTCATATATGAAGAATAAACACCACAACATCCACAAGTCGGTTCCTTATAAATTGTTGCAACCAATTTCTCCGAATCAACTCCCTCCTTTACAATTTGATTTGAACTACCTTTAGTAGATATAATACTTACAAGTCCTATACAAAACAAAACTATTACTAAAATAAATACTGTTTTCTTCATGATAAATTAATTATTTTTAATGACTCTTCCTCTAATTCACCACCCATCATCTTTTCCATAAAATATAGTCTGTCATATCTGCCAATATAATCTTCCATCTCATCATGCATACTGTCAGAGTAAAAACCTTTATGCATATTATTTTTTCTTAGCTTTTTTAAACACATTAATAATCTCATCTATTGCTTTTTTCTCTTGTCCCTTTTTCATTTGATGAGCCACATGTTCAGACAAATGATTTTGTAGCATTAAATCTTCCACTACAGACAAGGCACTCCTTATTGCTGAAGATTGTGTAATAACATCAATACAATATTTTTCACCCTCAATCATCTTTCTTAATCCATTTATCTGACCACTTATTCTATTTAAACGAATTAATAATTTTTTCTGTATATCCTGATTCATAAAAATATTATACCCCCATAGGGTATAATACGCAAACACAATTTTTAATTTCTATTACTCAAACAAGATTGGAATTTCTAAGGCGTCGTCATTTTCTGGTAGACCAGAAGGATTGTCTTTTTGGAGTATTATTGCCCCACGTTTATATGGCGTATCATTCGGCAAATCATAATTTACCTCCCCAGTAAAAGGAACAAATTCTTCATTCATCCATTCGTCCTGAGCTGTAGCATACCCCTCCCCGATTATGAGACCATTCCAATCAACAACAACGATTGGGAATGAACCCTCAAAGAACCAAAAGCCACGAGCTTCTCCTTTTACAGAAGCAGGATTACCGACCACTTGTCCTGAAGTAGGACTATCCAATCTAATTAAATTATCTTTATTATTGGCAACTTCATCAGTAGATTCATCATCTAAAGGTTTCACTTCTACAACGTTTTGATTTTCTGACACATTATAAGAATCATCGGTTCTCGCACCTATAAATATAAACAAGCCTACGATAATCAAAACACCAAATATAATTTTAATGTTCATAATATATTATCATTTAATATGATCCGTTTTATCAAGAATCTCTTTCGCTTCCCCTGTTGCCTTTGTTTTATTTTCTGAAGAGATTCTTTCATGCAACATGTCCACAAGTTCAGCAGGTTGTTTTGTAGTGTAATTTCCATCAAATCTCTCTTTTATTAACTCTTTCAAAACATTAGACCAATCATCTTCTATATGACCTTTAGATTCAGATGGCACGAAAAGATATATTGATGCAATAGAATCTGAATTACAGACATCCTGAATCTTTTCTGCAAATTCTTTTGAAAAAAAATCTTGAGCTTTTTCCTTTTTGGGTTCTAAAACTGATCCAAAACTCGGACTATTAACTGCACCTCTTTTGAACATTCCCTCGTTATCTGAATATTCAGGAGTATCAACTCGATGTTCATCCACTTTATTTAGCTCATCTCCCTTTATTTTGTAGATTATTCCATGGTGACTACCCATGACAACCAAAAGTGATGCGTCCAAATTTAATTGGGCTATTTCATTATTTATTTTCATAGTTTACAGAAGTTATCTGATAATATCTCTATTATAACACAGGATAAGGATCCTTATTCCTTTATTTCTGACCAAAATACTTAAGAATTCCCTTCACTCCAAACAAATTCTTTTCCCAATCAATCGACTCACGAGTCTCAAGTTCCACAGTGATTGCGGGTACTCCTATTGACGCTAGCCAACCCTCGGCATCCCCCGTAATTTCGTAGGCATCAAAAGATGGTACTGCTTTGTAACCAGAAGCCGAAGAATATTCGTTCATAATTTTTATAGTCTCTGGTAGAGGTCCCTCATTACATTCAGATGCATAGACAGCATTTGCTTGACTATGCCAAAAAACAACTGCTTTTGGATCTAGATCCTCAACAAAATTTTTAATAGTTTCAGTTTCTGGTTCAGAAAAAGATTCTGTTCCAGCGCTTACTACATTACTTTTCCATTTACTCTCAGGCTGCCAATTACAATCAAAGTTTCTGTTTAGGTCTACACCGTTTGCATTGAGTCTTCCTTCTTCCAAAATATTTTTTGAAAACGAGACATCTGATACTAGAAAACGACCATTCTTCCCCACGACCTTAAATAAACCATCTGGGTTAGCAGAAGGAATTATTTTTAATGTGACATTCTCTGGGACAGAGTCTGGGTTTTCCGTAAAATAATCTATAAAATCATATGCTAACAGAGTACTGTTCCATTCATATCCACCGTGAATTCCTCCAACAAACAAGATGTTTGTTTTTCCGTTACCAAAACTATAAGAAGTAATTTCTCGATCCTCTACTGATTTTCCTATAACAGAATATTCATGATTATTGTTTTCTACTAAAACACCCTCAAATTCAATAGGTTCTTTATTTTTTAAAAAATGATAGGATCCCCAAACTACTCCAGCCACAACCACCAATACTAAAAAAATATTTTTTTTGGAAGACAGAAAATTCATTAATTACTGTAATAATCAAGAACTGCTTTTATTCCATCAATATTCTTTTCAAATTCAACATCTTGATGATTTGTAAGTAATACACTTATTGCTGGTATTCCTTTCTTTGCAAGCCAGTTTGTTGCATCTCCTGTAATTTCGTAAAAATCAAATTCCTCGTTCGCAGGATATCCTGATTCTTTAGCAAACAATCTAGTTAATTCTAATGTTTCAGGCAATACTCCATTATGACAACTTGATGCATACACGCCACCAGCAGCAGCATACCAAACAACAACAGCTTCTGGATTTAATTCATCTACAAAAGATCTCAAAGCTATTGATTCTGGTTCAGAAAAGGTAGAATCTCCACCACTAACTGTTTTATTTTGCCATATTCCCTCTTCTTGCCAATCACAATCAAAGTTTCTGTTTAAATCAACTCCGTTCGCATTGAATCTTCCATCAGATGCTTTTGAATCTGATCCTCCTACTTCAACCCCATCGACATTCAAAGCAGGAATAATACTAACTCTCACATCATTAGGAATAGTTTCCGGATTTTCTCTTAAATAATTCATAACTTGGTTAGAAAGTGCAATAGTATTAGCTTCATATTTTCCGTGTATTCCGCTAACAAAAAGCAAATTCTTTTCCCCTTCACCAAAGTGATATGCCATAATATCCTTTCCTTCAACAGAAGATCCAATCACTGTCTCTGTTTTGTTTTCATCTTTCTCCGAATCATTTTTATCTAATTCTTGTGTATCACTATCCATCGTATTTTCCGATACATTAGAATTATCTACAACGTTTAATGTACCTTTTGTAAATACGTATAGACCAAACCCTAAAAGAACAACTACTAATATAATAATTATTGTATTTTTCATAATACTTACAGTATACAACAAAAGCCCTCATGGATTAAATGAAGGACGAATTTTTTGTAATCGGTGCCTATGTAGCACTTTATACAAAAAGTTATACCGTCCAAGACGGGTCAATAAAAATGTTTTGAAAAATAAGGCGAAAATGATTGGCTGCCCGACAAGGACTCGAACCTCGATTACCTGGACCAAAACCAGACGTCCTACCATTAGACGATCGGGCAATAAAACCTTACACAATTATCTATCAATCAGACAATCGAGCAATACTTCTACTGCGTGGCTCTATTTATAACAAAAAAAGATTAAGTATTCAATGGGCTTTATTTTGTTTGACCTTTTTGTTTTTTTGACAATAGTCTTTATTATGGTATAATTATATATGACTGTTCACCACACACATATACACAACACATGAAAACAATTGCACTACTTATTCTTGCACTGACTCCTTTGGTTTCTACTGCAAGGACCGTTAAAGTCATCGTCGACTACCCTGTCGGCTGGACATCTGTTTTTGATAGCTCAGAGCTTTCAAAGGCTCAGACGGTCGCCAAAGCAATGGGAATCGTCGAGACTGGAGGCATTCCAAAAAAGGGAGCTTCCGGAGAGATGAAAACCATTTGGCAGTGGTTACCAGCAACATGGGATAGGATTTCCTCGCGATACAATAAAGAGGTCTTTGGACTGAAAGGTCCCCTTTCTCTCAATACTGCAACGGAGGAATCTGTTGTCATCTGGAAATGTGAAAAGTTTCTAGAGAAAGGTTACACACCTCACGAAATTGGTCGTATCTGGAACACCAGTCTTGGTGGCGCAGAACGACCTTTCATTCGGAGAGGTGTCAACAAGCACGGGATTTGTTATGACTCGTGGGCACACGGCGAAAAAGTCGCCAAAGTGTTCAGAAGTTTGTAACAATAAATTCACACCTGGCCACCGCGAAAGCGGTGGCCAGTTTTATTTACCACTCTTTATCACTCCCCAACTCCAAGCACTCATTGCCAAAAGCGTATAAAACAACATGTGAACAGAAATCGAGTACCAAAGACTTTCAGTATTAATAATTAAGAGTACAAAAATTGGAGCCCCTATAATCGAAAAAAGTAAATAGAAAACAGATTCTCGAATACTTCTGAATAAAAATAAGTTTAAATGAGCCAACACGAAGACAAACACTGTGGCCAAAAGTGTTACAGCCTCACCAAAAGATGATATTGCCAAAACAAGTACAGAGACAAAAGCTATTTGCTGAAAAATTATTTCAAATAATTTTGGCAATATAAATCTGGAATCTAATAGTTGAATATAGTCATAAAAGAACCAATTTGATTCTTGATTACTTATAAGTCGCAGGACCTTATATACTATGTATGTAAAAAGAATGATTCCAATAAAAATAAATATTCCGATAATATCGTATGTGAAAAAACTCAAAGCATGAGGGAAAAATATCAAGAGTACACTTGAGGCTCCCAAGAAATACAGAGAGGTCAAATGAGGATGAGAAATATATTTCTCTTGTTTTTCATCCCACTTTTGATAAATAGACCAAAAAATAAGAATGATATAAAATAGCCAAAATATTGAATTTTCCATATTCAATACATAGTAACAGATATTATATGGTAAAATCGAGCCATCATGAAAATAAGTATATTCTTAATAGAGTCTAGTTACAGATTCATCATTAGACCAAGATTATTTAAATTTAATAGTGAAACTGTCCACAACCTATGCCTAAAGACTGGGAGACTGCTTGGAAAGTCCAAGATATTGAGGTCAATAATTTCTTTTTTCCTGGGTAAGAAATATGAGACAGTAAAGATAGCAGGAATCGATTTTGATTCAAAAATGGGACTTTCAGCAGGCTTTGATTATGATGCGGATCTTTTCAACCTATCTCCTGCTTTAGGTTTTGGTTTTACAACAATAGGCACAGTAACAAATAGACCTTATTCAGGAAATAAAAGCCCCCAACTAGGGAGATTAATCAAAACAAAAGGATTACTTGTAAACAAAGGTTTCAAGAGTAGTGGAATAGACGAAGTATTAAAAAAAATAAATCAAAAATATTTCGACATACCGACAGGAATCAGTATTGGAAAGACAAACATAATCGAATTAGATACTATCGAAAAAGCTACTGATGATATTAAGGAGGCCTTTCAAAAAACATTAGCTTCAAATATAAACTTTAGTTTTTATGAATTAAATATTTCTTGTCCAAATCTTCATGGGGATCTATCATTTTACACAAATGAAAATCTATCATACCTGTTAAATGAAATAACTTCTTTAGGAATAAATAAGCCTATCTTTATAAAAATGCCAATAGAATTAGAAGATGAAAAGACAATTGAGTTATTGGAAATAATTAAAGACTTTTCTATAGAGGGGGTTATCTTTGGGAACCTACAGAAGGACAGGAGTCACCCAACAATAATAAAAGAAGAAATAGCTGTCTATGCAAAAGGTTATGCAAGCGGATTACCGACAAAAGAAAGGTCAACTGAATTAATAAGAATTACAAAAAAAAGATTTGGCGACAGATTTATCATAATTGGTTGTGGAGGTATTTTTAATACCAAAGATGCGCAGGAAAAACTTGATGCTGGAGCAGATCTACTACAACTAATAACTGGTTTGGTATTTGAAGGTCCCCAACTTGTAGCAAAAATAAACAGAGAATTATCTAATTAGAATCAGTTAATTCAATAACAGCAATTTCTAAGGGTATTTGTGGTAAATATGTTACCCCTGTTTGAATATACGCGTCTAATATTTTTTGAAGAGTGATTGAAGTAATGTCCTTTTCATTAGACCATTCTTCCACTTTTTTTAGATCGGCTTCAGTTAACGATCCTTCCAACTTCTTCAAAACCGCCTTTGAATATCTTGCAAGTAAAGTTGATCTTATTTTAGAAAGAATAAGAGAAATAAAAATTTTCATTTCTATATTTTGATTAACTGCTTTTGAAATAGTATCTAACGCTTTATCAGAATCCTTTTTTGAAATAGCATCAATAAAATCATTTACCAATTCTGATTTTGGTGCCCCTGTAACTTTTTCAACCTCTTCTATAGAAACTTTTTTATCTTTTGATGAGTTTATGACTTTTTGCAGAATTCCATGAGTATCCCTAAAAGAACCATCTCCGAGTAATGCAATTAAATCTGCTGACGCTTGATCCAATTCAAAACCCTCAGCTTTTGCAGTTTTTACAACCATATCCTTAAGCATCTTCTGTGCAGGTTTTTTAAACGTGTACGTCTCACATCTTGAGATGACTGTGTCTGGTATTTTATGAGTTTCCGTTGTCGCTAAAACAAAAATAACATGTGAAGGTGGTTCTTCTAAAGTCTTTAAGAGTGCATTGAAAGCACTTTTTGAAAGCATGTGAACCTCATCCAATATGTACACTTTATATTCTGATGAAAAAGGCAATGTTGAGACAGATTCATTCAGAGCTCTAACATCATCAACACTAGTATTTGAAGCGGCATCAATCTCATACAGATCATCATCTGATGTTCCAATTTCTTTGGCTAAAATTCTAGCAACAGAAGTTTTACCAGTTCCCCTTGTTCCCGAAAAAAGATACGCGTGTGCAATGTTTCCTAACTTAATAGATTCTTCTAAAACCTTTGTAACGTGTTCCTGCCCTAAAACATCCTTAAATCTATGCGGTCTATATTTTGTATACAAAGCTTTAAATTCTGACATAAAGTGATTATAGCAGAAATTACAAAACAAAAGAAAAAGGGCCGCCTTGCTCTCTCACTAGGAGAAGACAAGACGACCCTTACCATGTTGTTTGTTGCCCGTTTTACAACAATATGGCCAATAAACGGCCTGGAAAACTTCTATAATCTATATTATTATTTTATTCATAAAATGCAAGATACTACTCTTTCATATCCCTAACCCACCTATCTTTTATAGATTCCACTTCCCTTCCGTTTTTTGCAGACATTAATTTTTCTCTCAATTCTTTTGCTCCAGAAAAACCATTAACATACGCTTTGTAATGTTTTTTCATCATATTGAAATTTTTGTGATTCAAATATTTTTCAAAAAGATATGTGTGCTCAACCATAGCATCTAACTTACTCTTAAGATCAATCCTCTCTCCTCCATTCAGCGAATTATTAAAAGCCCATGGGTTTCCAAAAACTCCCCTTCCAATCATTACACCATCACAACCTGTTTGTTTTACCCTCTCTCTTGCTTCTTCTAAATTTTTTACGTCACCATTCCCTATTATAAGAGTGTCGTATCCCAAAGAATCTCTAAGTTCAACAGCATCTTTTATTCTCATCCAATTTGCAGGGACCCTGGACATCTCTTTTTTAGTTCTTGCGTGAATAGATAAAACAGCAATTTTTTCTTTTAGCAAAACTGTTATCCAATCCTCCATTGTGTCCTTGTTATAACCTATTCTTGTTTTCACACTAAGAGGAATAATCTCTTTTTTTAATTCCTTACAAGCTCTTTTAATTCCCTTTTTTGCTGCACGAATTATTTTTACCGCTCGTTTTGGATTCTTGATAAGAGCTGCCCCAGATTCTTGTTTTTGAATAGCCTTAGCTGGACAGCCCATATTAATATCAATTCCATCAAAACCTGCTTTTGTAACAAGGTATGCAGCCTCCTCCATCATTTTAAAATCAGACGAAAAAATCTGAGCAACAATTGGTCTTTCATTTTCAAAATACATCAAATCTCTCCACAATTTTTCTTGAGATGATATACCATCGTTTTTTCTTTTTTTGTGAGGCGCTTTAACCAAACCGTCGCAAGAAACAAACTCTGTCCACATAACATCAGGATTTCCATGTTTTGCAAACATTTGTCGGAATGCAACATCAGTAACATCAGCCATTGGAGCAATGACCATCATTGGTTTTTTCAAATCCTTCCAAAAACCTAAATGTACTTTTTTTGAGAAAGGTTTAGATATTTTTTCTACAATATAAGAAATAGTAAACATAGAAAAAAGATACCACAGAACAAATTTCTTAGAAAGAATCTAAAAGAATTTTTAGAATTATTTTTCTATAAATTCACCACGAGCGTCTAGGACATAATCGACTTCTGAACATTTCACATTTTCAGAAAATGAATCGTAGTAACAAAAACTTGTATAAAGTAGAACTGACCAACTAATCAAAAAGAGATCGGACTCAAGATTATATGTACCCGCAAGACAGATTGTCTAGATGTTTTTTTAAAATAAATCTAATAGTTAGGATAAATATTGAGTTGAAAATTAAAATCAAATGTATCTTGCCAGCAAGATCACTTTTCAGCACCTGCAACAAACCATCCTTCATTTGCTTCAGTATGTTGCAAATACAAATGCCTTAGTTCTGAATCTTTACTGAAACTGGCAGTACAAAACATATTTCTTCCAGATCCACAGTATGATATTTCAGGAAATTTAGTGTCGATAGGTGTTGTTGAAGACTCACTTCCTGAATACATTTGATAGGAGGTCGGTATGATTGGTATCCAACCTATTAGTTCAAGAGTATTTTTGCCTCATAATATGAACTCCCTATTCTGTATGTAAAATCTGTATTTTGGGATTGATTTATTTTAGATAATTCGATTTTATTAGTTTCTTTATTCTCCATATCATAAGAGTTTTGTTCAGAAAATTTTGTTTTATTCTGTATATAAATACTTACTCCACCGCCAATAACAACTACGGCCAACAAAATTAATAAAATAGTTGTGAATACTTTTTTGTGTATTTTCATAAATTTATTATATCAAAACAGTTCACTGCTGTAACGCCAAAGTGTGTTTTTCCGAACTTTTGGAGAGTGAAGCTGAAATTAATAGTAGTATTCAGAGATATTTTTTTCGTCAAATAAACGTAAAAGTAAAATGAAGGAAAATAGAATAAACACTTTATCTAGTAATTCAAATTATCCTTGATTAGGAGGATCAGGAAAATCGCAGACTGGATAGCCTTCTACTTGCAACAAATCCCCATTTTTCCAATAACCAATTTGCTTTAGCTCAGATTCAATTTCCTGAAGTTTATTTAAGATTAAATATTTTTTATTATCCATATACTTACTTCTCTTTTATTGAATTGAATATAATATTTAATGTTTTAATATGACTTTCTAGAGAAGTACTGTCAACACTTTCTGCATAATACCCGGACACTGCAATCCCATCAAAGTATTCATTTATTGGTTTTTCAAATTCATAATACACCACAACAAAGACAACATCTGCATTTTTACCTTCTGCTTGAATTTTTTGTTTTTTTCTAAAAGCTTTATATTCTAAATTTGAATCAATCTTAAACTCTTCAAAGACTCCTTCATCAAGTAGAGGTAAGTATTCCAATAAAAAACTTTCCGGTCTGGTTATTGAATCTCTGGAATATAGGATCCGAACAATTGATACATCTGAAACAGTATCTTCATTTTCATCATCTGTTTCACTTATATAGACATAACCATAGTCATCATCTTTCTCTACAGAGATATTTGGGCTTGAAGGGTATTCAAATGACAAATAATCATTTTCAAATTTTTTATAATTCATAGTTGTATTATTATCTTTTTTATTTTCAATCGGCTGAATATTTTCTGCGTCTTTTTTAATTACTCTCCCATCATCAAACCAAATATACTCGGTTTTACCACAAACAACCTCATCCTCATCCGGTAGATAGACGCACATGCTTGAGAACAATCGATTATTATCAATATTTAAATTATTAATTTCACTCAATTCTTTACTAAATTCAAAAATATTTTTATTAGGATTAAACAAAAATATTAATTTATCTACAATTGCACTATATCCAGCTCCAGCATTCCAAATACTTGTTAAATCATTATAACCATCAAAATTATAATCTGAATCAAAGTCAACAACTTGAGAACCGTCAATAAGGCTCGCCAATTCTATTTCTTCACCATAATACTCTTCAAGATCTCTAGAGTTTATAACCTGATCAATATTGTCTCCTGTAATAGTAAATTACTCATGATCACAAGATAAAACAACTTGCACGCCAGACCCTTCTTTTATCTCACCTTCATATGTATGCTCGACACCAAAACCAAGTGAATAATATTCATTGTCCTCTCCATTACAAGATATATCACTCTATTTTATAGACACCGATTCATTTTTAAATAAATCCCTCACTTCTTCAGGAATATTTTCTTTATGTGTCCACCCTCTTGTATATCCCCAATGCTCTTCTGGCAAATAAACAGATTCTCCAACCTGGTCATCCCAAACACCCTTGTTTACATAATCAACTTTGTACCAATCTCCTGATTGTTCTAATATTTTTATAGAAGGAGAATAAGCTCCGTATTTGACAGCTTCACAGTCAAAAGAAGAACAACTTCTTATAATTTCATTTCCAATTCCATCAAATTCTATATCAGTAATCTCCCACTCATCATTTGAATTTAGTTCTTTGCATACAAGTAAGTATTTAAGGTCTGTTTCGTCAGGCCATAAAGAATCTTCCAACAAGAAACCTCTTTCACAATTTTTTATTTTTTTATAAGAAGAATCCTCTTGAGATTTATAGATATTTTCAGAGTAAATATCTCCATAAGCCCTACCTTTACCGAATTCAGTGATTGTTCCCGTATCCATATTAAAATAAGGATTGATTAAACCATGTAAATTTTCCTCAGGTTTATACTTAAAATCATCTTTATCATAAACATAGAAATCAAACTCGTAATTATATGCGCCCTGAAGAATCTCCATACTTATATCTTTAAATCCATCATAATTAATATCATCAAATAAAACACTTACATCATAGGAGTCTGAAGAAAATGTAAAAAATGTTACTCCATCCTCAACATCTGAATAATTACTTGGTTTAAAAGTATTAACAATTTCTCCAGTATCTTCTCTTTTTATATCAATTTTTTCACCGGGAGTAAACACAAGAGAGAGGTTATCCATAATTAAACAGGAGTAAATGTCTTTTGAATCATTCTTCAGGTTTAATTCTTTAGGACAATATCCAGAATCTTCAAGTATGTCAGATACACCTTTTTGATTTATAAAATAAAGAGAAAAAATAATTACAATGAAAATAAATAGTATCAAAAGCTTTTTTATGTGTAATTTTTTCTTTAACTTATTCTATAATAATTTTAACAATTCATCTATGTATACATTCCCAGGGTATTTTTATTTTTGTCTTAATAAATAATCTCTTGCGTTCATTCCATCTTCGTCCTTGATTTCTGCATCAGCTCCATAAAACAGTAGTAGCTTAATCTTCTCATATTCTTCTTTGGTTATTTGAGAACCACTAGATAAATTTATAAGAGCAGTTTGATTTCTAAATTTTCTAACACTATTTGGATCACCACCATTTTTCAATAATATCTCAGAATATCTAATATCGTAGTCATTAGTACTCGTTAAAAATAAATAAGTTAAAAAATAGCCTTCAGTATCAAAGATATAATTTGGATCTATCAGATCTTCTTCTATCAACTTTTCAAAAGAACTGCTTGTCTTATCGACATTAGCACTTGAAAAGTGCTGATCTTTTATGGAACGTAAAAATTTAGAAATCTCATCGTCGGTTAACTTTTTATTTTTGATCAGAAAAACATCAGTCATCTTTTCAACCTCAGAAGTCAGTCTTATTTCACTCAGTTTATCAACGGAAAGATACATCCACAAAGGAGAAAAAACAAGAACAATAGTGACAATTAGCAAGACTATTAACTCAGTCATATATAGACGATAATTCTCAATCTTTTTTAAATCCTTCTTATACATGATTCTTAGAACGAATAGAAGTATCGAAGAAGAACTATAATATAAAATCAACCACTTAAAAGAGTCCCCTGGTCTAGTACCATTCACCCCTAGACCCAAGAAAGGAAGAATAAGGATCAAGAAAGGTACAGATAGACCAAAGATTATTTTAGAGATTTTTTGTAAAAAAGTCATTACATATAAATAATATCAAAAAAATGATGAAATAATCGCTTCAGGACATGAATATAATTTTCCACACTACAAAAACTATAAAATTACTGATAATGAATAGATTATTGAAATCACAAAAGATTTCAATTATATAGAAA
>Ga0100381_1003561_pt1 | contig 13421 bp, 16 predicted proteins | sample CryGeymeta201505_FD_80416 | JGI IMG/M metagenome (GOLD analysis project Ga0100381, IMG submission 80416) | Groundwater microbial communities from Crystal Geyser aquifers in Utah, USA - Crystal Geyser metaG 2015-05 | ecosystem: Environmental > Aquatic > Deep subsurface > Groundwater | place: USA...
CCGTAAAGGTTCGGATCTAAATGAAATGCTTTCTTATGGCAATAAACGGTCTAAGGAGACAGACGGAAGAGAAGATGTGGTTGTGCCGCATTCTTTCAGTGCTGAAAAGCAAATGGTTGTTAAATATGGGTGGAGAGTTGGAGATATTTTACTCCACGATGATGATTTGTCATCCAATAAGACGGGGCTTCAGATTTTTAATCTTATGGCTACGCGAATAAAAAATATGACAGAAGGAATGGCAGAAGATGTGGCTTTGGCTTTGTATGCAGGAAAGAGATTGAAAGGAGCTAATGGGGGAAGTGCAAAAGCATTTGATGGAATTAAGGAGGTTATCGGTAATGATAATATATATGGTGGGATTGATAGGGTTGCATTCCCTTGGTTTCAATCAAAGGTAGTCGATTATGTTAAGCTTGCAGCCAGTCCTGCTGACTCATTAATATCTTTGTTAAAGATAGATGCAATGCACGGACAAATTAAGTTAGGACGAAAAACTATGCCCACTTTGCAAATTACATCTCAGGAGTTGTGGCAAGAGATAGTAACTAGTGCAAGGAAAGAAAGAAGTGTTATAGAAAAAGATCCTTCGCTATCTATTGAGAGGGGGGTAGACAACATTGTCCTAAACGGTTCTCCTGTCATAGCGGATATTAACTGCCCTATGTATCCATCAACAGTGGCTGGTGATCCTGCTGGCACTATGCGGGGGGATTGGTATTACATTAATGAAGACACAATCCAGTTATTTGTAGACCCAGATTACGACTTTAAGGTCAGTGAATGGAAGGATGTTTATGGTACAAAAATTGGCGGTGCGGATAACGGCAAGACTGGTATTTCGGTGCATTCCAGGGCATTGTATGTTAAATTAGCAATGTGTTTGTATTGCAATGAACCCAGATCAAATGGAAAATATGTTGGTTTCACATTACCAACAGAATAAGGTTTTGAGGTGGGGGGGTATAATGTTCTATTATACCCCTTGTAAGGCTAAGAAGGAGATTTTAAAGATGAAGGAAATAGTTTTTGTTTACAATTATGGAGATGTTGATTTTATAGATGGTTTTAGGGAAGAGAAAATATGTATAAAATCAAAAAAACATATTCCTATGACATACAACATGGCAAGATATTTTATTGGAGACTCCACTCCGAGAGGGACAATGGATGCGGCTTTCAGGCGTGGCGGTATAGCTCCTACACTAAAGGCATTTGAGAGTGAAGAAGAAATGGCAGAATATATCAATAGAATACCTGGAAAAGATATTGTTTCTACTGATGAGCATGACATTCATAACCCTATTCCTTTGTCCCCCAAAGACAGTGTAGAGGTTATTAGTTTTGGTAAATTTGCAGGGCAAGCATGGGAAGATGTATTAACTCCAGAAAATTTTGATGTCAAATATTGGGCGGTGGTAGGTAGAACATCTAAAAGTATTCCTGATAATAGAAAGGCACAAATCAATGTTCTCCTGAGACAGGCAAGGATGGAGAAAGATGGCGATAACAGTTCAGGAGATAGTAACTCGGATAAATAATCATTTTGACGATTCAAATAATGATGCTTATTCTTTGAATGTTAAAATTAACTGGATAAATGCAGCACAAAAAGATTTAGCCTATAGATTGCCTATAGAGTTTTTACAGAAGATAGTAAAAACTGAGAAACAAGATACACAGGCATCTTATGGGGATATGGTTAGCTGGTTATACCCATTGCCTGTAGATTTTCTTAAAATGGTAGAGGTTCTATATCATAATATTGCATGTAAACTGATTAAACTGGGACAGCGGCAGATGATAGGGAGAAACATGGATTTAATGCCGTCAGAGATAGAACCAATAGCATTAATTAGAGAGGGAAAGATTGAAATATTCCCTTCTCTAAATTCACAAACGGATGGATTAGAAATTATTTATATTGTTAATCCTATTACATTGACTACTGTAACCGATGTAATTCAATTAGATAATTATGTGGAGTTGATTTTTAATTATGTTCTTTGTCAGGCATACGCAAAGGACAATCAGCCAGAAGCAGATAAATATCTTAATTTATATATTGGATATATAGCAGAAATATTGGGGGTAAAATAATATGGGAATAACATTAACTAAAATATTGGCAGATGTTAGATCAAGGGTGAATGACGAACAAGGAATACTTACTAACACATTATTAATCCATTGGACGAATATTGCACAGGAAGTAATTTATATGCAATTATTGCCTGTTCTTGAGCCAAAGATGACAAAAACACAAATCAGGACAGTAACTTCTAATCCTTCCGTTTCTTCGCTTGTGCTACCTGATGACTGCAAACAATTAAGAAGAGTGGTTATAAATGGCAAAAAGGCAAAGCAAAAAAACATTGATGAAATAGATTCTATGGTGGGAACTTTTGGTGCAGATGATAGTCAACCAGCGTATATGGAATGGTCTGGCTTGATTGAAATATTCCCTACTTCTCTTGTATTAACAAGTCTTAGATTTGATTATCTTAAGCAATTAACTGAATTAATTCTTAATACGAATGAAATATCTGCATTACCAACACAATATCACGGTTTACTTGTGGATTATGTAGAAATGTTGGCATTGAGGAAACTGAATAGAATAGATTTATCGGGGGCAGCTGAGCAGACTCTATCAAAAATGTTTAATGATATTTTGAATGTTACTGCGGGACAAATAGCAAAGATAGACGCAGATAAGGAAAGGATGTAATGTAATGGCTTACACTGCAAAAGAAATTATAGATGATGTATTGGGAAGAATTGATGATGAAGAGAATAAAATATCTCGCAAATGGTTACTTCATCTTCTAAATATGGCGTGTATAGAATATGCCAAAAGGACAAAAAGTTTTAGAAAAGAATATTCTCATACTATTAACACTCTGTATAATGCGTTTGCATTGCCAGAGAATGTGCTGGAGATAAAGAATGTAAAGTATTCCGTGGATGGGGTAGATTGGCAACAATTATATCCTATGAATCTGAGCGAAAGGCAAAGATTTGAAAAAAAGATAATGGTGGCTTAATATGAATATTGGGGATGAATATGGCGGAGGGAAGATATTTTATATTTCACCTGAGAAGACAATGGTTCTTATAGTTGCTCCTGTTGATGTTGGGGATGAGTCAAATTGTTATTGGGGAGTAGAAAATATTCGTGTTGGTGTGAATGATGAGGGAATTGGAGATGGAAAGTATAATACTGATTTAATTATTACCTCTCAAGTTAATACGGCAGCAGAGGCATGTAGGGCATATAATGGGGGAGGTTTTAACGATTGGTATTTACCATCAAAAACCGAATTATTCTTACTATATTCAAATAAAACATTGTATGGAATGGGAGATGATTTTTATTGGAGTTCCACGGAACATGATATTACTAACGCATGGTCTCTATCATGTAATGCTGTTGAGCTTATAGGGGCAATGCAATTGAGAGGCAAATGGAACGGAATGGGACGGAGACCTATTCGTCAAGTAATATTTCCACCTATTCCCCCTACTCTGTTATCTCCAGAAGACAATGCAATCAATGTCCCGATTACTTCATTAGCAACTTGGTCTGCAGGTGAGAGTGTAACAGGATATATAATTCAGAAGGCATTAGATGTAAATTTTACGCTTGGTGTAACAACCAAACAAATGGGTAATTTTACAAGTAACCAGTTTAATGACCCTATTTTGGAGCATGATACATCGTATTGGTTGAGAGTAAAGGCGATAAATGCTGTTGGTGAAAGTGATTGGTCGGTAACAAGAAGTTTTACGACAATTCAAGTAATTCCAAACATTCCCTTATTAAATACCCCTGAGGATGGGGCGGTAAATGTGTCTACACATACCTTGTTATCTTGGTTTGCTGCTAAAAGAGCAGATACTTATGATATTGAGATTAGCATTAATTCTGATTTTTCTAAGAAAATATTCTGGCAAAATTGTGTGGCTATTCAACGATATTTTATTTTGAAAAATAATACAACCTACTATTGGCGAGTGCTAGGAGTTAATATTGCAGGCATAGGAAGGTGGAGTATAGCAAGAAGTTTTACGACAATTCAAGCAATTCCAGACATTCCCTTATTAAATATCCCTAAGGATGGGGCGGTAAAGGTATCTTTAAGACTGATACTTACTTGGAATGCAGTAAGTGGGGCAAGCTCTTATAGGCTACAGATGAGCCTTGTAGAGAATTTTGCAACACAAGTGATTAATGTTGCTGGGATACCACCAATCACATACTTTTTTGTAAGAGGACCTTTGGCGAACAATACTGTTTACTATTGGCGGATATGTTCGGTAAATGCTGTTGGTGAAAGTGATTGGTCGGTAACAAGAAGTTTTACGACAAAACAAGCATGTCCAGGCATTCCTTCGCTTGTTTTTCCAGAAAATGGGGCGGTAAATGTGCCTTTAAGACCGACACTTACTTGGAATGCGGCAAGTGGGGCAAGCTCTTATGGGTTACAGATGTGGGACGAAGCGAATCTTCGGTTTTATACCCCTAAATTAATAGGCACATCATATCTTGTAACAACAGATTTATCTAGCAATACTGTCTACCATTGGGAGATGCATTCGATAAATGATGATGGTAATGGTTCTGGATATAGCGAGATAAGAAGTTTTACAACTATATCTTTACCGCTTGTAGCAAGTTTTATCTCTGATGAAGAACTTGGCGGGGTTGTAGTAGGAAGAAGTTCTTTAAAGGTGCATTTTCATAGCACATCAACTGGTAGCCCCAAGTTATATAAATGGATGGTTGATGGTGTCGTGTTTTCAAGGGTTCCTGATCCCATAAAATTTTTTACTGTCGAAGGGCAATATACAATTTGTTTGAATGTACAGCGTGGGATAGAATCAGAGACGGTAGAGAAAGTAGCATATATTACAGTAACGCATGGAGTAGCAACCTCGATTGTATTAACTACGGAAGGGGGGATAACTTCTTTAGAATCAGGTTCACAGATACCATTAATTGTAAAAGCTAAAGATGCCGCAAATAATGAGTGGGATGCAACAGAGCAAGTTGTTCTGACTGAGAATGATCCAATAGGGACAATAGCTGGAAATGTATATACTGCTAGAGCAGTAGGGACATGGCTGATTACAGCAACGATATAAAGGAGAAAGAGAAATGCCAACCGCTACAATTCCGCTAATAGTAACATCTCCTCCTATATCTGGCACACCAAGAGGTTATTTTGTTCACGGTAACCGATTAGTAATAGATGCGGTAAATGCAGGATATTTGTTGGTAGATTATTATTCTAAGCCAGAGAAAATAACTGATGAAAGCATGGATATATCCGTATCAGACGAAGATGCAGAGATAATAATATTGTATGTATTGCAAAGAGTGTTAGGGAAGTTACTTGATTGGAATGGCGTGACAGAAATTCAGAGACAATATAAAGAGGCAATAAGACAAGTAACACCCATAAGGCAATCTCAAGAATTAGAGACATTATGGGAACAAGGGGGTGGCTACGATTGAAGAAATTACTTTTAAGTATGAGTTTGTTAATATTGGCAACAGTAGTACATGCAGCAAATCCATCATTCAAAAGCTTGATTATCCCTAAAGATGGGTCGGGAGCGAAGTATAACGCTTTGGTAGGTTATAATACAATAACTGGTGGTTGGCAATTTATTAATACAAAAAAGCTAGCAAATGGTACATTTGTGTTGGATTTGGGAACAATAACCATACAAACTGGTGCTGACGGCGGGGTATCAGCGAACATTAAACCTTGGATAGTTAATGGAACGCCAACCATAACTATTCCAGCAGGTCAAACTATGACTATCACAATCCCCACACAGCCAGCCGACTACTGGCTATCGGCAATCAATATCTCAGGTTATGGTGGAGACGCAAAAATCACAGTATCATTACCATCTCCACATTATGGCAGAGTGGCACGGATAAGTCCCACAGAGCCAAATGTTAATATTGATTTTGGTGAAAGTATTAAAATCTATTCTGGCACAGCTATTGCCATAAAGATAAAATCCACCGATTTTGAAATCGGGCAGGTGGTCGATATATCGTGGCAAACAAGCTCATTGTAATAGAGGATAGCATTATTTATGCTATAAAAACAATTAGGAGGAAAAGAATGAAGAGAATATTGACAATGGCAATGGCAATGGTTATGATAACAGGATTGGCACAGGCAAGTTCAAAGGTAGACATTCCCTTATCGGTAAGACTATCTGATGGAACAAACTGGTTGTTCACAGAGGGAAACGCTGGGAAAGTAACCGTTACAAATGGGACAATAACAGCTATTGAGACCCCTGTGGCAGCGATTACTACGCAGGCAGATGAGATGACCGTGTTTCCTGGTGCGGTATTTAATGGGATTATTGACAGCGGTGTCCTAACCAGTATTACGAATGATGTTGGTATCAAGGATAACGGGAATATAATATCAGTAGACTCTGCTCAGTTGCCATCTGCATTAGATGGGAGCGGAAACTTGAAAGTTGGTATACAGGGAACTGTCCCTGTGAATATCGTAGGAAGTGCGGTAGGAACACCTGTTAATGGGTATTACGCTCTGTCAATTGGAGCAGGACAGACCCTGGAGATAGGTAGTTATACGGTTACAGCTGGCAAGACATTACGACTGAATGCCTTTGGTGCAACTTTTAAGGGTGATGGTCTGGTCTTGTTACAGGTTGCAGGAGTAAATAAAAAGGCATTGGGTTTGGAGGCTACTAATCCACAGGCTGATGTATATATGGGAGATAATTATACTATTCCAGCAGGGGTAGTATTATCTGCAACAGTAACGAATAATGAGGCAGTTGCGGTTACAGCTTATTTGAGCTGGGCTGGGCTTGAAGTAATCAATTAAGGCTTAAGTTGAATAGAGGGTGAGGGGGACACAAAGCCGTCCCCCTCACCATAGAAGAGAGGTAAAAATGAAAAGAATACTTTTGGCAGGTCTTATATGTCTATTTTTCGCATCAGTTGTGTCAGCACAAGAAGTCGCTACAGCCGTAAAACAAGATAACTCCGAAAAACTCAAGGTATCTGTTTTGCCATATCCTGGATGTAGTTATCTCTATTATGAAAATATGGGAACATTGACACATCATGCCCTTATTACTGTGCCAACAGAACATATCATTCATGTGTATGGTATAGAGGTGCATAGTCTCGATACTGTAAACAAAGGGACTATCTTTTTTGAGAATGCGGACAATTCACGATTTTACCCCGGTTATCTATCTACTGCACCATCAGCCTTTGGGACTACCATCAACTATAGTGTTATAGGCACATCCCTTAAGGTTTCAACTTCTGGGGCAACAGGTATTGTAATCCATTATATCATTACTACCAATTAGGAGGTTTTTGGATGAAAATTAAAGCTTTTTTTTTAGCAATATTGATGCTATCTTTGAGCCATTTTGTATATGCAGCCGTTTCAGGCACATCTACGATTGGCACACAAACTACTAATGATATTGTCTCAATTTCCATTGTCCCCACAGATGATGTGATTAATGCTGGTGAGAGTATTCAATTTGTGGCGGTTGCTATCGATAACGAGGGCATAAAAAAGAATGTTACTTATTCTGTATCCGATGGTAGTATCACATCGGATGGCATCCTTACTGTTACGAAGGCAGGGAAAACATTTATAACAGCAAGACAGGGCGATGTTTCTGCCGTTGCAACGATTACCGTTCTCCCTGCCACTCCTCATCATATCAATATTGCCTCATCCCCCACATTTGTTTATGGGGATAAATATACCGCAGATGGATTATTCACATATCAAGTTTTCGACAAATATGATAATGAGATTGTGGTTGATCAGACACTTGTAAAAGCAACAATAAAAAAGAATACAATAGGAAACCTGCTCGGACGATTAATAAATAGTGACGGTAGTAATATTAACTCGCCATATATTGCCATAATTAGACCTGTGCTGATTGGCGGCTATATATCGGAGGCAGGGCAGATATTGTTTTTTGAGCGTGGGACATATACTATAACCGTCAAATATGGGGATATTGTTGGCACAAAAGAGTTTGCTGTAATATTCCGTGAGCCATATACCGATATTAAGGCATGGCAAGACTATCACATGGGAAAGCTTAATCTCGATACTCGGATTATAACTATCCAGTATGATATTAATGGCGGCATACTAAAAGTTATCCCACTACAGGGTAAGGTATATGATGATTTTTATAATCAAGGTTTAATGTGTAAATTTTATGCAATTTGTGAGGGGCATTATCACATTTTAGGTATTCGACAAGAATTAATAGAGCAAAATTCAAAAAAGATTATAAATAAGGCATTTATGATGTTGATACAAGGGGTGAAATAATGAGAAAATACACATTAGGGCTAATATTTTCAATTTGTTTGGTTGATAGCGTTTATGCTGGATTTTACCAATTTGGCGGCAGTAGCAATATCGGAACAGGCACGGCAGGACAGGTGCTATTGACAGGTAGCACAGGGACTACGCAATGGGGTGAAAATGAAATACTGTCATCGTGGTATTTACCTTCAATCGCAGAATTTGCGGAGATGTATGCACAGAAAGATATTATTGGAAGCTTTTCTGGATATTATTGGACATCAAATGAAATCTCTGCCAATAATGCCATATATAAATTAATGGATGACGGAAGCACTGGACAACAGAGCAAATTATTTACTTGCGGTGTCCGTGCCATTCGGTCATTTGACACAACTTATTTCGCAGGTAAATATTTAATTGGGGATACATTAGGGAATGGAAAGGTTTTTTATATTGATGCTACAGGGAAGAAAGGCTTAATTTGTTCGTTGGTTGACCAATCTAATGCCGCTTGGGGATCACAAATAATAGTAGCTACAAATGATGGCATATATGCTGGAAAAAACAACAGTATCAATATTATTGATGTGAATGGCACGATCTCAACTGCAGCAAAAATTTGCAGAGATTATGCTCCCAGTAGTAGTAGCGGTGGTAGTGGCAGTGGTGGTGGTGCTCCAACGGATGCTACATATATTACACAAGTGTCTCACGGTTCACTTACCGCAGGACAAGCATTAGGCAGTTTGTCAACTGGAATTATGAAAAATACTACAGGAACAGGGATAGTAAGTGTGGCTATTGCAGGAACGGATTTTGTTGCTCCCAATATAGCTGTTGTGGATGCAACAAAAACTAAAATTTCCTATGATACAAAGGGATTAGTTACGGCTGGAGCAGATGCCACTACAGCCGATATTGCTGATAGTGTTGATAAAAGGTATTGCACGGATGTTCAAAAAACAGTTATTGGAAATACGAGCGGCATAAATACTGGTGATCAGAACTTATCTGGCAAGCAAGATTTTATTGCCACAGGAACTACAGGGCAATATTACCGTGGGGATAAGACATTTCAGACGCTTGATAATGCCGCTGTGGGTTTGGGCAATGTTACGAATAATGCTCAATATTATGCTGGTGGTGCGGATGTGGCTATTGCGGATGGGGGGACAGGCCAGTCATCTGCACAGTTGGCAATTAATACCCTCACCAATGTAGAGGCAGCCATGAATGAGCAGGTATTGACAAAAGATACAACCTCTGGTAATGTTATTTTTAAGGATGCTTCTGGTGGAGTCTCATCTTTTAACACTCGCACAGGAGCAGTTGTGCCTGCTACCAATGATTATACATGGGCACAGGTGAATAAAGCTACAAGTAATATTGCTGATATTGCTACTAAAAGCCATACATCACTAACAGACATAGGTAATAATAATCATGCCGCAATAGACACATTTGTTTCCTCAAAAGCTGCTGCTAGCGGTTTAGCTTCTCTGGACGCAGATAGCAAGGTAGTCCAAGACCCTGTAAATGCCGTAGTAACTCCAGCAGCTGGTAAAATTCCTATCGCTGATGGTAGTGGAAAATTGAATGGATGGGTAACAGCAACAATTCCTGCTGGTGTAACAGGGCAAATTCAATTTAATGATAATGGTGCATTTGCTGGTCATGAAGGGCTGTCTTATAATCATGTAAATAATCAATTGACGATAGGAACTGCATCATCAGGCGTTATTATGTTATCTGAGACAAGCCAAACTCCTGCTGCTTCTGAAGGATTTGGGAAGTTATACATAAAATTGTCTACGGCAGTGGAATATGTATCAGATGTTAATACTTCTTTACTTTTACATGGTAATGGAACGGGAGCGACTTTTGTTGATAGTGGAAATAATCCTAAAGTAATAACTACTTTTGGGGCAGCTACACAATCAACAACTCAATCAAAGATGGGAGGTAAAAGTATATACTTCCCTGGAGCATCAGGAGATTATCTTGAAGCAGCCACAAGTGCAGACTTTGATTTTGGGGCAGAGGATTTTACTATAGATTTTTGGTTTTATACTTCATCCTCATCGAGGCAATGGTTTGTTGCTGCCTCATCAGACTATCATTTTGGAATCGACTACAGTTATCAGGGGGGAAATAGTAGAAAAGTTGGTATATATGCAAGCTCCACTGGAAGTAATTGGAATATATTAACTGCTGACTATGGGGGTAATGGAAGAGGGACAATTGCTTTACCTCTCAATACTTGGAACCACATTGCTTTTGTTAGAAATAATGCTCAATGGATGTTGTTTATTAATGGTGTTTTAGATTTGAATGTAACAGCTACAGGAGCTATAACTTCTATTAATAATGAAAATGTAAGGATAGGAAAGCATGGAAGTGAGATTAATTATATGGTAAATGGCTATATTGATGAATTTCGTGTTTCAAAAGGTATTGCCCGATGGACAACGAATTTTATACCAGGCTCAGATGGAAGTACAGGGCTTTATTTTAAGAATAGTTCAGGAACAGAATTTTTACTATCACATTAGTATAGAATGTGGGTTGCAGCCGACACAGTTGCTATAGATGGCAATTTTGCAGCAGTAGGCGCAGAGCAAGTATCAGGGGCTATAATAGGAGGCATAAGAACTCTTGGCACACCAATCTATGCTGATAATGACACGGCTATAGCAAATGGATTAATAGTTGGAGATAACTACAGAACTTCCACAGGAGTTAAAATGGAAGTTTACTGAGGCAAGGGATGAGGTAAAGATGTTCAACCTACAAAAAGCCATTCAATTGGCAAAATGCAGTAGATTTATCTATTTAGGGTTCTCAGACATGCAGGATAAAATCATAGAATTAATGCCTAATGCTCGGATTGGAGAAAATTGGTGGTATGTTGAGAGGAAAGATACTCAAGTGCTGATGGCAATTAATGAGGAAGAAACAGAGATAGATATTGTTTTCAGGGGAACATCAACCGTAAAGGACTGGATGACCGATGCTCAATTTAGATTGACAGGTGGTGTCCATAGTGGTGTCAGGTCTGCGTATATGGTAGTCGCAGACGATATAAGAAATTATTTAGAGAAATTATACCAAAAAAAAGCAGAATATAGTATTTATATCTCTGGGCATAGTCTCGGTGGTGGGCTGGCTCAACAGTGTGCAAGCTATCTACATGATATATATCCTATGGATATTGCAGGGGTATACACATATGGGAGCATGAAGATATTCAATCGAGAGGCAGCTAATAATTACAACCAGAGGTTAGGGCATCTTACTTATAGGTGCGTGCATGGAGCGGATGTGATTACTGGCTTGCCATTAACATTGAAAGAAATAGGCAATTTGATATATATTGATAATAACAATAAAATATGGATTGATAAATGCGGCGATAGAGAGGCAAACAAGAAACATCATCGGGACCAGATTATTGATGGTTTTCAAAATGCTTTGACATTAGGATTACTCAGAAAAGGGCATAGTATTGAGAATTATGTTGATGCTTTAGAAGCAGCTAAAAAGGTGTAAGATGTTATAAAGTAATGGCAAAAACTTTTATTGGAGACATAGAAGAAAACTACACACAAGCGATAGAAGATATTCGAGCGAGGCGGAAACAAGAAAAAGATAGGTATGAAAAACTAATCCTGCAAAAAATAGAGATAGCATTACAGGGGCTTAGATTTATAGCAAGCGAGAAAAATTCTCAATACAAACATATGGCATATGAGATAATTAGGACTATTTCCTTTTCTCGTTCAGCCAAGGATGTAGCAGGAAAATTATCAGAGATAATGCAGACAGAAAATCTTTCAAGCGAAGGAGTTTTATCTATTTTCAATGCCTCAACAATACCATTGATGCATAAGGAGCAAGAGATTGAGAAGTTAAAAAAAGCACAGCAACGAATGGAGAAAGAGACGAAGAAATTAAAGAGAACAAAAACAAGGCTAATATGGTGGATATTGTTATTATTTATAATGACAGTTTGGATGCTTACAAGAGGAGGCTAAAAGCATGAGTGAAATTATTAGTGTAGTAACCTCTTCAGATATGTTAAAAAATTCACCAATTGTAGCAGTTTTGATTTGTTTTTCTATTGCAGTATTTTTTGGGGCAAAAGGGATATTTGCCGTATTGCAAAAGATAAGTGAAAGCTTGACGACTATCCATACGACATTGCAAATACTGGTTGAGCAGGGGGCATCCACAATGAAAATACTGGATGGACAGATAGATAGATTGCTTAAAATGGTTGAGGAGCAGCTAAGGAATAAGTGATGAAAGCTTACTAAAAAGAATACATGTCTCAGGTTATTAGCAACAAAAATTAAAAAAATTGCGGAGGACAATATGATTACAGAACTCCAAAAAAAGATATGTCAGGCAATTGTGAATATCTTTGAGTCTGGTAGTGCCAAAGGCAATTATTCAGCTGTAACTGTGGCAAATGGCGATAAAGGCGGGTTATCCTATGGTATTGCTCAGGTAAGCCGAGCAAGTGGAAATTTATATCAATTAATCGAAAAATATACTCAGGTAAACGGTGAGTATGGACTTGAATTATCAACATATCTGGGGCGGATGAAGAATGGAGATGAAACACTTGATAACGATACAATATTAAAGCTGTATCTTAGGCAAGCTGGACATGATAAGATCATGCAACAATGCCAAGAGGAATATTTTGATAAGAAATTCTGGCAGCCTATGTTTAGAAAATGGACAGAGAAAGGATATAGATATGCGTTGAGTATGGCTGTTATGTATGACTCAGCAATACAGGGCGGGTATTATATCGTCGGTAATCTGGTCAATAAAAAATATACTGTCAGAGAGGAGACACAGTGGATTAACCATTATGTGCAGGAAAGATATAAATGGTTATTGACAGGTGCGGGGATATTGCCAAAAACAATATATAGGATGCAAGAGTTTGAAAAATTGCTTGCAATCGAAAATTGGGATTTAGTCTTGCCGATTACGGTAAGAGGTAATGTAATATCAGAAGATATCTTAAAAGCATAAAGGAGGTAG
>Ga0100381_1003581_pt1 | contig 13361 bp, 8 predicted proteins | sample CryGeymeta201505_FD_80416 | JGI IMG/M metagenome (GOLD analysis project Ga0100381, IMG submission 80416) | Groundwater microbial communities from Crystal Geyser aquifers in Utah, USA - Crystal Geyser metaG 2015-05 | ecosystem: Environmental > Aquatic > Deep subsurface > Groundwater | place: USA...
CCTCGCCTGCGCCGGCTTCTACCCAAGCTTGGCTCACGAAGAGCGGCACGTGGAGGCGTACCTTGCGGCCGCCGATCCGGTGTTCGCGGAACTGGGCGAAGCTGCCCGAGCCGGCGACGCCGCCCGCCGTGTGGGAGGGGCCGTCAAGCAGAGCGGATTCGCACGGCTGGCGTAGCAGGCCCGCCGGGGGACCCTTGTCCGGCTTGTCCGGCAGGTGAACCAGTCTGGGCGGCGGAGGAGCTGCACGGTCCTTCTGCCCTCCCCAAACCGGTTCACCTGCCGGACAGGGGCGTCTGCGTCCAGGAAGGGACTGCCTCTGCCCCGGCCAACTCAGTGCGCCGACATGCTTCTGTACCCGGCCATCATCGTCGTCCTGTCTGTGCTGCTCCAGGGCTCAGCCTGCGCGGCTGGCACTGTCCCGGCGCGGGGACTCGTCGGCCACTGGACCTTCGACGCTGAGGCGGGCGGCATCGCCACCGACTCCTCGCCCGCGGCGCGCGCTGCCCAAGTCTGCGGCAACGCGCAATCGGTGCGGGGCGTGACCGGGAAAGCGTTCCTCGGCAATGGTCTCGACGACTACCTGAGTGTGGCAGCGGCTGATGAGCTTAGCTTCCCCGCCGCCACCTTCTCAGTCGCAGCGTGGGTCAATGCCTACCAACTCGGGGCCCAGCAGATGATCGTGGCCAAGAACGTGTGCGCGCTGAACCAGCGTGAGTGGGGGCTGATGCTGGATCGGGACAACCTCTTCCGACTCTACGTGCGGCGCGGCGACTGGCAGACTGTGGTCAGAACGACGGTGCCGGTGCCGGGGACTTGGCACCACATCGCGGCCGTCGTTGACGCCGGGCGCGCTCGGCTCTACGTGAACGGTGCGCTCGAAGGTAAGGCCGAGGTCGGCGCCCCACTTCCCGTCACCCCGGCGCCCCTGACCATCGGCGGCGTCAACGATAGCGGCAGCCTGAGGCAGCTCTTCTTTGGTGCGCTGGACGAGGTGTGCCTCTGGAGCCGGGCGCTGACAGAAGATGAAGTGAAGGGCAGGGTGTTCGAGGTGACGGACAAGCACGAGGTGAGACAGCCGACAGTCGAGCGCTTCCCGCTGTGGGAAGGGGACGTGCCGACAGAGGACCAAGTGCCGCTGCTTGGAGGCATTCGCTTCAGCGTCGTCAAGAAGCGAGAGCCCCAGGTAGACGGTTGCGACTGGCTCCACGGCGCGGCGCTCATTCGGCACAAGGGCACGCTCTTCACCTGCTGGGGCGCCAACAAGGGGAAGGAAAACACGGTCACCGAAGTCAACCTGGGCCGGCGCAGTGCGGACGACGGCCGGACGTGGGGCCCCCTCGAGACGATCGGTCCTGGCATTCGGGATGCCGAAAGGCAGCCGGTGGAAGCCCACAGCCACGGCGTCTTCCTTGAGCACGGCGGGAAGCTCTGGGTGTTCCTGGCGCGGTTCGGCATAGGCGAGGGGCGATTCGCCGGGCTCGGCATGGAGGCGTTCTCGCTGGATGAAGCAACAAACGCCTGGGAATCGCGCGGGGTCGTGGCGAAGGGCATCTGGCCGTTGCGCGAGCCGGAGAGGATGACCGAGGGCAACTGGTTCGTGCCCGGCTGCGATGAAAACTGGCTTGCGTCGGTCGCGATCAGTCACGGCGACGACTTGACCAAGTGGGACGTGGTGAAGATCCCCGTGCAGGGCCGCATCCACACAGAGGCCACCTGCTGGATCGACGACAACGAGATCACCCTCGTCATGCGCAACCACTCGCCGAGGGCGCCGGGCGACGGGTATGCGGCGGTCTCCGTGAGCGACGACTACGGCCGCACCTGGACGCCCTCGATCGAGAGCAACCTGCCCCTAACCGGCTCGAAACCCTACTGCGGCAAGCTCAGCACCGGCCAGCGCTACCTGATCGCCAACACGGTCCGCCACCCCCAGCGGTCGCGCGCGCCCTTGACCATCGCCGTCAGTCGGCCCGGCGAGAAGCTGCTCTGTCGCGTGTTCCGCATCCGCGACGCGCGCCGTCCCGGCGCCGGCGACGAAGTCGATAAGAACCTCTGCTACCCACACGCCGTCGAGTATGACGGCAAGCTCTACGTCATCTATTCGGCTGGTGTCGGCAGCAACCTGAACGACTGCGAACTGGCGCTCATCCCGATAGAGGCGTTGGCGGTCGAATGAGCGGGAACCACCCAGACACGGGGTGCACGGAGAAGGGCAGGGGATCGACAACTGGGGGACCTGCTCCTACCCTCGCCATTCCTGGCGTTCTACACATACCCGAGCTGGCACTACTGGGCGGCCTCCCCGTGCGAAGCGGGGAACTGCCCACTTACCCACCCGTTGGCGCTGAGGAAGTCGCCGCCCTCAAGCGCGTCCTCGACTCGGGCGACGCAGAGGCGTGGACCTCTGGGCCGGCAGGCACGGTTCACCGCGAGCTGGAGGACGCCTTCGCCGACTACTGCGGCGCGAAGCACGCTGTGGCTGTCAACAGCGGTGGGATGGCGCTGTGCATTGCGCTGCGGGCGGCCGGGCTGTCACCGGGGGACGAGGTGCTGTTCCAGGTCGATACCTGCCACGCCGAATCGGTGGAGGTGATCCACGCCGGTGGGGTGCCGGTTTGGGCGGACGCGCGGCTCGAGACGGGCGGACTTTGTGAGACGTCGGCTCGGGAGACGCTGGCACGACAGGAGCGCGTTCGGTTCCTTGTCCCCATCCACACGTGGGGGCGGCCGGAGAACCTCGACTTCGTGCTCGCCCTAACGCAGCAGCACAAGCTGACGGTGATCGAGGATTGCTGCCTCGCTCTCGGCGCCGAGTGGCGGGGCAGGAAGGTGGGCACACACGGCGTCGCCGGCGTGTTCAGCTTCGGCCTCTCCAAGCCGCTGCGCGCCGGCGAAGGCGGGATGATCGTGACCAACGACGACGGGTTCGCGCGCGAGTGCGCATTGCTCCGCGCCCGCGGACTGCTGCCGGAGCTGACGGGCGACGACGACGTGCATGCGCTGGGGTGGAACGGTCGGTTGTCGGCCTTTGCGGCCGCCGTTGCATTGGCCCAGTTGCGTCGCTACCCCGAGCTGCTGGCGCAGTTGCAGGCCAACGCTCGCTTGCTCGAAACGGCTGTGCACGGCTGCGACGGATTGGCGCTCTTCGCGGAACATGAGCGCCAATCCGCGCACGGCTGCACCGAGTTCGGCTTCCGCGTGCTCCCGGAGCGACTCGGCATTCCGCGGCCGCTGTTCTGCGAAGCCCTTCGTGCAGAAAACGTCTCGTGTGACGAAGGCTCCTTCGCGCCCACCTGCCGCTACGACTTCTTCCGGAGCGGAGAGTGGAAGCGCTGGGTCCTGCGGCGCGACGGACTGGCGGCGGTCGAGGCGAACTACGCGCGCGGCTACCCGGGCGCCGACCGGTTGTTCGACGAGGAAGCGGTGTACCTCCCGCGGGCAACGTTCCTCCACGAAGCCGACGCGCGGGCTACGGCCACGGCTATCGAGAAGGTGTGTGCGAACGCGCAACAGTTGGTCGCGCTGGCGCCACGCTCCGCGCGTCCAGACTGAGTCCTGTCAGACCGATCGGGCGGATCCGTCTGATCGGTCCGAGGGCGCTCACGCTTCCCCGACCGTTACAACCGTGCCCGTCTCCCACGACTTCACCGCAGCCTCGATCACCATCTGCGCCTTCAGGGCTTCTTCGCCGGAACCCTCGATCTCTTCTGGTGCGGCGCCGGCCAGGTTCTGCTCCACCCAACGGCCGATGCGGCTGCCGAAGGTCTGGCCGAACTCCATCATGCCGCCGAAATAGTCGTACTTGACCGCCTCGAAGCTCAGGCGCGGGCAGAAGGTCAGGTGCTCGCAGGCTTCTTCGAGGATGAACCGGGCGTCGATGCCGACGACTTCGAGCGTCTCCAGCCCGTAGGCGCCGCCGGGTCCGGTGGAGTCGTAGCTGCCGCGCAAGTTGCCGACGATGCCGTTCTTGAACTGCATGTTGAGCTGCATGTTGGACCAGCAAATGCGGCGGCCGTCGGGGTTCTTCGCGTTCGGACCGCGCTTGAAGAAGGCGCACACCTTCTCCACGTCGCCGCAGAAGTAGCGCATCACGTCGATGGAGTGCGGGTGCAGGGCGCGGATGTGGAACCACGGCGAGGTCTCGCTGGGGTTGTTGATCCACAGGGTCATGTTGATCATCTGGATCTCGCCGAGTCTATCTTCGTTGACCCACTGCTTCGCCAGCGCCGCGGCGGGGGTGAAGCGGTGGTTCAGGTTGATCCCGTATCGCAGCCCTTTCTCCTTTGCCAGCGCCACCATCTCGCGGGCTTCGGGAATCGAGTTGGAGATGGGCTTCTCGCCGAGCACCGGGAGGCCGCCGTTCAGCAGCTCCATCGTCGCCTGGTAGTGATCGCCGCCGTTCTCCTCGCCCTTGGTGCACATGCTGACAGCGTCGATCTCGATGCCGCTGTTCAGCATGTCCTGGATCGAGTAGAACGCCTTGGCGTCGTAGTCCTTCCCGGCCTGGTCGGCCTTCTCCGGGAGGAGGTCGCACACCGCGACGATCTTGCAGTCGTCTCGCTTCAGGTACTCGCGGCCGTGGGTGTTGCCGATGTTCCCCACGCCGACGATGGCTACGTTGAGCATTTCTGTTTCCTCCGAAAGAACTGGCAGAAGAGTGGATGGCAGGAAGACGGCGCTCCAGAGCTCCGCACCCCTCGTGTTTCTGCCCGGTTTCTTCCTGCCAAATGTCGTTACTTCCTCGCCTCCGCCTGCAGCTTCGCCGCCTGGCCTGGGTCGCCGATGTGCAGCGTGTCGTAGGCTTGCTGAGAGGTCTTGAACGGGCCCACGCCCTGGTGGCCGTGCCAGTCGCCCTGGTGGTGGATTGGGTTGGGCAGGCCGGTCTCCTGCTCGCGCTTCGCGAGCCAGGCATTCATGCGCGTCTGCAGCACTTCGACAACTTCGGGGCACTGGTCGGCGAGGTTGTTGTTCTCGCCCGGGTCCTCGACGAGGTTGTACAACTCCACCGGCGGCTTGAAGTGGAAGTCGGGTTCGAGCGCCTCGATGAGCTTCCACTCAGGGGTCCGCCAGCCCTGCTTGCGCTGCCAGGTGCACTCGGTGATGTAGAACCCGCTGTCGAAGGAAGCCGCTTCGCCACGGGCCAGCTTCATCAAGCTCTGGCCGTCGAACTGGATGCCGGTCTCAATCCCCGCCAGCTCCAGCAGCGTCGGCACCAAGTCCTGTTGGCGGTTGAAGCCCTTCAGCCGCTGCCCGGCCGGCACCTTCGCGGGATACCGGACAATGAGCGGGATGTGCAACACGTTGTCGTACGTGCCGTGGTGGTCGAACCAGCACTCATGGTCGTAGAGCGTCTCGCCGTGGTCGGCATTGAGGACCACGATGGTGTCGTCGAGGATCCCGCGGGTCTCGAGCGCAGTGAAGATCGTCTGGATCGCCGCCTCCATGTAGGCAACTGCGCCGTCGTACTGGGCGATGACGTAGTCCTTGTCGCTGATGCCCGGTGGCATCCAGCAGGCGAAGAAGTCGCAGAACGGCTTGAAGGTCCTCACCGGGTCCATGGATTTGTTCGCTGGATCGCACTCGTTGCCGTGGTAGAATGCGCGCTCATAGGGCGCCGGCGGCAGATAGGGCGCATGGGGGTCCATGTGGCGGAGGAACAGAAAGAACGGCTTGTCGTCACCGGCAAGCCGGTCCAGCTCGGGAATGGCGACGTCGTTCAGGTTCTGCGCCTTCGGACTGCGGCCTTCGCTCCAGCTCCCCCACCCGGCGAAGTTGAGGTAGTTGTCGAACCCGCGGGCAGCCGGATTGCCTTGGAAGCCCACGGAGGTCGTGTTGTACCCCTCCTCGCCCAGAATCTCGGCGAGGGTCTTCACCTCCGCGCGCATCTCTCCCTGGTGTCGGAGTGCGACCACCTGCGTGCTGAACAAGTCCATGCCCGTCAACATCGAGGCGTAGCCCGGCGTGGTGGGGACGTAAGCGCTGAAGGTGTTCTCGAACAGCGTGCCGCCCTCAGCGAACCGGTCAATGTGCGGCGTGGTCTGCCGAGGGTACCCGTAGCAGCTCATGTGGTCGGCACGTAGCGAGTCGATGCCGATGAGTAGGAGGTTTGGTTTGTTTGCCATGTTGGTGTCTCCGTGGGTCTTAATCGATACCGGAAGCGGGGAGTATAGCATACGCGAGCGATGAGCGCCTGCTGGAGGCTGCGGAGCACGTCCTGCGCGGCCGGTACGAAGCTGGTCAAGGCGAAAGAGTGCGTCGCCGACGCAGGTCCTCGTCATGCCTGCGCTGTCGCGATCTGTCCACCCCAGCAGCCAACTCGGTAGTCGAGTCAGCTTCCTCCATCTCAGCCTGTTCCAACGCTCGCCAGTTCTCGATGATGCGCACCTTGCCGCTCAGGGCCTTCAGACCTTCGCGGCGAGACCGGGGCGAGGCGGCTTCTTCGCGCGGAGCGTGAGGTTAGGGCGTGCTCAGAACGGTCCGAGAGTTGCCAGCGGCCAACGCCTCCGTGAGACGTACACTGCTCATGGGATCCCCCTCCTACTGCCGCCATTGCCGGAGCCGTGGTTCGTCTCCGGCATCGAGAACCTCAAGGCGACCGCGTTAGTCGAGTCGCCGACGCACTTCCGCAAGCGCAGGATCTTCGTGTTGGGCAACTTCCTCGAGAGGGCTTGACCATGCTCAGTGCCGATCGAATCAGAGAGCTGTTCCTCGCCCTCGACGCGGAGTTGTGCGCGCGTGACGTGGTCGGTGAGGTGGGCCTCTGTGGCGGCGCCGTCATGTGGCTGGTATTCGAGGCCCGGAAGGCGACCAAGGACGTAGACGCCATCTTCCAGCCAACGGCGGCTGTCCGGGAGGCCGCCAGGAGAGTAGCTGGCACGCTTGGCGCTCCCGAGGATTGGCTGAACGATGCCGCAAAGGGCTTCTTCCACGCGAATCTCCCTCGGCAGGCAGTGCTTGATCTCCCCAACCTCCGCGTCTGGGCACCCACAGCCGACTACATGCTGGCGATGAAGTGTGTCGCCGCGCGGTTCGACTCACACGATCTCGAGGATGTGCAGTTCCTCATCGAGCACCTCGGGTTGGGTTCACCCGAGCAGGTGTTCACCACCATCAAGACCTACTACCCACGGCGTCTCGTCCCGGCGAAGGCACAGTTCCTGGTGGAGGAGTTGATGGCGGAGAAGTAGTTCCCGTGCCACTGTGGGCCGCCGAGAACACGCCGAGGCGCGGTCACCTCATCTCCTTCCCTCCGCCTTCGCCACCTGCTGCGCCGGTCCCGGGCGCAGCTCGCGGTTCATGTAATCCGGCCACAGCGGGCAGTTGAGGTCGACCCAGGTCTTCAACCGCAGCAGGTCGTCGGGGGTCAGTGTCACCTCGTGGTGGCCGGCTTCGAGTACCTTGAAGAGCTTACTGCGTACTGTGCCGAAGGTGCGTGGGCAAGTTTCTCCGGGCTAGATTTGTAGCCCCAGTCCACGTAGTGCGCCAGGCCGCGGGAGACGAGAGTGCGGTAGGAGGCGGGCACTTTGTCGGCGTCGAGGGTGCCGGCTAAGTTGATGCCGGACGGGTGTTTGGCGTCGTGGCAGCGGACGCAGTTCCTGTCCAGCACGGGCTGGACGTCCTGCTCGTAGGAGAAGGACTTGCCTTCCCACGAGGCAACTCGGCGCTGGACCAAGCTCTGCGACTTGGGGAAGGCAGTCGTGGGGGGCGCGTCATTGCGGGACTCGTGGCAGCCGATGCAGCTTCGCCGTTCCCCCGGCTGGAGTTGGACGACGCTGCGCATCCGTTGCAGCTCGTTGAAGTGCTCGTCCAGCACCTCGAAGTAGAGCACTTTGCCGGCGGGGGCGGTGAAGCGGGCAGAGCCGTCTTCCGCGACAGGCACGAGACCCCACGATGCTTTGGCGACGTAGGACGTCCAGCCGAACGGGCCGCTTACCTTGTGCACCGGGGTGGCGTACCAGTCCATGAACTCCGGGTGGTCGTTGCGGTATTCGCCGGTGGGCAGTCGGTCCAGGTTGGCGCGGACCTCCTGGCAGACGCGGAGCCACTTGACCTGACCACGCTTGACGTACGGTTCCAGCCCGCGGTAGACGTCGGTGAGGAAGAACTCGCCCTGCCCGTCTGCGGCGTCCGCTCTGTCCACTGCGTCGGACAGAACCGGCGGCAGTGTCCGCTTCTGGAACGGTGTGGGGCACAGCACAGAGATTGCTGGGTCGCCGTAGAGCAGTTCGCGGTTGCCGAACCGATCCACCACATAGAGCTGGAACCGCCGATCCAGCGGCGCGTGGGCACACAGGAGGTAGTCGCGCGCGAGGGGAACTGGTTCCCGGAAGCACTCCTGCACCGGCGGTGCGCCCGGCCACGGGACTTCCGGGGTGAGCATCGTGATCGCGGCCGGGTCGAACGGGCCTTTGTCGCGGTCGATCAGGACCACGGGGCCGTTGAGGTCGCCGAAGTGGGAGATGGGGATGGCGCACAGCTCGTCGGTGCCCGGCACTTCGCGGCCGTTGGCGAAGCCGTTGGGCTGAACCAGCGTATTGCCGTACATCAACTCCGGGCAGGTTCCATCCGGCCGGATCGCCCAGAGCATGTGGCCGTGGTCGGCGCCTTTGTCCTGGTACTCCGAGCGGGTCCAGAGGAGGCGGCCGTCGTCCATCACCGAGGGTGCCCATTCAGTCAGGTTGGCGAATGAGAGCGCGCGCATGTTGTTGCCGGCGGCATCCATGCGAAACAGCACCGCAGCCTGCGGCCGCCAGCAGAGGTAGCGGGACTTGCAGCGGGTGGTGATGAACGCCAAGCCGCCGTCAGGCAGTGGGCACGGCCAGTAGTCATGGAACGGGCCGTCGGTGAGCCGCTTCAGGGCGCTGCCGTCGGGCTTCATGCTGTAGAGGTGGTAGTAGTCGCCCTTGGTCTTACAGTAGCCGAAGTAGACGCGGCTGAGGTCGAAGCTGGCCATCGGGTTGCGCGCGATGCCGGTGCCGGCGTCGAACAGCTTCCGCGCAATTGCCTCGCCCGGTTCCAGGCGGCCGGCTCGCCGGGGGATCTCCAGCAGGTTCACGCTGCCGCCCGGGCCGCCGGCGGAGTCCAGCAGCACGCTGTAGTTGTGGCTGGGCTCGAAGTTGTGGCGCTTCTCGCAGAGGATTCTCTCCAGCGGCGCCAGGTCGGGGTCGCGCAGCAACAGGCGGCGTTGGGCGAGGCGTGCTTGGAAGGACGCTTCGCGCTCGGCGGCCCGGTCGGGTGGCGCCGCGCTGAGCGATTGCGTCTGCGTCGCGAGCAGTTGGGCGAGCTGCTTGCGCTCCGTGCCGACATCCAGCCCCTTTGCTTCGAGCCGGTCCGCCAGCTCCGCCATCAGCGTCAGCGGGCGCTCCAGTGGGTCGTACCGGAGCAGATGCAGCGAGTAACACTCGCCGCTGTCGTCGTTGAGGGTCAGGTTGCGCTGCGGTCCGAGGGGACCTCGCTCGGTCGGGACTTCGACTACCTTTGACTGGCCCGGTGCAAGCGTGAAGTCGCCGTCAAGCCCAGCGACATTCCCGCGCAACGTGACCGGCTGTCCTTTCGGCGCCGCAGACAGCCGCACCCGAAACGCCCGGCCTGAGCTGCCTGCCTCCTCGGCGACCGCCAGCGACGAGAACATGAACCCGACCGGCCGCCCAAACTCACTGGTGTATCGCCCGCCCAGGCCCAGCCCGAGGCGCAGCCCCTTCTCCCGGCAGTGCGGGAACAGACTGAGCGGCAACCGCACTTCGCACACGGTGAAGCTGTCGCTAAGCGCGCCCTTCAGTGGGGTCGTCTCGCGCACCTTCAGACGCGCGCCGCCGCCGTCGTCTTCCGTTGTGTACGTGTTGAAGACCAGCCCGTCCTTCGTCCACGCGATCACGCCGCAGCCCTGCCAGTCGTCGGTCGACACAACGGCCAGGTGGCCGCTCAACAGCCGGTCGAACTGGAAGCCGAGCAGCAAGTCGTCGCCCAGCCAGCCGGCATGGACGACCTGGTCCACCAGCGGGCTGCGCTCGAAGTCCGCCGGCAGTGCCACGCGCACGACACCACAACTCGCGGCTTGCCAGCAAGCGTCGTCCAACTGCCCGTCGAGCTTGGGCGCGGAAGGCAGCGGCGGCAGCGGCAACTGATCGTCACCGACGTGCCGCGGGTACTCCCACACGCGCACGTACTCCGTCAGCCGCGGGTCCATGTCGGCGCGGCCGTACGTCTTCAGCCAGGCGTACTCCTCGCCGAGAAATGCCACTCGAAGCTGCCGCTCGTAATCGCGCAGTGGCACACCCGACGGGTGGTCGGGAAGCGGACCGAGCTTGTCCAGCGGCAGCCGGTCCTTCTGCCCGTACACCTCGATCTCGTCCAGGCGGCATTGCGACTGGTTGGCGGCGTCGAGGGCGACACGCACCCACCGCGCTTGCACGGGCTTGAACCGGAATTCCGTCCGCGTGTGAAGCGGCGCGGAGCCGCCCTGCCGCGCGACGGTGGTCCAGGTCTTTGCCTCGGAATCCGGCGCATCCTGTGTCGCCGTCAGCACGCGGAAGTCAGTCGCCGCTCGGTCGGTGTACTGCCCGGAGCTGTCGCTCCCAGTTGCCACCTTGTAGATCCAGTACGTTCCACCCAGGTCGATCTCCGCCCACGAGGGTTCACCATTGCTGATCCAGCTCTTGCCGTTCCCCAGATGCCCGTCGTTGAGGTGGGCGATCTCGTGGCGGCCCGGGAAGCCTGGCAGGAGCGACGAAGCGGCGGCCTTCGCGTCGGGGCCCAGCGCGAGGTTGGCGAACCCGAGCTCGTCCGCCCTGGGCGCATCCAGGCTTCCGGCGGCTGCGACCTCTGGGCCGCCCGCAGTGGGAGCCGGGGGCGGCGACGGAACCACGGGGCGGCCGCGCTCGGCTACCGTCTTCCAGTAGTTCCCGTCCATCGAGAGCTGCGCCTCAACGACGCTGGGCACGCCGCCGGCCTGCAAGCCGCCTCGGTCGCGCGAGAAGACAAGCGACGAGACCTCGGTCGGTTTAGGGAAGTCGATCTGCACCCACTGCCGGTTCCGCCGGGCCGCCGTCCAGCACTGTGCATCGCCGAACTCACCGTCGTTCAGCAGACTCGCTTTGCCGCGAGCGGCCGACGACACGCGCACCTGCGCGCCCTGCTCGGCCGCGGCGACGTTCAGCCCGGGTTCCAGCCCGTACAGCTCGACCTCATCGACTGAGGGCGGCGCGCCGTCGTTGGTGCCGAGAATGTACAACCGCACTGATTTCGCGTGCTGACGCATGAACCCCAGCGACTGCGAGCCGCTGCCGCGCACGCGACCCGACGCCCGCCCCGCCTCGCCACTGAGCTTCGCCACCGACTTCCACTGGTTTCCGTCTGCGGAGAGAAGCACCTCGCAATGGACCGGGAGGCGATCTCCATACTGCCCCATTCGGTCGCGTGAGAACACGACCCTGGCGACTTCGGTCGCCTCCGGCAGTTGAACCTGCGCCCACTCTTCGCCGTCACTCGCGGCGATCCAACTGAAGTCGTTGCCGTACCGGCCGTCGTTCAGGTGCGCCACCTGGTGGGCCGCATACCCGACCAGGCAGGAGGACGCCATCGCTTTGGCGCCAGCGCTGGCCAGTGCCAGGTTCTTCTTCCCGCTGGGGCCGTAGACCTCCAACTCGTCAATGCACGCTTGGTTGCCCGAGGACCGGTGGATTGCGAGTCGCACGAACTGCGCTTGCTGCGGAGTGAAGGCGACCGTGTTTGGCTGGTCCGGGCTGATCTGTCGATCGGCGGCGAAGACGGAGAGCAGCACGAATGGCACTGCGATGGAGGCAGCGAGCAGGCTGAGGCACTTGCCGGCCCGGCGAATTCGGGCCGGCCGTTGGGGGTGACGCTCCTTGCGCGGTGCTGTCTGCTCGGGGCTCTGCCTTCTCACGGTTGCAGGACCTCCCTTGGCGTTTTCACGTGTCAGTCCGTTCAGGTGAAGCGAGGACATGAGTCCCTATGATAGCCCGGTTGCCTCACCCGAAACACAACAGCGTACCGTCCTGCAGCGAGACGTAGACGTGCCCGTTGGCAACCGCCACTCCATCGTACGTCGGGATTGCCCGGAGGTTGTACACAGCCAGCTTCGTGCCGTCAGCGAGGGAAGCCACCCAGAGGAAGCCGGTTTGCGCCGGGTCGCTGGCTTGTGTATCGCGCCCGGCGTAGAGGACGGCGTTGCCGGTCAACGCCACGGCTTCCACCTGGTAGTTCTTGGGGAGAGGCGCCTTCCACACGTAGTCTTCGGGCTTCAGCTCGGGGGCGGTCAGGGCTTTGTCGAGACCGATTGCGAACGCCGGTCCGACCACGAGCTTGTTGTCCCACGCCAGCAGGTCCGCAGTCACGCGGCCCAGGTGAAACGCGTTCCCGGCGCGCCGCTTGCCGACGGCAGTCCACGTACCGTCCAGCATTCCCCCTTGCGAGTCGTCGCGTGACGGTCCGACCGACAAGTTGCCCTCGCCGCTGTTCGGGTCGAGCGCCAGATGATTCCAGAGCAGTGCACCAGCGTCGTAGCGCAGGAGGTCGTTCTGGTGGAGCGGCCCCGGAGCGCTGGCTCTGCCCCAGAGCTGCCGGCCGGTTGCCGGGTCCAGCGCAACGACCGCGATACCGCCGTCCGACTCCGACGTGCGGCCGGCGTGCGCATACAGGACGTTGTTGTGAATGACGACTGTGCCCACGACGGGCCAGACGGACTCGACCATGCCGAAGGCTACCATCCGGCGTTCCCAAGGCGCGATGCGTACGCGCCAAGCCAGTTGCCCATCGGAGGCGCGCAGGGCATACAGGTACCCCTCGTGGCAGCCGACGAAGCAGAGCCCACGGTAGAGTGTCGGCGGCGAGTCAATGCGGCTGCCCAGGGAAACGCACCACGCCTGTTTGCCGGTCGTTGCGTCCAGGGCCACCACCTGGCCGGCGTCGGTTCTCGCCGCGCACACAAGCCCTTCGGTTACGACGGGAGCGCTCAGGCACGAGGCGCCCTGGCACTTCCAGGCTTCGGCGACCTTGTCGTCGCCAGGCGGAGACGCCACCTGCTCGCGCCAACTCTCCTTCAACTCCGGCGGGATCAGCGCTGGAGTAGCGCCACTGCGCGCGGCGTCGTGCCGGAAGAGCGGCCAGTCGTTCGCAGCGCGGCTCGCTTCTTCGAACGTCCCGAACGCCGGGCCCTTCTCGACGGGGCGCAGCTTTGCGAAGTCCTCCGCAGTGGGCCACTCGCCCGACGGACCCACTGCCACAAACCCATACACCTGCCTCGGCTCGCCCGTGCGCTGATAGATCTCCCAGCCAATCGCCAGACCCTGTGCCGACTTGCCGATCTGGACGAGTTGAGACCCGAGAATGAAACGGCAGAAGGC
>Ga0100381_1003590_pt1 | contig 13341 bp, 16 predicted proteins | sample CryGeymeta201505_FD_80416 | JGI IMG/M metagenome (GOLD analysis project Ga0100381, IMG submission 80416) | Groundwater microbial communities from Crystal Geyser aquifers in Utah, USA - Crystal Geyser metaG 2015-05 | ecosystem: Environmental > Aquatic > Deep subsurface > Groundwater | place: USA...
AATGGGGTCAGACACGATTTTCACCTTTCCTCGGCCTGCCTACCCCCTTCGAGGTTGCCCGGCGTCGGGTCAGCGTTTCGATGTGCTCTTTGAAGCGCTCGCTCCCCAGCGCCCAGCCCTTGTGGGTCGATTCGCGGATGGCGTTCAAGTCCTGCCCTGAGAGTGCCGCCCTGAACAGTTGGCGGTAGGCGCTTTGGCGCTGTGCCGGAGTGCGTGCGAGTCGCAAGTACTCCTCATGCGGTACCAGCCAATCCGTGTTCGGCCCGCTTTCGCCCAGCGCATTGAAGGCATAGCTCGACCACGGATGCTCTCTGGGGTGCGCCACCAGACTGGCGCGCACCGGATTGAGTTCGATGTAGCGCATCAGGGCCAGCAGATACGGCTCGCTTTCGACCACGGTGGCACGGTAGCGTCCTTCCCACAAGGTGCCGCTGCGCCGGTAGGTGTGGTTGAAATACTGGACATATTTCCTACCGAGCGACTGGAACACCTTGCTGAGGCTGTCGTCGTCTTGCGGGGTGGCCAGCAGGTGGATGTGGTTGGTCATCCAGACGTAGGCGTGAATGAGCAAGCCATGCCTCTTCGCCGCTTCGGCCAGCGTGTCACGGAAGAACCGATAGTCGGCGTCGGCGGCAAAAACGGCCTGCCGGTTATTGCCGCGCTGAATGATGTGCTGGGGCTGACCCGGGATGACGTAGCGGGGAAGGCGCGCCATGGGGATGGGTTTCCAGGAGGATCCGGGAACCCGCACGATAGCACAAAATAATCGTGTCTGACCCCATTAACCATTAACCATTTGTTCCGAATAATCGTGTCTGACCCCATTTGTTCCTACGGCGGCGGGCAGGCGAAGGTTCCGGGATATACTTGTCCGGTATCCAGGAATTCGCCGCCCGGGTGGCGAAATCGGTAGACGCAAGGGACTTAAAATCCCTCGGCCGCGAGGCCGTGCCGGTTCGACTCCGGCCCCGGGCACAAGGATGGGGTCACCAGGATGCCGCGTGGACACATGAGTGCGCTGGTGCGCGTAGCCGGCAACGGTGTCCCGCGTCAGTACGGCGATCCTGCCTGCCGGCCCGAAGGAGCAGGCGATGCTGGTGGTGCAGGCAGCGTTGCCTTCCTGGTGATTGGACGACAAGCTACCGCGGGTGTCCGGACGCCATGCTGGTAGAATGGCCCCATTGGAAGCCAATCTGAGACTTCGATGATCGTGTTGAATCTGCGCTGCGCAAACGCGCACCGTTTCGAGGGCTGGTTCGCATCCGGGGAAGAGTTTGCGACCCAGGCCGGAAGGCATCTCGTGAGCTGCCCGATCTGCGGGAGCCAGGACGTCGCCAAGCTCCCTGCCGGGCCGCGCGTCCGCCGGGCTGCACGGCGGGACGATGCCCCTTGCGCTGTCGCGCCCAGCGGGACCGAACCCGCCGCACAGGCAGTGGCGATGCTGGTCGAGCAGCTCCTGCTCGCGAGCGAGGATGTCGGTGAGCATTTCCCCGAGGAAGCACGAAAGATCCACCGCGACGAGGCTCCGGCGCGCAACATCCGTGGGCTGGCCTCGCGCGAACAGGTGGGCGAGTTGCGCGACGAAGGCATCGTGGTGGTCAGCCTGCCGCATCCGCACAAGAACGCGATGCATTGAAACGGCATACGATCCTCTCTGTCGCCCAAGCGACAATTGGCGTGGGAAATCGTGTGTGCGGGGTTGTTTCGTACCCTGCATTGTGCTTAAATCCGGGCTCGGGAACGCCCGGCGCGTCCTGCCTGGCGCAAGAAATCAGAACCCGCGCCTTTCATCGGAGGAATCGTGAATACTTCGAAGGTACTTTGCGGTACGCTGCTTGCGTTGTCCATCGGGTCCGGTGCCACGATTGCGCAAGCCGCTGCAGGCGACTCGGCATATGCGATCGACAGCCGCGGCGCGGTCGTGCGCAGCGGTACGAACCTGTGCTGGCGCACGGGCTATTGGACGCCTGCCATGGCCATCGCGGAATGCGATCCGGATCTGGTGAAGAAACCCGCGGCGGCGCCTGCGCCGGCCCGCCCGAGCGCGCCTGCACCCGCAGCCGCTCCGGCTCGCGCACCAGCACCAGCACCAGCACCAGCGGCCGCGGCGGCGAAGCCGAAGCCAGTTACGATCGCGACCAAGAACCTGTTCGACTTCGACAAGGCGACGCTCAAGCCCGGTGCCAAGGAAACGCTCGACCGGGAGATCCTGGGCAAGCTGTCCAGCGTGAAGGCGATCAGCGCCATCATCGTCTCCGGCCATGCCGATCGCCTGGGCTCTGCGATCTACAACCAGAAACTCTCCGAGCGGCGTGCCGAGGTGGTGAAGGCCTACCTGGTGAGCAAGGGCGTGAATGCGGGCCTGATCGAGACCTACGGTTTCGGCAAGACCCAGGCGGTGCCCGGCGTGAAGTGCAGCGACAAGCTGCCGCGCAAGCAATTGATCGCGTGCCTCGAGCCCCACCGTCGCGTCGAGGTGCTGGTCAAGGGAAAGTAACAACCCCGGCATGAGGCCGGCGAAATCGAACCCCGCCCTCGGGCGGGGTTTCTTTTAGGCTCCGATGGTTCAACCGATCGACCTGCTCATCCGGCCGCACTGGGTGATTCCGATCGAACCGGCTGGGGTCGTTCTCGGCGATCACGCCGTCGCGATCCATGACGGTTGCATCCTTGCGGTGCTGCCGGCGCGCGAGGCCGCGCAGCGCTTCGAACCCGCTCGCAGTGTCGAACTGGCCGGGCATGTGCTGCTGCCCGGCCTCGTCAATCTCCACACGCACGCGGCAATGACGTTGCTGCGGGGCTATGCCGACGACCTGCCGCTGATGAGCTGGCTGAAGAGCCGCATCTGGCCGGCCGAGGCGCGGCATGTCTCGCCCGCATTCGTGCATGACGGGACGCTGCTCGCTTGCGCCGAGATGCTTCGAGGCGGGGTGACGTGTTTCAACGACATGTATTTCTTCCCGGAGGCTGCCGCGCGTGCGGCGCTGGAACTCGGGATGCGCGCGGCCATCGGAATCATCGCGGTCGAGTTTCCGAGTGCCTACGCGACCGACGCGGATGACTATCTGAGCAAGGGCCTGGCCACGCGCGACGAGTTTCGGGGCGAACCGCTGCTGTCGTTCTGCATGGCGCCGCACGCGCCCTACACCGTGGCCGACCGCACGCTCACGCGCATCGCCACCTTCGCCGACCAGCTCGGGCTGCCGATCCACATTCACGTGCACGAGACGGCGGCCGAGATGGAGGAAAGTTTGAAGCTCCACCATGCGCGGCCGGTCGCGCGGCTGGAGCGGCTCGGGCTGCTCGATTCGAGGCTCATCGCGGTGCATGGCATTCACCTCGACGCGACGGAGATCGCGCAGTTCGCACAACGGGGCTGCCATCTCGCGCATTGTCCGACCTCGAACCTGAAGCTGGCGAGCGGTTTCGCCCCGATCGCCGCGGCGCTCGAAGCAGGCGTCTCCGTTGGCCTGGGAACCGATGGAGCGGCGAGCAACAACCGCCTGGACATGTTCCGCGAGATGCGCCATGCAGCGCTCATCGGAAAGGCGGTGAGCGGGGATGCGTCGGCGCTCGATTGCCATCGCGTGCTGCGGATGGCCACGCTCGAAGGCGCGGCGGCGCTCGGCCTCGACGACCGCATCGGCTCGATCGTGCCGGGGAAGGCGGCGGATCTGTGTGCGGTGGACCTCGGAAGCCCGGACCTCTCGCCTTGCTACGATCCGGCGTCTCATCTCGTCTATGTCGCGGGCCGCGAGCATGTGACGCATGTCTGGGTCGGCGGCGAGGCGCGGGTGGAGCAGGGCACGGTGTTGCGGATCAGCAACGGCGATTTGCTACGGGTGGCCGAGATATGGCACAATGCGCTCGGGGAATCGTAGCGCATGGGCATATTCACCCGGAATTCCCGGAATGCGTATGCGACGAACTGGGGATCGCAGAGGATCGAGCGTTCACTGGCAGATGCCAGCCCATTTGTGAGGAAATCATGGTGAAACACATTGCAAGACCGCTCCTGCTGGCTGCCGTGCTGGGAACCGCCGGCGCGGCTTACGCGCAGTCTTCGAACACCCAGGGTTACTTGATCGACAGCCGCGGCGTGGTGGCGCGCAGTGGTACCAACCTGTGCTGGCGCACCGGCTACTGGACGCCCGCCATGGCGATCGCCGAATGCGATCCCGATCTGGTGAAGAAGCCGGCGCCGGCGCCGGCTCCCGCGCCCGCTGCCGCCAGGCCGGCCCCCGCGCCAGCCGCCGCACCCGCTCCGGCACCCAAGCCGGCGCCCAAACCCGTTGCGAAGAAGGTGACGCTCGCGGCCGATGCGTTGTTCGATTTCGACAAGGCCGTGCTGCGCACCGACGGGAAGGCGAAGCTCGACGATGCTGCGGCCAAAGCCAAGGGCATTAAGCTCGAGGTGATCATCGCCGTCGGGCACACCGATCGCATCGGCACCGACAAGTACAACCTCAAGCTCTCGCAGCGTCGCGCCGACGCGGTCAAGGCCTACCTGGTGAGCAAGGGCCTGGATGCCAACCGGGTCTATACGGAAGGCAAGGGCGAAAAGCAGTCGGTGACGGGCAACAAGTGCAAGAAGATGGGCGCGGAAAATCGCAAGAACAAGAAGCTCATCGCGTGCCTCCAGCCCGATCGCCGCGTGGAGATCGAGATCATCGGTACGACCACCAAGTAATCCGGTCCGGCCGTTGCGAAGAAGCCCTGCGAATGCAGGGCTTTTTTGTCGGGGCGTTCGGGGCGAACTCCGGCGCGCGCCGGGTGTCGATGGGTGATGAACGGAGCAGCGCAATGAACGTCGATCCAGCCGAAGTCCGAAAATTCAGCGACCTCGCCCATCGGTGGTGGGATCCGAACTCGGAATTCAGGCCGCTGCATGACATCAATCCGCTCCGGCTCGGCTACATCGACCATGCGGTCAAACTGCGCGGGAAGCGCGTCGCGGATGTGGGCTGCGGCGGTGGCATTCTCGCCGAGGCGATGGCCGCGCGGGGCGCCACGGTCACCGGGCTCGACCTTTCCGAAAAGGCGCTCGCGGTCGCACGCATCCATTTGCTCGAAAGCGGCCACGAGATCGACTATCGGCTGATCGCGGCCGAACAGCTCGCGGCCGAACTGCCGGGGCAGTTCGACGCCGTCACCTGCATGGAAATGCTGGAACACGTGCCGGACCCGGCGAGCACCGTGCGCGCCTGTGCGGCGCTCCTGCGTCCCGGCGGAACCGCGTTCTTCGCCACGATCAACCGCAACCTCAAGGCCTATCTGTTCGCCATCGTCGGCGCCGAGTATGTGCTCGGGCTTCTGCCCAGGGGTACGCACGACTACGACAAACTGATCCGTCCGGCGGAGCTTGCGGGCTGGTGCCGCGCGGCGGGGCTGGGCGTGACTGATGTCATCGGCATGAGTTACAACCCGTTCTCGCGCACCTACGTGCTCGGTCCGGACACCGGCGTCAATTACATTGTGCAGGCGGTGCGTGATGGTTGAGGCGGTCCTGTTCGACCTCGATGGAACCTTCGCCGATACGGCGCCGGATCTCGGCGCCGCGCTCAACCGCATGCTGCGCGAGGACGACCGGCCCGAAGTTCCGATCCCCGTACTGCGGCCCTACGCCTCGCATGGTGTACGCGGGCTGCTCGGCGTGGGCTACGGCGTCTCGCGGCAGGACGAACGCTATGGCGAGCTGACCGGACGTTTTCTCGACTACTACGCGCAGTCGCTGTGTGTGAAGACCGCGCTTTTTGCCGGAATTCCGGAGACGCTCGAAGCACTGCGGTGCTCGGGTCTGCGCTGGGGCATCGTCACCAACAAGCGCCAGCGCTACACGCTGCCGCTGCTCGATTCGCTCGGGTACGCCCGCACTTGCGGATGCATGGTGAGCGGCGACTCGGCGCCCCGTCCGAAGCCCTCCCCGGCGCCGCTTCTGCTCGCGAGCCGCCTGCTCGGAGTCGAGCCGGAACGCTGCGTCTATGTCGGTGACGACGCGCGCGACATGGAAGCCGCGCGTGCCGCCGGGATGCACGCGGTCGCCGCCGCCTACGGCTATCTCGGTGCCGGCGCACCGATCGAGGACTGGCAGGCCGACCGGATCATCGCCGCGCCCCGCGAGCTCCTCGAACTGGTCGGGCTCGCCGGGTGATAGAATGCGCCGGCAGCCGGGGAACTTGTCCGCGGATTCCGCAGTCAATGACCTCGCAAGATTCAAGGGGGCGACCTGGCTTCGACGTGGGTCGCGAAGCGGTGCAGTGCATGCCGAGGACCAGTTCCCTCGTAAATCCACTGGAATGCAATAAACGCCAACGACGAGCGTTACGCTCTCGCCGCCTAACACCGGCGAGACGCTGTACCGGCTGGCTCATGGGCCGGACGGGAAAACGGGCGCAAGCCCGTTTGGATGGGATCGAAGCCTTCGGGTCGCGATCTGAGCCGTAGCCCGTAGCAGCGTCATTTTCATGAGCTAAGGCCGTTCCTCGCCGCGGGGAACGGTTCGAAACACTCAGCGGATCGCCTGCTGCCAGCCTGCCCGTTGGCGTGCAGCGGGTCAAATCAAACAATGGGCTAAGCATGTAGCGCTGGCCGTAGAGGACTTGCGGACGCGGGTTCGATTCCCGCCGCCTCCACCAATACTGAAGCCCCAACTGTTATCAGTTGGGGCTTTTTCTTGCCTGATCGCGCCGGTTCCCGCGTACCCATGCGGGTTCCTGCGGAACTCTGCGGACTTCGCCAGGCACCCGAATTGGCCGTTCCGGGCCACATTCCACTATCTCCTGGCCGTTCCTCGCTCCGACCTCGCTCCCTGAAACTGGCCCGAAGTCCGCAAAGGCCACAAGGTGGACCCATATAGATCAAAGAGTTACGCGCGGACGAATCAAGCGGTTGGATTGCGGCATTGGCTACCGGAGGAACCTTCCGCCTGTTCCCAGCACTTGAGGCAGCCCGGCGAATTGCGATTTGTCAGAAATTACTATACACTTCTGACAAAGGAGCTGCGAACATGAGCCATCTTGCCGAGAACATCTTGTCTGCCGCGCGGGCAATGCCCGAGGGTGGCTTGTCGTCGCCCAAGGAGTTCCTGCACTTAGGCTCTCGGGCTGCCATCGACAAAACCTTGTCCCGATTGGCTCAGGAGGGGAAGCTGATGCGCGTGAGCCGTGGTGCCTACGCATTGCCCGTGGCCGGCCGCTTCGGTTCTCGCCCACCCTCGACCGAATCCATCGTCGAGGCCATCGAATCCACCCATGGCGAATCCATCGTGGCCAGTGGTGCGGCGGAAGCCAATGCGCTGGGGCTGACCACGCAAGTGCCCACCCGAGAGGTCTTCCTAACCTCGGGGCCTACACGCAAGCTGCGCTTGGGCAACCGCACCGTCGAGCTCAAACACGGCAGCCCCTGGCAGCTCGCGCTCGGCAAACGACCGGCTGGCAGAGCCATCCGCGCACTGTCCTGGCTGGGACCAGAGCAGGTATCCTCCGCCCTGCACATCCTCTATACCAAGCTGCCTGCTGAAGAATGGGCCGCCCTGCAGGCCGCACGGGCAGCGCTGCCCGGATGGATGGCCCGCGCCGTCAGCGAGATGAATGCGCATGGCTGAGTCCTGGTTCGCGCTCAGCCGCCATGACCAAGCCGAAGCCCTGGAAGTGGCTGCTGGTCGGTGCGGCCGTCCAGCACACCTCCTGGAAAAGGATCTCTGGGTGGTGTGGACGCTCTCGGCGATTTACGCCTCCCTCATCGCCGATACGCTGACCTTCAAGGGCGGCACGTCGCTTTCCAAGGTCTACAAGGTCATCGACCGGTTCTCGGAAGACATCGATCTGACCTACGACATCCGCGCCCTGGTGCCGGATCTGCTGCGCGAAGGCAATCCGATTCCGGCGTCTCCCAGCCAAGAGAAAAAGATCTCTCGCGCGGTGCGCGCACGGCTTCCCGATTGGATCGAGCAGACAGTACGCCCCGTCATTGATGACGCCTTGGCCGCACGCGGCCTACGGGCGGAGCTGAGTATCGCCGGCCAGGACCGTGACAAGCTGATCATCGCTTATCCCGCCGTCAAGACCGGCACGGGCTATGTCGCCGCGACAGTCCAGCTGGAATTCGGAGCGCGAGCCACGGGTGAGCCACACCACTTTCACGAGGTGGCCTGTGACATCGCGCCGTGGATCGAGGACGTGACTTTCCCGACGGCACGCCCCTTGGTCATGGCTGCCGAGCGCACCTTTTGGGAGAAGGCCACGGCCGCGCACGTCTACTGCCGTCAGGAACGACTGCGCGGCGAACGCTATTCACGCCATTGGTACGATCTGGCGGCGCTGGCAAGAACCGAGCATTTCGACAAGGCAGCCGCCGATCGCCAACTGGCGCATCAGGTAGCCGAACACAAGTCGATGTTCTTTGCTGAAAAGGACGCCAACGGCAACAGGATCGATTACTTCGAGACGACGAAAGGCTCGCTCCGGCTGGTACCAGAAGGCGCATCGCGCAGGGCCCTTGCACAGGACTTTGCCGCGATGCGTGAGGATGGCCTGCTGGTGTCGGATCAGCCGGATTTCGATGCAATCCTGGAAACCTGTGTCGCCATCCAGGACAAGGTCAATCGGCTGGCGTGAGGTCAGCCGCTTCAAAGCCCGACTCGCTCCCGCTGCTCATCCCATAACGCTGGCGGGGCCACCGCGAGATCGAACAGCGTGATGTGGTTCGGCAGTGCATCGTCCAGGATGGCCGCGACGATGTCAGGCGCCAGCGTGGTCAGGTTGACCATCCGACTCACGTAGCTGTTGTCGATCCCCTCCCGCGCGCCAATTTCCTTCAGGGACTTTACTTCCCCCGACTCCAGCATGGCCAGCCAGCGGTGGCCTCTGGCCAGCGCCAGTTGAAGCGGCGTTGGCGCCACGTCCCACGGCCTGACCGGCGCGGTCTCGCCGCTTGGCAAGGTGACCAGCTTGCGGCCGCTGCGGCGTTTGATCTGGATCGGCACCGACAGGGTCAGCCTGCCGTCGCTGGTCTGCAGGATGTCTGGCTCTCCGGTCTTCTGGATGCGGATATCACTCATGCCAACGCCTCCGCTTTTTGGTCGACGGGCTCGGGGCGCAGTTCCAGCACCAGACGCTCGATGCCGTTGGCGCGCAGCCGCACTTCGAGGTCGTTCGGCGACACGATGACTTTCTCGACCAGCAATTTGACGATACGGGTCTGCTCGGCCGGGAAGAGTTGATCCCAAATCGCGTCGAGCCGGGTCATGGCCACGATGATCTTCGCCTCGTCCAAGGTTGGATCGAGTTTGATCGCTTGCGGCAGCATCTCGCCGAGTAGATTCGGGGCACGCAGGATCGCGCGCAGTTGGTCGAGCACGGCCGACTCGAGTTCGGCGGCGGGCAGTCGCGGCAGGCCTGAGGCGCCCGCGTGCTCCTTGGCGTCCCGCTGAGGCACGTAGTACCGGTACCGACGGCCATTCTTCTTGGTCGTGTGCCACGGCGACAGTGCCCGGCCATCGTTGCCGAACACGATGCCCTTGAGCAGATACGCCACGGTCGCCCGCGTCGTGTTGCCGCGCACCCGGCCATTGGTGGCCAGGATGGCGTGGACGTTTTCCCACAGTGCGCGGTCGATGATGGGCGGGTGTTCGGCCTGGTACCACTGGTCCTTGTGCCTCAACTCACCGAGGTAGGTCCGGTTGCTGAGAAGCTTATAGATGTGGCCCTTGTCGATCGGTTTGCCGTCGCGGGTGTTGCCGTCTTGGGTCGTCCACGCCTTCGACGTCACGCCATCCAGTTTCAGTTCCTTGACCAGCGCGGTGCTGGAGCCGAGTTCGACGAAGCGCTGGAAGATGTGCCGGATCAGTTTGGCCTCGCGCTCGTTGGGCACCAGCCGGCGGTTCGCGACGTCGTAGCCGAGTGGTGGCACCCCTCCCATCCACATGCCCTTGCGTTTGCTGGCCGCGATCTTGTCGCGGATGCGCTCACCGGTCACCTCGCGTTCGAACTGGGCGAAGGACAGCAGGATGTTCAGCATCAAGCGGCCCATCGAGGTCGTCGTGTTGAATTGCTGAGTGACGGACACGAACGACACGCCGTAGCGCTCGAACACCTCGACCATCTTGGAAAAGTCAGCGAGGCTGCGCGTTAGTCGGTCGATCTTGTAGATCACGACCACATCGATCTTGCCGGCCTCGATGTCCACCATCATGCGGCGCAGCGCCGGGCGCTCCATGTTGCCGCCCGAGAAGGCTGAATCGTCGTAATCGTCGGCCACCGGAATCCAGCCCTCGGCACGCTGACTTGCGATGTAGGCATGACCGGCATCGCGCTGGGCGTCGATGGAGTTGTACTCCTGGTCCAATCCCTCGTCCGTGGACTTGCGCGTGTAGACCGCACAGCGCATGCGACGCTTCAGGACTTCGCTCATCGCCGGCCTCCCTTCCTGGCGCCGGGCTTGGGATTGGCCGACGGCTTGAGACCGAAGAACAGCGGACCGGACCACCGTGTGCCCGTGATCTCGCGGGCGATCATCGAAAGGCTGGCGAAGGTGCGCCCCTGGAATTCGTACTGACCATCGGCCGTCGCGACCACCCTGTACTCGACACCCTTGTATTCCCGGGTCAGCACCGTGCCGGCCGCAGGGCGGTAATCGCGGTCGCGCTTCCTGACCTTGCCGGTTTCCACCAGATCGGCGATCCGCCGCTTGTTGCGATCCAGCAGGCCGGCATTGGCCTTGCGAAATTCCGCTTCCTGCAGCCGGTACGCGATGCGTCGCTCAAGGAACTGGCGGTTGTGCGTGGGCGCGTCCTCACCGAGCAGCTTTTTCCAGAGCGCCTTGATCTCGACCATCGGCAGTTCGGGCAATCGGGCGATTTGCGCCGCCACCGATGGCGGCGTTGAAGATGTCTCTTTCGGCGTACTCATTCTGACTCCGTATTTGTCTTGTTGACGGGGTCTGAATGAACGCGCTGGTTGCCGGAGAAGCCAAGCTCAAACTCGCCCTCTTCGGCGATGTGTGCGGACTGTTCTGCACCGCTGATACGCAGGCGGGCCAGGCCGTTGGCCAGCAAAGACGCGATCTCGCGCCGACGCTGCTCCGGCGTCATTCGTTCGGGCGGTAGATGGTTGATTTGATGCATGGGTAGCGGTCCTCTCCGTCAAACTCACATGCAGTGAAATTGTCCGGATGAACTGCTGCCGATGCCATGAGGGAGTTTCGAAGGCGTGCGGGCTGGTGCGGGCTATTGCGGAAAGCGGGGCCCGTTCAGCTCGATAAATGACGGGCCAGGATCGTTCCCATGAGCGAGTTTCCGGGCTGCGCACCGGCGGTCATCGCCCGGATCTGCTCGTTGACGCGTTGGGCAGGCACGCCTGCGCCGACGGCCGCCTGGGTCACCGCCGAGTAAGCAGCGAGCACATCACCCCCTGTGATCTCATAACCATGACCGCGCGAGATCCAATGCAGCGCAGCCAGCCCAGCCGCCAGCGCAAAGTCGGGCTGCGTTTCCGCAAAATCGTGGGCGGCGCGGGTCAATGTGCGCGGATCGGTCGGGCTGCGCGTGGCAAGCTCGATCGCCACATCGAACAACTCCGCATCCTTGGCGGCGGCAAACCATTTGCCTTCGGCGCCAGGCGTGCTGGCAATCAGGTCACGCAGGATCTCTTCCGGCAGCTTGTCGGGATATTTCTTGGCAATGGCGCGAAACGTCGCCAGGTTCGTTGTGCCCTGATTCGCCTCCAAGGCGTAACGCCGGTAGGCCTCGTCGGTAAACCCGGAGGACAATAGGAGGGCCTCGCAGGCTTGCGCGATCTGCCAGCCGGGGTCATTGAGACCGCGCGATTCTCGGCGTAGCGGATCGCTTCCGCCTTCTTGCCCATCGCCGACAGTGCCTTCACACCCCAGCGCCGGTCATGCCACCACTTGAATGGAGCCTTGTCGATCAGCGCCAACAACTCCTGGTGGCGGCCTGCCGCATACAGGGACGCAAGGCAGGCGCTGGTGCCCTTGAAGAATCCGTGGCCAGACGCCTTCGGGCTCCACACGCTTTCGACGACCGGCATGAACTCATCGGCCCATTGCGAAGCCAGCTCTGGCGTCACGCATAACTCGCCCCAGTAGTCGCCCAGCAGTTCGATGTAGGGCATCTCGTCGTTCTGCAAGGCCTGCCATAGCCGCTCCAGCCAGCGTTGCCGCTGCTTCGGCTCGACGTCGGCCTTGACGATGATTGGCACGAGGGTATCGATGGCCTTGTTGACCGCCGAACCCAGGGCACCCGATGAACTGTCCACCTGTTCCAGCGCCGGCGAAAGTTTTTCCAGCAAGGTGATGGCGCCCTCGGCGGCCAGCACCGGCTCCTTGCGGGTGAATTGCTTGATTTCGGTCAGCGCTTCCTTGATGCGCTGAATGGGCGTGTCGGAGCGCCAGCCGAACGCATGTCGGCGAAAACGGGAGGCAACTTGCCACTTGTGAACACTCATGATCGATCCGCCATGCGCTACCGAACCGGATACTGGCCGTTGCGGATGAACCGGTCGTAGGTGTCTTCCTCCGGCTCCTCGTCGTCGTGTCGCGCTCCATGCCACTCGGCTTCGGGCATCAGTAGTAAGGTCAGCGTGTAGTCGTATTGGCCGGCAACCCTGATCATTTCGTTGATCTGCATGCTCTCCGGTTCGCGTGGAAACCAGAGCTGCGCCCGTGCCGTCTGCCGCTGGCTGCCAGCCCAGCCGTTATTGCTGTGCGCCAGCGCATCACCCGGCAGTTCGATGGTGTTTCTGCGGGTCGCGAAGTAGGCGCCAGACTTGAGAGCTGCTTTATTCGACTTGGCCCAGAGCATGTGATCGTCACGGCTGGCCACCAACACGGCGCGTTTGGGTGCGATCTCGGTCCAGCGCAAGGCGGCGGCCGTCAGCGACACACCATAGCGGTCGGCGCAGTGGCCCAGCAGATCAAAACTGACCGGTTGGCCGTCCACCTGGCGCCGGAAGTCATCCAGCGGCATCAGTAGGGTCGAGGCGAACAGATCTGCCTCGACCTCGATGTCGCGTTCGTTGTTGTCGCCCGTTTCGATGTCACCGTCGCCGCACTGAAAAATATCCTGCTGGTGACGGTGCAGTATGTAGTGACCGAACTCATGCGCAATCGTGAAGCGCTTGCGACCCTCCGACGGAGTGGCACTGTTGTAGAGGATCAGCCACTTCGATTTCGCCTTGTTGGCTTTCAGCAGACCATCAAAACCTGTACCGGCTCCGATTGTCTGGACACGTTTTTGCAACTCAGGCTGCCTTTCGCATGGCATAAGCCTGGCGGACTTCAAGGGGTGACATGAAGCCCATTTGTTCGAGACGCCAATGGCGATTG
>Ga0100381_1003591_pt1 | contig 13339 bp, 16 predicted proteins | sample CryGeymeta201505_FD_80416 | JGI IMG/M metagenome (GOLD analysis project Ga0100381, IMG submission 80416) | Groundwater microbial communities from Crystal Geyser aquifers in Utah, USA - Crystal Geyser metaG 2015-05 | ecosystem: Environmental > Aquatic > Deep subsurface > Groundwater | place: USA...
ACCTCGGTCACGGTGACGGTGATGGCGCCCGACACCGTGTTGACGTTGCTGCGATTGTCCGTGCTTTCCAGCTTGTTGTCGGATGAAGGCGACCAGGTGGTCGCGCCGAGGACATTGTGATGTCCTAGTAACGTCGGCGCGGGAAGGCTGATATTGCCGCTGACCTTGCGCTGGTCGGTGGTACTGGACGTGCGTTTCGCGCTGGAATTTTCTACCAGGTTGACCGTCAGCGTGTCCCCCACCTGGCGGGCACGCCGGTCTTCGAACAGGGCGACCCCCATCTTGGGGCTGGGTTTACCCGCCTGGAAGATGGCGCCATGGTTGTCCGCCACCACGGCGGGAGACGCCGGGAGGGCCGTGAGCGGCTGTTTGATCTGGCTATCCGGCACGGTTGAACAGCCGGCCAGCAGCCAAAGCAGCGTGATTGCGGGGTACTTGTTCATGTCGTGCTCCTATTTACCAACGCGGCTCACCCTCATATCTGCGTCAGCTTCTGCAACATCTGATCCGAGGTGGTGATGGCGCGGGAATTCAGTTCATAGGCGCGCTGGGAAATGATCATGTTCACCAGCTCTTCCGCCACGTTGACGTTGGAGGCCTCGGTAAAACTCTGATTGAGCACACCCAGGCCATTGCTTCCAGGGTTGTTGATCTGCGGCGCGCCCGAGGCGGCGGTTTCCTGGAACAGGTTCTCCCCCAGGCTCTGCAAACCGGCGTAATTGATGAAGTTGGCCAACTGGATCTGGCCAAGCTGGGTGATCACCGGCGGATTGCCCGGCTGCGTCACCGACAGCACGCCATCGCGCGCGAGCGTGATCGCCTGGGCATCCACCGGAACCTGCATCTGCGGCACCACGGTATAACCGCTGGCGGTCACCAGGGTGCCCTGGCTATCCGTCTGAAAAGAACCATCGCGGGTATAGGCGATGCTGCCGTCCGGCAACTGAATCTGGAAGAAGCCGCGGCCGTTGATCGCCATATCCAGCGGGTTGCTGGTCTGGGTCAAGCTACCCTGGGTGAACATCCGCTCAGTGGCCACTGGCCGCACCCCCACGCCCAACTGGAAGCCGGAGGGCAGTTGCGTCTGCTGCGACGACTGCGCGCCGGGCTGGCGGATGGTCTGGTAGAGCAGATCCTCAAACACCGCGCGGGTCTTCTTGTAGCCGGTGGTGGAGACGTTGGCCAGGTTGTTGGAGACCACGTCGAGCTGGGTTTGCTGGGCGTCGAGACCGGTACGGGCGATGTGCAAGGAGCGGAGCATGGGGTTTCCTTATCCGTTGGCGGACAGCACTTTGTTGGCGCTGTTCTCGTTGTCCTGGGCGGCGCGCAGGACGCGCATATTCATTTCGAACTGGCGCGACAAGCTGACCATGTTCACCAGCGCTTCAGCGGGGTTCACATTGCTCGCTTCCAACGCCCCCGACACCAGGGTGACATTGGCGTCGGCTGGCGCCGGTTGGCCGCTGTTGCGGCGAAACAGGCCATCATCACCGCGCACCAGATCGGTATCGCTCGGATTGGTCAGCTTGATCCGACCCGCGATGGCGACGGCATTGAGGTCGCGCCCCACTGGCACGCTGGAAATCGTGCCGTCGCGACCGATCAGGATGTCCTGATCCGGCGGCACCGCGATGGGGCCGCCATCGCCCAGCACGCTAAGCCCGTTGCTGGTTTGCAGCATGCCGTTCTGGCTGACCTGGAGATGGCCCATGCGGGTATACGCCTCCTGGCCATCGGCGCCTTGCACCGCGATCCAGCCGGGCCCGCGTAGTGCCACATCCAGGGGCCGTTCGGTCTGCTGAATCACCCCCTGGGTAAAGTCCGTGCGCGGGGTGGTTTCCAGCACGAAGGCGCGGGTCTTGGCGCCCTCCCCCACCACCGGCAGGGCGCGGAACACGTTGAGTTCCTGGCGAAAGCCGTGGGTGGAGACGTTGGCCAGATTGTGCGAGACCGCCGCCTGCTGGCGGGTCACCTCGCGCGCCCCGGCCATGGCGATGTAGATCACGCGGTCCATTCAGCGCTTCCCACGCGATGTGGCAATAAAACGGGGGGTGGAGATGGCTTGTCGCATCAATCACACCTCACGCTTAGCGCAGGTTCACCAGCGTCTGCAAAACCTGATCCTGGGTTTTTACCGTCTGCGCGTTGGCCTGGTACATGCGCTGCGCGACGATCATGTTGACCAGTTCGGCGGTGAGGTCGACGTTGGAATCTTCCACCGCACCCGATTGTAGGTAGCCCAGCACGCCATTACCTGGCGCATCCGAACTCTGTTTGCCGGCGGCGGCGGTCTCCGCCACTGGTTGTCACCCTGCGGTTGCAGCCCGTTCGGATTGAGGAAACTGGTCATCAGCACCTGGCCCAGGGTCAGCGTCTGGCCGTTGGTGTAGCGGCCTTGCAGCAGCCCGGTCTTGTCCACGCTGAGGCCGGCGAACTGGCCGGCCGAATAGCCGTCCTGGGAAACAAAGGAGACGCCGGAGGAACTGCCGTATTGGGTCAGTTGGGTGAGGTTCAGGTTGAATGAGGGCATGCCGCCGACAATGGCGGTCGTGGCCAAAATAGAACCCGGCGCCGGAGGTACAACACCATTGACCGTCGCTACCGTTCCATTGGCCGCGAACGTCATGGTCGCGGCGGTATTCACACCGGCCACCGGCAGCACCTGGTTGGCACCGATATAGCCAGCCATGTTCCAGCCCGCGCCCGCCTTCTGAAAGTAAAGCGTCAGGCCCTGCGCGGTACCCGCGGTGTCGTAGACCGTAAAGGTCGTGGAGTAGTTGTAGGTTGAAGGCGTGGCGGGAACGATGGATGCGGTACCCAGCACTGCCCCGGTTGGCGCGATGCTGGTCGAATCCAGATTGGCGGTGATCTGCGCCGTGGTCGTCACATTGGGCGGCGCCACCCCCAGGGAAACCTGCAAGTCCACCGGCGGCCCACCAACCACCACCCCCGCAGCAGCCAGGTTGCCGGTCAGCTTGCGCCCGGCGTTGTCGACGATGAATCCATCCTTGTCCATCTGGAACTGGCCGTTGCGGGTGTAGGTGGCAAGCCCATTCTGGTCCAGTTGAAAAAACCCTTCGCCACTGATAGCCAGATCCAACGGGTTGTTGGTCACGCTGACGTTTCCCTGGTTGAACTGCTGCGCCACCGCTGCCACCTTGCTGCCGATACCGACATCAAGGCTGCTCTGGCCAAAAAGCGAGGCGGCGTAGACATCGGCGAACTCGGTGCGGCTGGCTTTGAAGCCGACCGTGGAGGTGTTGGCGATGTTGTTGCCGATCACGTCCAGATTCTTGGCCGCGCTATTGAGTCCGCTTAAACCCTGGTTGAAGCCCATGTCACGTTCCTCTTCAGAAGATTTGTTTGATCTTGTCCAGGCTCAGACTGCCCAGAGTCGACAGTTCCACGTTCAGGCCGCTGTCGGCCAGCGACACGCTTTGCACTTGCGCCAGTGAATAGGGGGTGGCATCCACCGCCTTGCCGGCCGCCGTCGCCGCCACCTCGAACCGGTAAGTCCCCTGCGCCAGCGTATTGCCCGAAGCATCCAGCCCATCCCAGGCGAAGCGGCTCAAACCTGCGTCCTGGCTACCGAGATCGAAGCTGCGCACCACTTTGCCATTGCCATCCAGCACATTGATCGCCACCTTGTCGGCGGCGGCAGAGAGGTTCACCCCACCCGCCGCGCCGGCGGCGCCCAGATCAAGCTGGGCGCCTTCCGCCAATACCTGCCGGCCGATCAGGGAAGCGCCCTGCAAGGCCTGGGTAGCGCGGTACTGGGTCGTCAGGCCGGAGATGGAGTCGTTCATCTTGTTGATGCCTTCCACCGTGGACAGTTGCGCCAATTGGCTGGTGAGCTGGGCGTTGTCCAGTGGGTTCATCGGATCCTGGTTCTTCAATTGGGTGACCAGGAGTTTGAGAAAACGATCACCGATCTCGGCGGCAGTGGAACCGCTGAGCAACGAAGTGCTACTGGTCTGGTTCTGTATGGCGGCGACGGCCATGTTTCGCTCCTATCAGGTTTGCGCGATGGCCAGAGTCCGCTGCATCAGGCTCTTGGTCGTGCTCATCACTTCGGCATTGGTCTGGTATGAACGCGAGGCGGAGATCATGTTCACCATCTCCTCCACCGGGTCCACGTTGGGGTAGGCCACGTAGCCCTTGGCATCAGCCAGCGGGTGCTTCGGGTCATAAACCATGCGCGGCGGCGCCGGGTCTTCGATCACTTCCTTCATGCGCACACCCTGCGCCCAAGGCGCGGCCTGGTTCACCGCCACCGCCTGGAACACCACCAACTTGGCCTTGTAGCCTTCGCCGGTGGAGGCATGAGCGGAGTCGGCATTGGCCAGGTTCGAGGCCACCGCGTTCAGACGCATGGACTGCGCGGTGAGGGCGGAAGCGGCGATGTGGAAGACGTTGCTGAGCGACATGGCTTATTTATCCGCGATGGCCATGCTCAGCATCTTGAACTGGCCGGCCGCGCGATCGAGCAGGAATTGGTAGTGCAGTGAGTTCTCGGTGAAGTGGGCGCGTTCCACATCCATGTCCACACTGTTGCCATCCAGGCTGGGTTGTACGCTGGAGCGGTATTTCAAGAGGCCGGCGGCCATGCCACCGGCACCGCTCGCTTCGACATGCCGCGCGGAAGTCCGCGAGAGCGTGAGCGGCCCGCCCGCGACACCCAGCGCATTTTTCAACGCGGCCGCGAAATCCAGATCGCGCGCCTTGTAGTTCGGCGTATCCGAATTGGCGATATTGGCGGCCAGAACCTCTTGTCGCCGCGCGCGAAGGTTCAACGCGGATTGAACGAATGCGAGGTCATTGTCGATCTTGCTTAGCATGGCAGTCTCCTGTGGGGGAGATAAAGCAAGGGACGTGCCAGACTGTAGGAGCGGACTGTGTCCGCGATTGCGCGCGTGGCTATCGCGGACACGGTCCGCTCCTACAGCCGGCACGGCAAGAATTGCCGCCGGCGGCAAACCCGGCGGCAATTTCAGCCGCGTTCGACCCGATTTCTGCCGGTTTCTTTGGCGCAATACATGGCGGCGTCGGCGCGGGCGATAAGACTATTCTGTGCTTCTTCGTGGCCGCGTTCGGCCACCCCGGCGCTGAAGGTGATCAACACCTTGTCGTTGGCGTGCAGGAAGAACTGGCGGGTGAGTTCCCTTTGCAGGCGCTTCATGATCATTTCCGCCTCATCCAGACCGGTGTTGGGCAACAGAATGAGGAATTCCTCGCCGCCATAGCGGGCCAGAGAATCAGTGGGGCGCAGGAAGTCGCGCACCACGCGGGTGAGGTGTTTGAGCGCTTCATCACCCGCCTGGTGGCCGAGCGAATCGTTGAGTTTCTTGAAGTGGTCGATGTCCAGCAGGGCGATCGACAGCGATGCGCCCAACCGATCAGCGCGCGCCAGCTCGCGGGTGAAAGCTTCATCCAGGCCACGCCGGTTGAGGGCGCCGGTGAGCTGGTCTTCGCGCACCAGATTGGAGACCTGGGCCAGTTCGGTTTCCAGTGCGTGGATGCGCTGCTCGGCCTGTTCCGCCTGGGCACGCGCCTCTTTCAAGTCGCCGTGGCTACGGCGCAAGGCCAGGCGCATACCGTCCATGTCACTGGTCAGGTCTTCGATTACCGCACCCAATTCGCCGATGTCGTGCGCCTGTCCAATCCGTTCGGAATAGGCACCGATGCGGGCGTGGTAGCCGTCCGCGTCGTCAGACATGGCGCCGATCCGGTCAATGAAGGTGGTGATGAGGGAACGCAGCTTTGCCTTGGCGTCATCCAGGCTGCCCTTGATCACCCCCTGCTTGAACACCAGCTCGCGCAGGCCGCGTTCCGCGCCATACAGGGCATCCGCGCTGAGGTTACCGTCGATCAGCGCCTGCATGGCGGCCATCTGCCCGGAGAACCAGCTATCGTCACCCACCAGTTCGCCCAGGTTGAGGAACAGCAGCCCAACCAGGCGGCGCAGGCCGATCGATAATTCGTGGTCATCTTCCGAGCGAAGCAACAACTCGCGCCAGATTGCGGCGAGTTCGTCGAAATGGGTGCTATCGGCGGCGCCGCTTTCCACCAGGGCGGTGGCTAGACGATCGCTACGCTCGGCGAGATCCGGCCAGCGCTGCGCGCAACTACCCGCCAACAGTCGCAGATTACCTACCAGCGCCTGTCGCAACAGTGGCCAGGAGTCAGTTGCCGCGACCCGCTGGCTGGCCTCTGTAGTGCCGGCTTTATGGTCCAAAAAGCCGGTATCCTTTAGGGCCAGCCGCGATGTTGGCAAATTCGCCGGCTGCAAGCCGGCGCTACTGGGAGGCGGCGCCAGCGGCATCACGGCGGCTTGGGTGGCGACTTCTTCCAGTACCGTGCCGGCGCTGCCAGACTCCATCCAGGAGCGCGCCAGGCTGCTGAGTTTGTCAAACAACTGGACGCCGTCGTGGCCGAAGTTGATCAGCACGCGCTCCAGCATCTCGCGCTTTTTCGGCTGGGTAAGGCCAGTCTGATAGGCATCCCATTGCTTGATCAGGGGGCGAATCACTTCCGCCCAGCGTAACTCGGGCATGGCCTCCACGGGCATGGCCTCCTCATCCTGGCGGCTGTCCTCTTTCCTACTCACCTCGGCATAGGCACGCCGGAAGTTGTCCGGTGTCGGCGGCAGACGGCGGGTGCTCAGCAAGAGAATGGCCGCGCGTGCGATATCAGCAGGTTGCTTGGAACGTTCCATGTCAGCATCCGAAAAATGATCGAGAATTCTAACTTCAACCCCTGCCCCAAACCGCCCATGTCCCCGTTCCGTTTTCTTGTTTTTCTAGTTGTCGCGCCTTGGACAACATGGGCGGCCGAGCCAGTTCAGGATATGCAATATCTGCGCCAGCTCGGCAACACCTGGCTGGAACAGCAAGCCACGCTGGCCTGGCCGGGTGTTCGCGCGCGCGCGCAGACCGGCGCGGTGGATGAGCGCCTGCGCCTGGCGGCTTGCCGCGATCTCCAGTTTTCTCTGCCGGCCAGCGCCCACCTCGGCAACAGCGGCAGCCTCAACGTTCAATGCGCGGCACCGCTCAGGTGGAGCCTGTACCTCGGCTTTCAGTTGCGTCTCTCCGGCCCCGCCTGGATTGCCCGGCGCTACCTGCCGGCACGCACGATCCTCGGCTCTGCCGATCTGGAAGCGCGCAACATCAACTATGAGCGCCCCCCCACCGACTATCTAAGCGGCGCGCACCTGGCGGTCGGCGCGCGCAGCAACCGGCCGATTTCGGCCGGGCAACCGGTGCTGGCGGAATGGCTGTCGCGGCCACCCGCCGTCAATGCCGGACAGCGCGTGCGCATTGTCGTGCGCGGCGCCGGTTTCAGCGTCAACCAGGAAGGCAGCGCACTTGGTGCGGCGGCGGCGGGTGAAGCGGTACGGGTCAAGATCCACTCCGGACGCATCATGCAGGGCATCGCGCAGGACGACGGCAGCGTGCTGGTGCGGCCATGAGGGGATTCTTTTTTTCCGTTTCCCTCGTCAATCTAAAGGTTGCCGGCGGCTTGCCGATATATTGCTGGCAACCCCGATGAGGAATCCGTCGTGAAAATAGATAGCGCGCTGCAGCACATCACCCACATTCAGGCCAAGGGCGTCAAAACGAAGTCATCCAGAGGCAAGACAGCGGCTTCGATAGACGGTTCGATCAGTGATAACGTCGAACTCACCGGCACCTCCTCGCGCATCCGCGAGCTGGAAACGCAACTCGCCGACCTCCCGGCCGAAGATGCCGGCAAGGTGGAATCCATCCGCCAGGCCATCATCGACGGGACCTTCAAGGTGGACGAGGAAGCGGTGGCCGAAGGCATGGTTCAGGAAACCATAGAGCAACTCAGCCACCGCCATAACCGATGAGTACCATCGCCCACCTCGACGCTCTGGCGCGCGAACTCAGCGCCTTTATCAACCTGCTGGAGCAGGAAGCGGCTGCCCTGGCGACCAACCAGGCGGATGCCCTGGCGCCGCTGATCGCCCAGAGGGAAACCACGAATCGCCGTCTCGCCGACCTCTGGCAAGCATTGACCCGTGAACTCGCCCTGCCCGCCACGACCACCCTGGCCGCACTGCGTGAACACTGCGACGTCCTGGCGCCGGAAGCCTGGCGGCAGGTGGAAGATAGGGCGCGCCACGCGGAACGCCTGAACCGCCTCAACAGCCTGCTTATCGACGAACAATTGCGGCGTACCCAGGCCGCCGTACAGGTGCTGCGCAGCGCCGCCGGCAGCCGCACACTCTACGGAGCGGATGGCCGTATGAGCGATTCCCTTAACCCCAAACGGAGCATTGATACTGCATGAATACCCTGACCTTGACCGTATCCGGCATGAGCTGCATGGGCTGTGTGAATTCTGTGAAGAACCTGGTGGGCGCCCTGCCCGGCGTCAGCGCGGTGCAGGTTGACCTGGCATCGGGCCGGGTGGATGTTGCGCATGATCCCGCCCTGGCAACAGCCGAGGCGATCCACGCTGCTATCAGAAGCGGCGGCTATCAGGTGGTCGGATAAATCAGAATAAGGTGACCTGCGCGTTTGCCGGAGAATTGGATAAATCGCTATCCTCCCGGCCCCCCTAACAACACTTGGAGCAAGCCGCAATGTCGCTGTATCCCGTCATTCTTTCCGGGGGTTCCGGCACCCGCTTGTGGCCTCTCTCGCGTGCCGCGCTGCCCAAGCAACTGCTGCCGCTGGCCTCCGAGAAGACCCTGTTGCAGGAAACCGTGCTGCGTCTAAGTGGCCTGATGGACGCTGGGGCTCCACTGATCGTCTGCAACAACGATCACCGTTTCCTGATCGCCGAGCAGATGCGCGACATCGAAGTCACTCCACTCGCCATCTTCCTCGAACCGGTTGGCCGCAACACGGCCCCGGCCGCCGCCATCGCCGCCCTGCACCTGCTGAAACAGGATGCCGACGCGGTCATGCTGCTGCTTCCCGCCGACCACCTGATTCGCGATGTGCCCGCTTTCCACACCGCCATTGGTGAAGGCATGAAAGCCGTGGCCAGCAGCCATCTGGTGACTTTCGGCATCGTCCCGGACGCCCCGGAAACCGGTTATGGCTACATCCAGCAGGGTGCCGCGCTGGATGCCTGCGGCGCTCACAATGTCGCCCGTTTTGTGGAAAAGCCGCGGCGCGAGGATGCCGAGCAATTCCTCGCTTCCGGTGACTATTTCTGGAACAGCGGCATGTTCCTGTTCTCCTGCAAACAGTTTCTCGATGAACTGGGCGAATTCCGCCCGGACATCCTCGCCGCCTGCGAACAGGCCCTGGCCAGGGGCCAACATGACCTGGACTTTTGCCGCCTCGACAAGGGCGCATTCGCCGCTTGCCCATCGGACTCCATCGACTACGCCCTCATGGAACACACCCGGCACGCCGCCGTGGTGCCCACCGACATCGGCTGGAACGACATCGGCGCCTGGTCGGCGCTGTGGGAAGTGGGCGAGAAGGACACCGCTGGCAACGTCACGCGCGGCGATGTATTTCTGGAAAGCGTGAGCAACTCCCTGATCCGCGCGGAATCGCGCATGGTGGCCGCCATCGGGGTTTCCAACCTGCTCATCGTGGAAACCCCGGATGCCCTATTGGTGGCCGACAAATCGCGCGCCCAGGAGGTGAAGAAGGTAGTGGATTACCTGAAAGCCAACGGCCGCAGCGAGCATGAATTCCACACCCGCGTGTTCCGCCCCTGGGGCTGGTATGAAGGCATCGACCTGGGCGAACGTTTCCAGGTCAAGCGCATCATGGTCAAACCGGGCGAGAAGCTTTCCTTGCAGATGCATCACCATCGCGCGGAACACTGGATTGTCGTCTCTGGCACCGCCCGCATCACCCGCGACGGCGTCGAACAATTGCTGTGTGAGGATGAATCCACCTACATCCCGCTCGGCACCACACACCGCCTGGAAAACCCTGGCCGAATTCCGCTGCACCTGATCGAGGTGCAATCTGGTTCGTATCTGGGTGAGGACGATATCGTGCGCTTCGAGGACATCTACCAGAGAAGCTGAGCTGATGAGCAAACGAATATCCGGCCCACCTCGGCGCCCGCGCGACCCCGTCGCCAAAGCGGTGCGCACCCCGCGCTTCAAGCAGCGAGTAGTGCCGGACAAACGCTGGCAAGAACGGTTGAAGGAGCAGGAGGAGGTTGCGGACAAGCCGAAGGAAACGTAGGAGCGGACCGTTTCCGCGATTGCAACTTTTGCTATATCGCGGACACGGAGCGCTCCTACGCACTGACCTTGGCAGTCACACCCAACGCTTCCACTCGCCGCGCCAAATCCCGCAACCACGCCTCCGGCAAGGCGGAAAGCCGTTCCGCCTCCGCCTGCAACGGCGGTCGCGCCAGGCTGTAGAGCAACACCCCATGTAGCGGCACCGCTTCTGTCACGACCCGCGCCAACAGCGCCAGCCAGGCCTCCATTTCTTCTGTCGGCGGGGCCTTGCCATCCAAAGCGAACAGGCAGGTCTGCATCCAGGTCGGGCATAGAGTCGCCACGGTTTTAAGGCGCTGGTAATGGCGTTCCGGGTCACTTTCCGTATCGTTGACCAGACGCAAACCCGAGCGCGTGGCGCGGTCGAACTTGAACCACACCTCGCCGCCCAGCCCCGCCATTGTCCGCAAACCAGCCTGCACTTGCGGCTTGTCGGCCAGGCTGCCATTGGTGATCAACACCAGCTTGATCTGGCCCAGCAGGCTGAAATCCGCCAACACCCTGCTGATCAATTTCACCACGAGGGGAAACTCGGGGGCACTGGTCGGCTCGCCATTGCCGGACAACGCCACATCGTTGAGTCGGCGCATCCCTTCCTCCACCTGGCTGGTCAGGAAATCACCACGCACGATGGCATCGAGCATGTGGCGCAATTCGTCTTCCAGTTGCACCAGGTCGAGCGGCGGCGGCCCGCCGCGTTTCAGATTTGGTACTTGGCAATAAATGCAACGCCAATTGCAGGCATTGTTCGGATTCAGGTTGACTCCTAGCGAAACGCCAGCCGATCGGCGCGAAACCACCGGGTAGACATATTTCATGCCGGCGGCATCTCGGTCGTGATTGCGTGTGGTTAGAGACATGGCCCAATTCTGGCACACTCAACTGATGCACCCAGACCCTTTACACCTCGGCTTCGCCCCCGGCCTCATCGCCTGGCAACAAGACCACGGCCGCCACGACCTCCCCTGGCAGGGCAGCCATGACCCCTACCGCATCTGGCTATCGGAAATCATGTTGCAGCAGACCCAGGTGGAAACCGTGGTTCCCTACTACACCCGCTTCCTCGCCCGCTTTCCCGACCTTGCCACGCTGGCAGCGTCTCCGGCCGACGACGTGATGGCGCACTGGGCCGGGTTGGGTTACTACAGCCGGGCGCGCAACCTGCACGCGGCGGCCAGGCATATCGTTCGCGAACACCATGGCCACTTTCCGCGAGAGATCGACGCCATCCGCGAACTGCCCGGCATTGGCCGCTCCACTGCCGCCGCCATCGCCGCCTTCGCCTTCGCGCAATACCACGCCATCCTCGACGGCAACGTCAAGCGGGTGCTGGCGCGGGTATTCGGAATCGACGGTTGGCCCGGCGAAAAAGCGGTGGAAACCCGCCTGTGGGCACTGGCCGAAACACTCCTGCCCGATGTGGACATTCGCGCTTACACCCAGGGCCTGATGGACCTCGGCGCCACTCTCTGCACCCGCGCCCGCCCACGCTGCGAAGCCTGCCCGTTCAACGACGTCTGCGTGGCACACCGCCAAGGGCGGCAACGCGAACTGCCAGGCGCGCGACCAAAGAAAGCCCTGCCGACAAAAACCATCGCCATGCTGATCCTGCTGCATGGCGGCAAAATCCTGCTAGAAAAACGCCCCGCCCCCGGCATCTGGGGGGGCCTCTGGAGTTTGCCGGAATGCCCCGCCGATGCAGACCTGCTTTGCGCGGCGGCCAGCCTGGGTTTCCGCGCCGAAGAAATTAGCAAACACCCAGACTGTCTTCATACCTTCACCCACTTCCGCCTGCACATCCAACCGTGGCTACTGCCAGTGGAACATCTCACCACTGCCAGCGAACCAAACCATTTATGGCTTGCCCTCGACAACCTCGAAAGCGCCGCTCTTCCCACCCCAATACGGCGAATTCTTGAAGCGATACACATAACGTGAAGTCATTTGCGGAAGGCCCATATAAAAAATAAAGCCGGCGAAAGCCGGCTTTATTGGAACGCAGTTATTACCTTACTCAGTAACCACGGTCTCATCGACACGGTCAACCAATTCGACCAAAGCCATGGGGGCATTGTCACCCTGACGGAAGCCAAACTTGAGGATACGCACATAGCCACCGGGACGAGCCTGGAAGCGAGGGCCAAGGTCATCGAACAGCTTAATCACCATATCACGATCGCGCAGACGATCAAAAGCCAAACGACGGTTTGTTAGGCTGGGTTTCTTGCCCAGGGTGATGAGGGGCTCGACCACCTTGCGCAACTCTTTGGCCTTGGGCAACGTGGTTTTGATGGCCTCATGCTTGAGCAGGGCATTGGACAGATTGCGCAACAGCGCAGCACGGTGGCTGCTGGTGCGGTTCAGTTTGCGATGTGCGAGACGGTGGCGCATTTTGTTCTACCTAATAGAAATCAGGGTTTCTCGAGCCCAACGGGAGGCCAGTTTTCAAGCTTCATGCCGAGCGTCAGGCCACGTGCTGCCAACACGTCCTTGATCTCGTTCAAAGATTTGCGGCCCAGGTTGGGAGTCTTGAGCAATTCGGTTTCACTACGTTGTATCAGGTCGCCGATGTAATATATATTTTCCGCCTTCAGGCAGTTGGCGGAGCGCACCGTTAGTTCCAGTTCGTCGACCGGACGCAACAGGATCGGGTCAACAACCGGTGAAGAAGGTCCCTTGCCGCCAACTTCGGCAATTGTTGCCACACCCTTGAGGTCGGCGAAGGAGGCCAATTGCTCGATCAGCAAGCGCGCAGAATAACGCACTGCTTCAGCCGGCTCGATTACACCGTTGGTCTCAATCTCGATAATCAGCTTGTCCAGGTCGGTACGCTGCTCGACACGAGCACTTTCGACACTAAAGCTAACCTTCCTGACCGGACTATACAGGGCATCAACCATGATCACCCCAACCGGGCGCGATTCATCACCCAAGACGCGCGTACTGGCGGGCACATAGCCACGCCCCCCTTCAACCTTGATTTCCATCTCAAGATTGCCACCCTTGGTCAGGTGCGCTATCACATGATCGGGATTGAGGATTTCCACATCATGACCAGCCTGGATATCGGCTGCGGTAACCACCCCTTCACCCGACTTATTGATGGTCAGA
>Ga0100381_1003600_pt1 | contig 13310 bp, 18 predicted proteins | sample CryGeymeta201505_FD_80416 | JGI IMG/M metagenome (GOLD analysis project Ga0100381, IMG submission 80416) | Groundwater microbial communities from Crystal Geyser aquifers in Utah, USA - Crystal Geyser metaG 2015-05 | ecosystem: Environmental > Aquatic > Deep subsurface > Groundwater | place: USA...
CAGGGACGACAATGGAGGATCTCTCGATTCCTTTGGATATCAACTCTATTTATCTTCAGAATTCAGCAATCTGAGCGAGGAGTTGAAGTTTGCTCTGAAGAACAACAAGCTAAATTTCAGGCAGGTAGTCAGTACAATGGAAGCTTGCATTGAGATGGAGTATATCGACCATGAAATATTTCAGCTCTTTCTCAACTACGTACATATGTGGTAATTCAGACTGAAAGATAAATAGTTGGAGGCGATTACTTCGAGCCCCTTCCGGGAAGGGAGTTTCAGGTCGAAAAGAAGAATTACTATAACTCTGATGAGCTTGCACTTGTAGAATCAATTAGAGGAAGTAACGAAATAGAGATGGCTTTGGGTTTCGTCAAAGTTATCCATCAGGAATGGATCCAGCATCAAACAGAGGTCAAGAATGTCGAAATTCCTGAATTATAAAATCTGGTGGACTCTCTGGCACAGACTAGTCGCAATTTCCGCAGTATAGTCGAAGGTGTTCTGAGTGTCCGAAGACAATATGCTAAAATGGTGTAGCTATCAAAGAGTGAGGTGGTGCTGAGAGATCCAAATATCAATCTTGATCTTCTCCTCCTCTAGGAAAAACTTCTGGGTCTCCACCTTCTAAACATTCACGATATAAAAAATCCACAAGAAATTCATTCTACCAACTACGAAATCAAAAGAGTTGAATAAATATTGAGATCTTATTTAGAGGTTGATAGTCTGGATCCTGTCTTTGCCCTTATTGATAAAGGAGGTTTGGAAGTAGAGCCATATCTTCCTTCAGGTCAGCCTGATGTCAAAAAAATATCAACTCTCCTGGCTCACCTTGCCAAAATAGCCTCTTTTGATCGGTTTGTTTATCACAGTTTGGAAGGAAGAAGTATGGTCAATTTGAAGTGGGAAAAGACTCTAACCGAGCAAGTTTCCGGCACCTACATCCCTAGTTACCCTCTCAAATAATAGCTTAATGTAGCTCGCATTTTCAGAAGAACCTACCATGAGGCCATGAATTTATTCAACAAACATTCAGAGACCCTTCAAAGAATATTTAGATTCGCAGAGCCTGAATCAAGAGTTGTGCTAATGGAAGCATACTGCAGAATGGGTCTTCATGTACAAGCAATTGTTGAAGGATCCAGCCTTGAGAATAATTCTCTTCCCTTCCAAGTCAGTGATCTTAGAAAACAAAGTTTTTGCTCCCTTCTTCACCTGTTTAATGATGTCGGCCTGTTTATTAACGCTCCTGAATTACATTCGGCTATATTCTCTCGCCTTCAAAAAGATTTGTACTTAGAAGAAAATAACCGACTGAGGAATACACTTGAACAAACTATTGACGCCCTAAACTACCTTTTGCAAAACCACCGAAATAATTCAGAATATGATCCAGTTTATTAGGGATATATCCAAATTTTGGAACACAAAGCCACCTATCCTGCTCAACAAGATGGGCAAGAGTTAGTTATCGAGGCCATCAAAATTTTAGCTCTTGAAAAACCATAGAAATTTGGCAGTCATCCTGCCTACTTGAAGTATGTCTCAGATGTTGCAAAAGATACTCTCAAAAGAAATCCCTTCCATGCTATTCTTCGAGAAACTTGTTATCAGTGGTGCGATAAAGAAAATCTTCTTCGAAAGCCTCAGCCTTACCTTCCTCTTGGAGTTAGCGGAGGAGTTCCATCAGTGCTCATTTTTGGCAACTCTGAAGACACTTCTTTTGATGGATAAATTAGAACTGGAAACTTTAACAGCTATATCCTTCGCTTAGAAGCCAAAGGATCAATGAATGTTCATGAATTCTCAATCAACTCTTTCTTGGAATTTCGAAACAAAGGCGAGCAACTTTTCAGACTGAAGCCCAAAGAAACTCTTCAAGAGAGGTTTGAATAAATTTTCGAGAAAAAAGAAGATCAAAGAGATCAAATATTTGTTTAGCATGAAAAAGCAATCAATTAAATATTGGAAGCCTATCCTGACTGTCTGATATCTCGAAAACTTCGTCTCAAGCTAGCAATTATTAATCAACTCCGAAATAACAGTTTTTCGCTTGAGAGTGTAGAGCAAGAACAAACTAATAATGTATTGTACTTCTTGGAGCTCCTTGAACTCTATAAACTTCTTCTTTTGCTCAGAGAAGATCAAATTTTAAGTAAAATTCCAAGCAAAACTGCCAAAGTTGCTACCCTGAATACTCGCCTCCACGAAAAAAAGGCAGCTGACTTTCAAGAGTAACTTATTGATGTGTAAGTCGAAAGAATTGCTGACCTTCTAAAATAGACAAAATCTAACTTCCAAGACACAATTCAGAGCATAGCAGACATAATCAAAGAGCAAACACCCTCAATCAACCCTACTGCTGATCTTCTTCAAGGCCAAAGACAAACCTTGGAAGAGTTGAATTAAGGGTCTCCGAGAAATCCTGGATAAATAGCTAGCACGTTCATCAATCAGGCCTATTTTAATGACAAAACATTTTGTTAGTACGAGGATTGGAAAGAAAGAATAGCAAGCACTTTTAACATGACATAATTCGACTTGGCTAAAGCAAGCAATATTACAAGAATATTGGCCAATAAATTTTGCAAAGGGCTCACCAACAAAATCACTTATTTGCCTCAGATAAAACACTCTCAGAGAGTGAAACGGCTTGACCTAAACTTCCGGCTTATTTCAACCAAAAATTAAACCTCTGAACATTCAGTCTCTCCTCTTAGGAGTTAAGAGTTCAAGGAGCTCACCTATATAATTAACCTTCAGTCTTTTAAGCATTAGCTCAAAACAACTCTTTCTCAAGAGGAACTACTGGAGCACATATTGAACTTCAAGTTTGTCCTAAACCTGTCAAGCAACTAAGGGTCAAAGCAAGGACTATCTTTGAAAAGGGATGCTCAGAAATACTTCGACTACCTTGAAAAAATTCACGAGCAAGCTTATTTAGATTCTCCATATGCAAGATATGTCCTTCAGCATTTATCCAAAACAGATCGTATCAGAGTCCTTTTAGATGAACGCAAAAACCTTAGGATCAAGCAGAGAAGGCTATATCAATAGGGCAGCATCTCAGCTGAAGACTTCTACAAAAACATTGATGACTTATAAAACCAGATTGTGGCAGCTGCTTAATAGCTGAAAGGAAAAATGCTTGACCATATGGAGGACTAAATGATTGAAGGATAATTCAAAATGGTTGACCTTCGTAAGGAAGATCTTCAGGCTTCTGAGGGTCTTATTCTTAAAAACTTTAACTATAGTCGGCAGTTCGATATTGACTTTATTCATGCCAACGGAGACTATGAGACTGCTCTAGATCTCAAGAGGGGAAGAGCTCAGAGGAATTATATTAAAATGTATCTACTGTATAAACTAGCTGAAGGCAAGGAACTTAACGCAAAGTAAACTGAGTTAGTTAGAGAATGGATTCAAGAAGCTGTCAAAGATACGACAGAGTTCACTGTCTATCCTCACTTTTCGTCTTTGCTCATCTCAGACTTGGGATGGGAAGATATTCAGTCACTGAAACTGAAATCATCAAGTCTCAATAGTAACCGTGACATGCTTGTTGTTGATCTTCTGATGGAACTCAATCTCTTCCTTGATGATTCCCTCATTGAAGGATTTGAGAGGCAGGTCAAAGCAAAGTATCTAACTGATAAGTATAATTTGCCCTCCCACCTCTTCCAGAAGTCTGGTTTGAGAGGCTTGGATAATCTCGAAAACAGAGTTGAGGAGGCAATCATTGATGAGGCTTCCCGTCTGACAGAAAATGAGCTTGATACTCTTGAATAAATATTCAAAACATTCAAAGTTGAAGGGTTCAAGGAAAGGCATAGATACCAGAGGCTTTGTGGATAATTTAGATAAAAGGTAGAGCATATGAACACCCAAAGCATCCGTAATGAACTGATTGAAGAGTACGTGAGACTTCTTGAGGACGAATTTGTCAACGAGTATGACCCTGCTTTGATAGCTGAAATTAAGGAAAAATAAGTGGACATTTTATGGAGGGAAATATTCCATGATCCATCATAACACTGCAACAAGGATCATCTCAAATAAATAGCCAACAAAATCATTATCAGAATGGAGCTCATGAAGGAAAATTCTCCTCCTTTCTTCGGCAGACTATTATTGAATCTGCTTATGCATCCTAAACTAGATCCTCTCACCAAATAAGTAAATATGCCATTATCTAGACCCTTATAGCTGCACTCGAATATAATCGACTTGAGCTCAACATTGACTCCAGTGATCTTGAACAGCTCGCTATGATGAAAGGTAGAGATGCAGGATAGCCTACGATTGCCAAGGAAACATTAAGGTAGGCAAGCAGAGCCCGACTAGGAGAGTATCTTTACTCGAGGGCCAGTTCGATAGTGTGATGATGTGATAATACTAATTGATCAATGGGTGATCGACAGCTGCGGGGTAGTAAATACATTTGTTTTTCATAAAAGGGCATTGATAATTTGGCATCATTCAAGATGATCAAGCTAGTATATTGATGATATATGCGAATTCGAATGTCAAATGTGCAGGCCAATCACTGTTCCCAGTAGACCTTGTGGGTCATGATGTTGTAAAAGTCATCACCGGTGACGAAACCATCGTCATCGAGATCAGCCTTGTTGAACATGTGGTTCCATTCGTCCTCGGTGAGATTCTCGCCCAATTCCTGTCCAATTTTCTTGAGTTCGTGAACGGTGATCTTGCCCTACATCATATAAGCAGTACGGATCTGTTGACGTCGAATGAACCCCAAACTTTGTCGATCTCGGCACGGCTGTCCTTCTCGCCCAACTTGGCGGTGGCGAGTCTCAAAAACTCAGCGAAGTCAATACCTCCTGACTGATCGTCGTCGAGTTCAGCGAGGATCTGATAAACGAATTTATTGCTGCCCTCAAAGCCCAACTGTTCGAAAGCGAGCTTGAGTTCCTGAGGATCAACGACTCCACTGAGGTCACTGTCGAAGATGTCGAAGGCAACCTTGATATCTCTAACTTCTTCAACGGGGCAGGTCAGTGAGGCGTAGTCTTCAGCACGGAAGGCCTTTTTCTCAGGAGCCTTGGGCTGACTCTTAGCAGCAGGAGCACCTTGTTTAGCTCTCATTGGATCGAAAATATCTTATTAATTAAATAAAAATTAAGTCCAACTAATAGGTCTGGCACTTCATATCTAATCTTTTACTTTCGAGATCTATCGATTTTCAAAGAGCTTCTTTAAAAAGTGGGGAGTTGTCAGGAGAAGAGGCCCAAAATGTTGGCAGAGGAGAAAGATAGTGACAGGAAGTAAGTGAAAGAGAGAAGTCTGGGAAATATATTAGTCCGGTCCTATGGTGTAATGGTTAGCACCTTGGACTCTGAATCCAATAATCCGAGTTCAAATCTCGGTAGGACCTTTTTTTAAGATTATCAAGATCATTTCTTCCGCTTTATAAACTTTTCTAAGATGTTGGAAGGGGCCTTCACCGGCTGGGAGTTATAGTAATCCATAAAAGTGTTGGATTTTACTTTTACTCGGCTCTCCTTCGGGTTTGACATCTCTATCGACTCTGTTAGAACCGCATTATCTTTCATCCTAGGGAGTACTTCTTTCTTTAGCTCTGGTACTTGAACCGCTCGAATCTCTTCTATATCCTTTTCGCTTCTAGATATTGTCATTATTTCCATGGGCATTGTTTGAACTTCTCTTGAGACGGTTTTAGGAGGTGGAGGATGCATCTCCCGATTTTGCTTTGGATTCTACTCTGTTTTGAAATCAAGGACCAGAAAGTGTTCAGTTGGCTCTCTGAGAGATATGAGTCCAATATTTTGATAGTGACTCGACTTATGGCCTTATACCTCCTCTCCATCTTCGTAGGCCATGAATGGTTAACTGTCATAGCTCTGATTTGAAGTAGAGGTACATCGTGGTCGTCATTATCTTATTTTTAGCTGTTGACCTATGAAAATTTGGATTCATTGAGTTCCCAAAGGATCATATTTTGGGCGTCGGAACTTTCATTGCTTTATACTTCCTGCTGAGCCCTGTGAGCAAGTGATTTTTCACGCATGATGACCAGTTTGATATGCTTTTTTTTGCGTGTTTAGAGGAGAGAGAAGGTGGATATAAGGATTAGGGATGGGGAGGGCGGTGTCATGTTGAGCTCGTAATAGTCTTCGCTTCAGTCAGAAAAGTTGTACTAATAAGTTTCTGGATGCGGCTGTTGGTTTATTTGGTGGAGTAGTATCTCTTGAAGTACTCGGTCTCGTCATCAAAAATCTCCAGATCTCGGTACTGAATGACATAGTCCACATTTTGAGAGCGAATAATGTTGTTGATTGATTTTGACTGGAAAAAATTGAAGGCCTCACTGTACCTGTTGTACTGTTCCTGTTTGATCCCGAGCAATATTGAACTATACATTCCTAACTATTATAACAACAAATAACAGCCTAACCATCACCTATCCACAGGAGAAGTATTTTCTCACAGCTTTCTATATCTTTACCCTGCCAGAATTCAATATCAAGGCTTTATGTATTAAATCTGGCATGCGTTAGAATTAATCAATAAATAAAAAAGATGTTTACATTGCCAGCTGGTGTGTGGTCCAAATAATTTGGAGGTGTCTCCGGCAAAAAATTTTGTGAAATGCCTGGTGATATTACACACCTACGAATCAGATCCGGAGCAGTCGTTGATGGAATCCAGCTTGTTAGTCAAACATTCCAAGGGGGATTTCACGGAGGAGAAGGAGGTAAGGAACACTTGTGGGATTGCAGACATGGAGTCAGCCAGATTTTAGTGAGTTATGGAGGCTTCAAAGGAGCAGTGGTCATCACTGGCCTTCAGTTCTGTGATGGAGCAGGCAAGTGGTCATAGAAGTTCGGAAAATTCACAGGTCAAACAGAAGAAGTTGTGTTTCCCCAGCCGAGGCTGATCGGAGGTATCATGGGAAATGCTGGGAAGTTTTTAGATAGAATCGCCTTTTTGATAAGATGACATTGTTATTTATACTTGATCATAAGTAGTTACTGCGACCACATAAATATCTGAAAAGCACAGTGAAATCATTGATGTTGAGCAATTAGCTGAATAGCTTTGACTGTTTCGTGGAGAAGCTAGTGGTTAACATCAGCATCTAATTGATAGCTTTTGCCTTGCATTGGATATCTGATGCGGTATTGAATGGTCAACAATCTAAACAAAAATAGCAAACTGTTGTTGAGATTTTTCTTACCATTATCCTTCTGGTTTTTTGTAAATTGAATTGTTGATAAAATCCACTGGTTTATGCTGCTTCTGCCAGGGCGAGCTCCCACTCTCATTGGAATAGCCTCTTACATATTGGCGTACATAGGGCTGTCTTTAGATGACCGGCTTGCCACTAGCTCCTTTAGACTGTTTCGTGCTTCATTGTATGATTTGATGTAAGGAAGCAATCTTTCCATTTACAAACACTTCCAATTTTCAATAAAGATAACAAGACTGTTCGTCCTTTGTCGCTCACCATCCTTTACGCTTTTGAAGAAAATTTCGAAGACCTATTTGTTTATGCCCTCCCTTAATGAGACAACAGATATCACAACTCCTTACCATTTGGATTAAGAAAAAATATCTTTTTCTCCTTTCTGAGGGCTCATTCTCAGCTATCCTTCCAGCTACCCATTGCGGGAGCTGAGGTTGTTAACTTGGGTCTTCAATTTATCCAGTTCTTGTCGAAGCTCTTAGTTGATGGTTTTCTGCTCTCTCAGCTCTTGGTCTTTGAATTGACTTCTTTGATACTCATGATCTTTGATATGGCTGCGTGGAGCATTATAGTCCTAATTTTCCTTATTTTTGAAATTCGACTCAAGATGATGAATTTGACTGAGTTTGTCTATCTGATCATTGTTCTTTTCTCTGGTGAGCTGGAGAGTTTTATTGATATCAGCCAGTTTCCTATTTTAGTCTTCATAAAGCCTCAACCTCCCAACAAGCTGCCCAATTTATTGATCCTTGGCTTCGACTAAACTTCGATAGGTTCTTTCCATGCTTTCCATTCGAAGGGCCATTTCCTTCATGTCAATTTAGTGCTGATGCCTTTCTTTTTCGATGACAAACGTTCTGAATAATGAGTAGTTTACAAACTGTTGAGTTATTAATCGAGGCGAGCCTTTTGTTCTAAGAGGCAGGAAGAGGTGTTTTTGAGTCGAAGCAGTTAGTTTGTTTGATCTTGGTATTTTCCTAAGAGAATTTCTTTGTCATGGGCATTGCGAACTAGATCTTCTTCGCTTCTTTGCTGCAGCATCTGCATCGAACTTGCATAATCTCTCAGCTTGGTCTGCGTTATATTATCTGTACATTCAGCTCAAAGTTGCGGTTTCTCATTGCCTCATGATACTCCCTATTGACTTAGTTGAAACTGTTCATTTTTCGGGTGGCATCCTCTTGCCGCACATATGCGTTTTCCAAATTGAGCAGCTATTTTTGATATGCTCTCACTTTTGCTTTCAATTCCTCCATTTATCCTCCAGAGATGGACCGGCCACGATGCGCTTCAGACTGAAGGGGGTGACTCATATAGGTGGCGTTAGGGTGGAGAGGAGTGGGCTGAGAGCGAATGTCAATATCTTTTCGGCAAGAGTCAAGGTAGGGATCTTTGATGAGCATTCAAATTTCTAATTAACGATACAGCTTATTAAAATCACGAATCTGATTTGAAGACCTATCGAATATCTCGTGTGGCTTCGTGTAAAATTTATTCCATCAAGAGCTAAGCAACTTTGTGCTCAACTTCAGTTTCCTGGAGCTCAAAATTGGTCATCAACGGTTCTTCTGCGGCCATCTAAATAATAAGAATTATACCATCTTTTCGAGGAGAAAAGCCATTCTTGTTTCTCTGATATGATTGACGTAGGGCTCATCGATCTCAGTATTTTCAAGCTCAACTGTGTCTGGCAGGAACCCACACAAGCAACTTCCCCATTGAATTATTCTAGCAATTGCTACTCCAAATGTTAAATCGTAAGCCTCAATATTATCCTCTTCGGGTTTCTTCATTTGTTTGAGATTCTTGAGATGTTTGGCCTCATCTTTCCAGGGAAGAGCTTTCCCAAACTGGCTTCCTGGTCGCTCCGCATCGAGAGATTCGTTAAGCACATCAAAGATCATTCTGAGGAAAATGATCTCCTGTTATTTCTCAAAGGTGTATCTTTCTCCTGTGCGAAACATATTGGAGTTGTACTTCAGGGTATCGTACTGTGCGTTGAAGTCATTCCAGACATCTTCTGGAATAGCTGGCTACTTAGTTCTTCGAGTGTAAAGATAAGTTGTCAGGTCCTCTTTTTTGAGATCAGCTAAAAGCTAGGGAAGGTTAAACTAAAGAGGAAGACTGATGGAATCTTTGAAGTTGGATTTGAATAATTAATGGTCCCTCACAAATTAGCAAAGAGCTATGCAGTATTCCTTGATAAAATATAGATTGGTTGTAAATCCCTTGCGATCTCCTTGAGAACTGACTCCACTAATGTTTCTGTCGATACCTGACCCTCCAAACTCTTTCGAACCCATTTCTTCACACTCAATATGGAATACATTTTGGTTTGGATCAGCCTCTGACTCTAAATTTTTGTGTTCTTCTATTTGAACAAGCTTCATGAAGGCTCCTTAAGATTGTTCCTCAGATTTATCACCATGATAGTGAATGATTTATTCCTACTTGATATCACCGTCTTAAAGTTATATTGATTCCTCAGTTCCTCCGCACTCATCGTCTAAGTCGATTTTAGCCTCTGCCTTTCTGCGAACACGAGTGCTCATTTCGGCCAAATCAACAAACTCATTATCTTAGACATCTTAATCCTTGACGAAAGCAGGCTTTTCTTACTCCTTAGCGATACATACGCGCTCCCAACCTTACTCCTTTTCCCAGCTTTCAGCCTCTTTCTTTGAACCTTCAGTTTTTTGAAATTATTATTCTGGTTCTTAGATGATAGTCGGAGGAATTTGCACAAGTTATCTTGCCTGGTCCCACTGCTCATTTCGAATAAGTTAATCAATGCCTTGAATTTCTTGTCGATCTTTTTGAATCTGAGACAGCATAGCAGACATTTGCTGAGCTTGCTGGCGAATGTTCTCTAATGCCAGGTGCTAATCTTCAAATTTTTTATTTAGGGCCTTTAGCTGATTTTCGTATGATCGAGGAGATACAAGTTGTTTTTCAAACATCCTTTTCACGAGCTAACTCATTTTATCCCTTTTATTCGACATGAACTGCTCCTTCATCGTTATAAAGCCCAGTAATTGTCCTTCATCAAATTTAGGAGATCTGATTCCTTGGGGATAAACGTCTTCCTTCATACTTAAGCCCCCACTACTACTGCTTAGGCCACTCTCATTGTTGATGAAAAGGGCCTTTCTAACAAAAGATGGACCCTTTTAATCTTAATTTTATTCCTTCTTCTATTTTATTTTTTAATCAATAGGGTGATTTGCTCCATCTGATTTGGATAACTATTTTTATATACGATGGCCTTACCGTTATTGATGATTGAGACCTACCTTTTAAAATATTTTTGTCGATTAATTCCTGAACTGCTTTAGCAATTAAATTTCTTTCTTTCTTTCTATTTATTCATATCTGTGAGGCTCAAGCTCATCGGCAAAAACAAATTCGTTGAATCGTTTATGAGTGAGAGGATTTGATCTGTCTATATTTAAGTCTTGGTTGAGATATTCTTGCTTGTCGTCTTTCTCACCTTCAGAGTGCTAACTATCTTCAAAAATTATTTTTTCTTTCTTTTCAGCTGATTACAATTTGTTGGCTTGAAGCTCTTCATCTTCAGACTGTTCACCTTAAGAGTCTATTTTGAATTATCTTAGCTTCTAGTTTATCAGATCTAACTATTTCCTGAGCTTTTGCTTGCTACCGACACTAGTAAGAACCTTTTCCAGGCTACTCATCACTGAAAGAAAGTCATTGTCAAAATTCTCCTCATTACTGTCAGGAAGCCGATTTGAACGTTAACCTTATAAAATTAGCTGGTCCTCATATTTCTTCTTCAGCTCATCGATGAATTTTTCCTTCCTTGGTTTTTTCTCTCTTGCAGAAACAGGCTTAGATCCTTTTCTTTTGCTTGAAGGTTTAATCTGTTGAGAATGATTCTTGTGATCCTCTCCTTTGTCAAGCTTAAGGCCCAATTTTTCCTTCTTGGATGGAACTTATTTGCTAGCAATGGGAATATACTATCTGCGAGCAGTATTGGGACGGCTTTCTTTCTTCAGTTATTTGCTGTGCTCTATGATCGCTCGAGATGATTTTTTCCGTTTTGTCTTCGTCTTCATTGATTCATCGGTGGGGTTATGGCTTGATAATTTTTTAGGCTCTCTTCTGGCTGTATCTTGACCAGTTCTATATGTGTCTGGATTGGTTGTTTTGATGATGGTGGACTTGCTTCTTTTTCCGAGCCCTCCTTTGTTACTGTGGGGCTTGAGTCTCTTTTGAGACATATTTGTAAGGGGCTCTTCTTCTTTTTAAGATTCATATGATATGGCTTAATCTTTTTTACGAGCACTAGCTGCGTTTCTTTGGCGATCAGCAGAAGTTGATCTTTTAGGCCTTTTCTTCAATTATACAAGAGTGTTTGTTCTTTTCTTGGGAGGAAGAGGATGATTTTTTTGAATTATAGGCTTTGCCTCAGAATCTAACTATATGATTAGGTACGATTATCTGGCTCTTGAGGGTGGGGATTGTGAAGACGAGTTTTAGCTGTTTGGAGAACAGGCTGGGACTCTTGGTTGACCTTTTTGCCGTTGAGGGTGATATGGTTATTGAAGTAGTTGTTTATCTGAATGCCTCGCATACAATTAATAATTTTTATGTGAGCAGCTCTATTTCACTATATTATCAAAGCTTAAAAACACCATCAGTTGCACATATAAATAGTAAGAATCAAAATTAGAAACGCTTCTGGGTTCCACCGGTTTCTCACAATTTGATGCCGCAGTTAATATAGTTGAGTCCGATCGAGTTATTTTTTCTTACAGTAGTTTTGATTTTGTCCAAGGCTTCTTCAACCTACAGCTTTTTGATTGCAAGCATTGCAAGGAGTGGAATTATTTCAGCTAATCTTGCATCATTTTTATTGCCTCTCCACCCTTCAATTAGTAGCAAATTTCTGTTGCTTAAATCTTAAACTGAATCAATAATGAGGACACTCTTTGAATTTCTTCCCAATTTGTTTACATCAATTTTGTTTGTCTGAAGATCCAAGTGATAACGAAAGAGCCTGTGAGAAGTGACACTGTGACTATCGATTTGATTAATAATTTTGTTTCCTTCAACCGGCATCCAGTTTCCAAAACTAACAATTTCATAGTACTTGGAGACTTATTGTAGAAAGTATGCTGAATATGGTCTAAATCTCATAGCTTCTTTTTCTTTCAGTTTAGATTTACCTGTTCTTAAATGCTATTTAAGAAAGACTGTTTGAAAATTTATAAGAATAGTATAAGGACGACTTGGGAGTTCAGTGATAAATGGATCAGGAGAAACTGCCAAATATGGTAGAGTACTCTGCTTTCCTATAGCGTGCAAGTAAAAAGAGAAAAGGGATAGAAGTCCATAGAGAAGAGCTTTTGTCCCACTGTCCTTATATTTGTGAATAACTCCGGTCAGCTCATTTTTGAATAATTAATCGCAATCTGTTATTTTGAGGGAGATATTCCAGATTAATTCATTGTTTGTTGTTAATTGATCGAAATTTTATCCAAGAAGGTGCTACTTGCCTTAGACTGTAATTGTCCTCTCAACCAATGAGCTTTGAGAAGTAAGAAGATAAAGACTGAGCAAGTTGTTTTAAAAGGCAATGTTGATTAAGCTGATGCAGTATTTTCTATCTTTTTGTAGACGCTCCGTTGCCAAAGCGAAAGCTATGACTAAAACTGCCATCTTTTATCTTGCAATCACAGTCTTTAACAGCTCTTTATGGTTTTCTAGAAGTTTTACCTCGGAAAAATCATCAAAATTGTGTTTACTGACCATGCTAAAATAGGATGTGATTCTGCTTGCCAATAAATATTCACTTACAGTCAGTGCATTTATAATTGATTTGAAAGAAGGATGAATATTTTGGTAGGCTTCAATATCAAAGAGCCCGTGAACATTGTTAGTTAATCGTCTTTAGCTCTTGTCGAAACTAGATAAACTTGAGATTGAAAGATTTCTGCCTCTTTTATCACTCTTATTTAAGATGAATGGCACGTCAATATCTTTTCCAAGAAGGTTCTTGTTCGATCTAATAACTCGGTTTATTAAATCCCCATTGTAAAAAGATCCTTCATCG
>Ga0100381_1003602_pt1 | contig 13306 bp, 18 predicted proteins | sample CryGeymeta201505_FD_80416 | JGI IMG/M metagenome (GOLD analysis project Ga0100381, IMG submission 80416) | Groundwater microbial communities from Crystal Geyser aquifers in Utah, USA - Crystal Geyser metaG 2015-05 | ecosystem: Environmental > Aquatic > Deep subsurface > Groundwater | place: USA...
CGAAGCCCAGCGCGACAAGCGCGTAGACCGAGCCGGCAAGCAGACCGTTGGCGAGGAGTTGGGCAATCATGGCTCCCGGCCCCACGGGGGAGTGGTCTGCCCCGCCTCCCAGATTGCCAGGACCCGTTGCTGCTCTCGTTGGCTCAAGTGGAACCCAGTGTCGAGCAGTCTCTCAAGCGCCTTCGGGAAGCTCAGCATGCCTCGTTCGTCCGCCAACAGCAGGAGACCCACCGTGCCCGTGACCTTGAGGCTTTGCGACTTCGCCTGCAAACGCGCGGCCTTGTCGTCCAGCACAAGCACATTCGCTCTCAGCTCTTCGGCCAACACAATGCTCGCCGCCTCGCCCTCGCCTAAGCGGGCGCGCAGAGAGTTCAGAGCCATCTGGTTGGCGACTTCGTGCACCTTGGTCCAGTCTGCAGCACCAAGTTCCGCCGCACCTGGCTTGCCTGCCCCTCGAACCACGACCTCCTGGTAGACCGCTTCCGCGAGGTGGACCTGGTTGAACAGCCGCTTCAGCAGGCCGAGCTGCCCCATAGCTGAAAGGTGCACAAGCGGCGTGGAGTTGCAGACGACAATCATCCGGCAAGAAGCGTCCTCAATGTCTCCAGGTCTTCGGCGGCATCCTCGGCTGTGTAGTTGAGCCACACCCCATGCCTGGCCAACGCCGCCATCATCTCGGTCTTCGTGGTCACGCCGGCAAGCTCAGCAGCCTTCCCCAGGGAGACTCGCCCGAGCCGGTACAGTTCGACGGCAAAGTACTCACGAATGAGCGCTGGCAGCTCCCGTTCCTCTACGCCGGCGGCGGGCATGACGGATCTCGGCAGCGGCACAGTGACGGCTAAAGAGTCCATCCAACAATGCACCTTTCCGCGCTCGTGCCGAACGCGACTCTGAACGTCATTCTACTCCGAACCCGCGGGCGCAGCTAAGATTGCACCGGCATCGCGCCTCGCGGGCAATTCGTTCCATCGCGCTTGGTCGCGTTCATCCCACAGGGGGTTCACCTGCACATCCAGTCTGCTTGCGGCCGATTCTACCACCGGCGGAAGACCCCCGCAACGCACCCGGTCGCCCTGACACCTGTCACCCGCTCACCCGGCCACTTGACACCTGACCAGACAACTGACCCCCGCTACCCCCGCCACCTGCCACCCGTCATCTGGCCTCCCTCGCCCCATCCCTCACCGCCGAATCCTCCGGTAGAACTCCCGCCGATGGCCGACGGCGCCAATCGTCACCACGCGCTCGGCATCGTCGATCTCGTAGCCTACGCGATAGTCACCGACCCGCACTCGCCAGCCCTGGGCGGCAACGAGCTTGGCGGCGGTCGGCGGTCACGGGTCCTGCGCCAGGTGCAGCAGGGCCGCTTTCAACCGGGCCTGGACGTCGCCCGGCAACGATCGGAACTCACGCTCGGCTGACGGGCGGATACGGACCTCGTACGGTCGGTGGAGGTCTCTCACCGGTCGCGCGCCTTGCCGTCAAGCTCGCCTAAGAACGCCGACAGCGGACGCGATGGCTCGCGCCGCCGCTCCGTCAGCAGTCGGCTTAGATTGGCATCCTCCAGCATCTCCAAGAACAGGTTGTAGTCCTCGATGCCCAAGATCGCTTCCACCGGTTGACCTTGCTCATCGGTGACGAAGCGCGGCGGGGCGATCAGACTTGCAGCAGCGTCCATGGCAATCACTCCTGGAGTTCTGTCTACCCATGATGCCTCATAGCAAGCCTGCCGGTCAACAGCGCCAACAGAGACCCTTCGCCGAACGGTCGGAACGCCCCTCCCGCGCCTCGTCTGCCGCTTCGCCCTCACCACCTGACACCTGCTACCCGCCACCCGACATCTGACACCTGTCACGTGACACTTGGCACGTGACACTTCACACCTGCACCCGACACCCGCTCACGCGCACACCCGGTAGATCAGCCCGAAGCCCAACGCAATCGGTGCGTAGACGGAGCCGGCGAGGAGACGGTTGGCGAGGAGCTGCGGGACCATGGCCCAGTCTCACCGCTCCGCTCGGTCTCTGAGCAGGTTGAGGAACTCCCGCGGCGAGAGAATCGGGATCCCCCTGTGGTGCTTGAGTTCCTTGAGGTGCGGGTCGCCGCTGACGACGAAGTCCGCCCTGCCGGCCACGGCGCAAGCCAGGATCGCATCGTCGTCCGGGTCTGCCGCCACCACTGGCTCTACGACGGCATCCGGTACGCAGGACGCCGCGCCTCGGAGACCCGTCAAGAGGCGAGACACCTCTTCGTCAGTCACCGGGTACTTCCGGCGAATGCGGGGTAGAGACAGGATTTCGGCGACCTCCGCCAGGATCTCTTCGCAGACGATCAACCGAACTTCCTCACGGCGCCAAGCGGCGACGATCTGTGCTGGCACCCCGTGGGGGCAGATGACCGCGCTGACATAGGCGTTCGTGTCGAGGACGGCGCCAAGCATCCCTATCGCCCTCGCCCGCGCCTGTGCCGCACCTCGGCAATGGCCGCGGCGATGTCCCGGTTGACCTCCTCTTCCGGCACTTCCGGCATCCTCGCGTGAATAGCGTCCAGCACAGTCAGCTTGTCTCGCCGACGCCGAGACAAGCTCTCGAAGTCGTCGATCGGCACGATGGCGGCCACTCGATTATCGCCGCGCCGCACCACGAACCGCTCGCCGTACTCCGAAGTTCGGTCCAAGATGTCGCTCAGGTTCCTTCGAACTGTCTCGGCCCCGACGGTAGTGGTCATGGTCAGTATCGCTCCCTTGCTCAGCTTCCAGCTCTCTGGGGGGCACGGCCTTCATAGCATGTTCCCGTGCCCCTGGGAAGAGGGCGCTTCACGTGCGGCCATTGTACCCGGCCCAATGGAACGCGCCAACCGCCCTCCTCTCAACCCTCTCCCGCTCACCCGAGCAGTTCGAAATGACTGACTGCCTTCCCGACCGGTTGCCCTCGATCGCGCCACCGAGGCGGAGCAAGCGGGGCGTCAGTGGACGATCTCGACCTCGGTGATGATAATGAGCACCTCGAGCTGCTCGAAGCGCTCTTCCAGCACGCGCTTGTAGCGGGTCAGGAACTGGCGGGTGTTCTGTCCGGGAGGAGTGTACATGATGAACGCAACGATCTCGTCCTCAAAGACAGCGCCTTCATGCTCCCAAAGCCCTGAGATGACCGCCAAATCGACCTTTCCGGTGCGAGTTAGCGCCCCGAAGCGCCGCAAGAGCTCACCTTCGGTCTCTATCGAACTTCGCCGACTCAATGCGTTTCCGCCGACCGTTGGCGTCAGGATTGTAGTACTTCGGCAGGTAGATCTCCACCCGCCACCTCCGCCTACCCAACCTTCAACTCCTCAGGTCTCACGACCTCGAAGTCGACTTTCGGCTTGCCGTCTCTGCCGTTGAGGGCTCGCAGTTGTTCCTTGCGTACCACGTAGACGCCCGGTCTGAGCACGGTGATGGGTCCCGTCTCGGCCAGAGCGTAGGCGCCCTTGGCTCGATCTTTATCGTTCCCAAACCTGATCGCAACGCGCATGGGGATCACCCTCGTTCGAACGTGTCTCGCAGTTGCTGGTATTCTATCCGCCCTGCTCCTGGCAGGCAAGCTCAGCCATGCGTGACCCCGCGTTCCGCAATGGGCATGCCCTGTCACCTGGAATCGCCACCCCGGTAGATCAGCCCGAAACCCAACGCGACCAGGGCGTAGACGGAGCCGGCGAGGAGACGATTGGTCAGCAGTTGCGGCAGCATGGGCGCTTTTCAGCCGGCAGGCGCTACGGACGGCAGTTCGGGGTCGTCAGGGGGCAAGGAGCACCTCCAGCTCCTCCACCTCCTGGAAGTGAGCCTCGGAAGTTGCGAGAGGCACCCCTCCAGCGCCCTCCGCGTCGTTGAGGACAGCGATGGCTTGGCATGTGTCGAGAGCGAGGCTACTGCCACTCATCAAGGTTCACCTTCCCGAAGGTGCTTTGGATGATGTCGCGCATCTCGTTGGCGGCCTCATCCGGCAGAATGCCAACGCATTCGGATAGGAGATGTTCCGAACCGCCTTCCGGCCTCAAAGGCTCCACAGCGAGACGCACCCGCCAGTGGCTGCGGAGTCCTTCCAGTGGCTTGACGGGACGAAACAGCCCGTGCTCATAGATTGCTTCGATGGTCCTGACCATGGTCAACACCTCCGTTCGTGTCTCCGATTCTACGTGCTCGGGCCCAAAGCCGCAAGCGGCAGAACGACCGTGTGCCCCGGGTGCGCCAATCCCGCAAACGCAATCCATGCCCGTTCGCAGGAGTCACTTGGCATCCCGCTTGAACTGCGTTGTCCTGCGAATCGCCAGCCCAAGCGTGAAACCGCCCGCGCCGGAGAAGAGGTTGAGGCAAGTTGGCGCTTTCGGGGCGGGCATCGAGACACCGACTGTCGCACGTTCTCACTGGGGGGGCAAGTACAGGAGAATCGTCCGGCTCAAACCGGGTGGAGATCGCTCGTGGCAGCGACAGTGTCGCCATTCGTGTCGTTCGGCACTCCGCAACCCGCATCGTCACGCGCTGACCCGACAGACCAGCCCGAAGCCCAACGCGACCAGCGCGTAGACGGAGCCGGCGAGGAGACCGTTGGCGAGGAGTTGCAGACGGCAGTCATCCCGGAAGGAGCGTCCTCAATGTCTCCAGGTTTCCGGGCATCCTCGGCTGTGTAGTTGAGCCACACCCCATGCTTGGCTAACGCCGCCATCATCTCGATCTTGGTCGGCACGCCGGCAAGCTCCGCAGCTTTCCCCAGCGAAATACGCACAAGCCGGTACAGCTCGATGGCGAAACGCTAACGAATGAGCGCCGGCAGCTCCCGTTCTTCCACACCGGCAGCAGGCAGGACGGATCTCGGCAGCGGCACAGTGACGGTTAGCGAGTCCATAGAACCACGCACCTTTCCGCAGGGCAGTGGGAAACGCGAGTTACGCCGTCATTCTACCTCAAACCGAAGGCAAGGGAGATGAGGTTCTGGAGGACGGTATACAGCCCCAGCGACGCCAACAGCAGAACCAGGCTGCTCCCCTGCCGCTTGCGCAGCGCCAGCGTCTTCTCGATTCACCAGCGAACCGTATGCCAGAAGAGCACGCACCGCCGCAACGGTGGTCATCACACTGTCAGGTGGGCCTTCCTCTGCCAACTCGGCCCCACACAGGTCGCTCATGTACTGCCGGTCCGACTTCCCTCCGCCTTCCTTGCCGATGCCATCACTATGCCGATCAAGGACCAGAAATCTCACAGCGTTCTGGACCGCCTGCGCAAGCACATCGGCGCCCACCCTCGAGGACGCCCGCTGTCCTCGTCAAGTCCTGGCAACCGCTTTCGCAGCTAACTCCCGTGCATCTGCAAGAGAGACTGTCAGTGGTCCGATACTCAGTTCAGCAGACATGGCGTCTCCGCAGAGAAGTGTTCATTGCCTGCGCTTGCTCAGCCAGTTGCGCCACCGGCCGCACGGCTTCCCGGACCCCCTGCCGCCCGGCATCCGCGCCTCCTCCTGTTCCACGGGTGCAGCACCACCATCCGTCCGCGGCCCACCGGCAGTGTTCTCGTCGGGTGACTGCGCGTGGTGAGTCGCCTCAGGTTGCCCTTCTCGCGGTACGTCTTCCAGCATGGACTCAATCTGCTCGGGTGTGTGGACCCCATGCGACTGTTGCAGATGGCCCGCGAAGAGCGCATCTATGAACGCGGCATAGCGCCTCGCTCTGTCTCCCATCTCGAACTCGAGGTTGGCGATCCTCAGGCGGGGACGGCTTCCACCCGCCTCGCATGATCTGGGTTCATCTCCATCGCAGCTTTCTTTGTAGACCATGACAGCGTTCCCGTCGAACACGGTGTACTCGGAGTGCGTAACATTGCCCTCCACGGCATCCTCGATGGGCTTGCGAAGCTCATCGATCAGCGAAGCGGCGTTTCCCCTCAACTGGGACACTTTGACGAACCGCGTCTCGACTCCTGCTCGTTTGCAGGGCTTCATGAACTTGTCGAAAAACGGACGATTCGTCCCGGTGACCAACTCCCTCCACTGAAGATCGTCCAACAAGAAGACTCGGTGCCGGACATCGCCCGGCGAACGGCGCTTCAGGAACTGGATATAGTGCCCTGGGTACTTGCCGGCCCCTTCGTTGGAGATCCCAAGCGTCACCAAAGCGCTTGGGTCGAAATCGGGAGCACCCTCCGCGGGCGGGAACTCGTCCCGCTCCAGGCAACGGTGTTCGACGCTGCGGCCGTCGAGGCGTTTGAACCACTCCGACGGAGCGAAGATGCAGGTGAAGTCTATGCGGCTCGCGTGACCGGTCAGTCCTGACAACACGGTTGAGAACTCGGCGTAGTTGCTTATGGGTACCCGTATCGTATCATCAGCATAGGCACGGTTCAGTTGCTGGCGGATGACCCTGCCCACGAGGAATTTCGTCGACTCGGGGTAGTTCTGGCTGAACCACCCAAGAACCCCATCGAACTTGGTGTCCTGGATGAAGAAAAGCAAAGCTCCCACTTTGGCGCCAAGGTGGTCGAACAGGCGAAGCTCCGAGAAGCTCGCGCAAGCCTTGAGCTGTTTTCCGAGGAACATGTGAGCGAGAAGCGACAGCACTCCGAAGCTGGCACACGCCCCTAACAGCGACTTGCCACCCGCCGAGCAGTATGCCCATGGATCGCTCTTCTGGCTCGAAGTGCTGATGAGGTACAGAGCCATGCCGATCCCAACTACAAGGGACACCCTCCACGTGCCGGCCCTTACCCAGCCATAGTGCGCTTGGGCGGCGTCGTTGATGGTCTTCATGAACTCACGGGTCTTGCCATCCACGGTCTGTCACCTTCCCCTCTTCCGGGCCCTCAGGGCCAGGGTGCCCGCTGGAATGTTCCCGTCCGGCGCCGATGTGGAACGCCCGATCGTGCAGCCGTGAAATCCGACTCTCGTGGCCATGGACACCAGTGCCGAGGGCTTGTACAGCCTGATCCCGAACGGATAGATGACGGACGAGCCATCCCTCGACTGGTATGCATACACTCCGTACCAGTAGGCATACTCCCCATTGTCCACAACCCGCGACACCTTGCGGTACTGCGTGCCGTCCTTGAGCACGAGGCGCTCCTCAATGCTTCCCGCCCTGATCGCACAGTCTGGATCGAGGAACTGGAGGACGAGGGACCCTCCGGGCACCAGGCATCCATGCACGGCGCGCAGCACTTCGGCATCGTCCTGCCCTTCAGGCAAGTACCCGAACGAAGTGTGCATGCTCAGCACCACATCGAAGGCGCTGGGCTGAATATCGCGCATGTCGCAGTGATGCAGCGTCAACCGCACGTCCGCCTCGGCAGCTTTCAGCCGAGCTGCGTGCAGAAGCGGAGCCGAAAGATCCAACCCCTCGACATCGTGGCCATGTTGGGCCAGTCTGATCGAGTGGCGACCATATCCGCAGCAGAGATCCAGGATGTGAGCGCGCTTACTTCGCACCACATGCCGCATGAGCCATCCAATTTCCCCAGCGGTTGTGGGCGCGGGCTTCCGCAACTGATCTACCTCCAGGTAGCGCTCGTCGAAGATTCGCGTGTACCAATCCCGCGGGATGTCCTCAGCAATGGGAGGCGTTCCCTCCGTCGCCACGCTCGCGGTGGGTTCGCCTGACTGCCAAAAGGTTGTCTGGTTTGGCACCACGCTCTGCGTCACGGTCCCTTCCTGGCAGTAAGGTAAAGGCAGTGGTCCACCTGTCCGCAGGCCAGTCTCTTGTGCATCGGTCCGCCGTGACAGAAATCCCATTGGTCGCACTGCGAGCATTCGCCAGTTCGCTTCCACTCGAAGTCGCGGTAGCGGCGATACCGGTTCTCCCAGACTTCAATGATGCGATCTCTTCGGAGATCGCCCTCGATGAACTCCCGGGGGATGTTGCTGCACGAACCGAGCTTCCCGTCGCACAAGATGCCCAGGTTATTGAGCCCGGCAATGCAGTGGAAGATGAAGGGTCGAACCGTGCCCTCCAAGTCCGTCCCCAGCCAGCCGCCGCAGCCCAGCTCCACCATCGTCGTGGAAGGGTCGGCATAGTCCGAACAGCCTGCCTGATACTCCCGCCTCAAGAAGCTCAGCACTTGCCGCAGTTGTTCGGGCGAGAGGTGATAGTCGTCCAGCGACGAGGCGCGGCCAAGCGCATCCAGTGTCATCACCCGGAACACCCTGGGATTGACCTCTCGCTTGATCTGCGCGAACAACTCGGGGATTTCGTCAACGTTCCTCGCGTGAGCCACCGCTGAAACGGTGACAACATAGCCCTCGGCTACGGCTCGCCGTGCGGCTTCGACCGCTTTGTCGAAGCTCCCTGCCTTCCCGCGGAAGACATCGTGCGTGTCCCGTAGCCCGTCGATGCTGATGCCCAAGCCGGTCACGCCATACCGTTTCAGTTCGCGAAGCCATTCAGGGTGCTCAGCCAGAGCAAGTCCGTTAGTTTGAATGTCGGTGTTGCGGAACGACGGCCATCGGCTGAGGCGCTCGAGAATCTCGAACAGGTCGCGTCGAACGAAGGGCTCCCCACCCGTAATGTTAATGTGGCGGAACTGCGAGAGGTCGAAGTCGTGCGCGATCTGGTCGAAAGCACCCCCGGCCTCTTCGGTGCTCAGCTCCTCCGCGTGATCCGCCTCCTCAGACGGCGAGCCGCAGTGCACGCAGTGAAGGTCGCATCGGCGAGTTGCTTCCCAGGTGATGATCTGGAGCGTGTGCTCCCGGACCAGCTTCTCGACGCGCGTTTTCCATTCCTCAAAGAGGGTGTCGAGTTCGCCGCTCATGTGCCGAACACGGCGCTGAAGTACTCCGTGTTGTTGTCTCCCGGGTGGCAGCCGTACATGTTGTTCACATACTCAACCGGGTTGCGCCACTCCAACATCCGGCGCTTGAAGAGCAGCACTCGTTCGTTTCGCTCGGCCGATGTCGGCGACTCGCGCCGCTCGGCGGGAGCAAGGGTTGCTTGGGGCACTGGTTTTCACGCTCCTTGATCTACTGGGTAGCCGAGATCGGCTTACCGTCCTTGATCGTCTTCGTGGCAAACGCCTCCGACTTCAGGTCGCCGTTTCCCTGGAAGGATATCTCGCCCGACACTCCCGTGAAAGTGAGATTCCGCAGAGCGTCCCTCGCGGCGGTCGGGTCTACGCTCTTGGCTGCCTCGATCGCCTTGAAGACGGCCGTTGCGGCGTCGTAGGCGTAGGCACTGAAGACATCGGGCTGTTCGCCGTACTTGCTCTGGTAGGACTTCGCGAAGGGACCGTAGGCTCCCGTGTGAGTGTCCGATGGCGCGGTGTAGAACACGCCTTCGGCCGCCGAACCGGCGATCTCTAGGAACTCCGGTGCCCCCCAGTTGTCGCCGCCAAACAGGGCCGCCTTCATACCGAGTTCCTTCACCTGGCGAACAAACGCACCGCCTTCTTTCGGGTAGGTCGGGGAGACGATTGCGTCGAGATCGGTGAGCTGTTTCAGCTTCGCAATGATGGTGCGAAAGTTGCTTGAGCCCTCGGGGGCGCCCTCCGAGAGCAGCACCTCGCCGCCCAGATCCTTGAAGTTCGACTCGAACCCGTCCGCCAAGGGTTTGCCCCAGGAGTTGTTGGTGTACACAACCGCCACGCGCTCTGCCCCCGAGTCGTTGACCCACTTCGCCAGAACGACCGCCTGCACATCGTCGGCAGGAACTGTTCTGAAGAAGAACGGGCCGCCCTTCGTAGACAGCTCGGCCGACGAAGAGATCGGAGACACCAGAAGCACTTTGTGCTTGGTGGCAAGGGGCGCAATGGCGAGGGTAACGCTGCTTCCAGCAGAACCGAAGACGACCGGTACCTTGTCCACCGTGGCGAACTTGGTCATGATCCCCACGGCTTCCTTCTTATCGTTGCGGTCATCCTGGAAGTCAATGGATACTTGGCGACCCAGCACGCCGCCTTTGGCGTTCCACTCCTCGACTGCCACCTCGATGCCACGCTTGCCCTTCTGACCGTAGGACGCCACTTCGCCGGTCAGCGGGAAGGCAGCGCCGAGCTTCAAAGCTCCGTCCGGGTGCTTGCGGGTGGCTACAACCACCATGACGATGATTACGACCAGAGCTTCTACTGCGGCTACCTTCTTGAACATTGTGCAAGACACCTCTAGTGGATTCCGCCGGACTTGAGCACGGTAGGTCAGGAGGCTCACGGACCTGGGTCCGCTCCGGTGCGCCTGTCCTCGTCGATCTCAAGGTAGGGCTGACGCCATACACATGATAGGGCATTGCTGCGCCATTGTCGAGTGCATGGTTGCCCATGAGGGGGCACCATCGCAGCGGTTGAGTAGTGGCATGACGAAAGCCCGGTTGTCGACCTGGCCTGTCCAAGGACTTGCCCGGAGGTGTCATCGGTCACCCGACCCTTCGTTCGGTCGGCTGACGCATCGTACCCGAACTGCCTCCGAGCGGCGCCGCGGCGCCATCTCACACCTTCGGCGGTTGCAGCGCTCCTCCTCCACCCCTCCCCCTCGGCGGGTCCACCTTGGGCACGCGGGCGGCTTGGGTGGAGTCGGGGCCGTATTGGGCGATGACGGCGCTGCGGAACTTGACGGCGAAGGACTCGATGTCGGAGATCTCCTGATCCCGCTCGCCCATGGTCAGGCCCAGCTCGGCTTGGAGGGTGTTGAGCCTGTCGAGCGTGGTCTGCAGGTCGGTGCGGAGTTCCCGGGCGCCGGTGAGCGTCAGGTCACCGACTTTGAAGTCCTCACCAAACTCGGTCCACAGAGCGAGGACAGCGTCGAGGTACGGCAGCCAGTCGTAGATGGGCCTTCTGGGCATGTTGGTTGCTCCTTTCGGTCGCTGCTGGTTGGTTTCACCACGAAGGAACCCCGGGGGTTCCAGGAGTCACGGAGAGCACGGAGAAGGGCAGGGGCGGCCTTGCGGCCGGAGGGGCTTGTCTGGGCGCCAGAGGCGCTTATCCGGTCACCGGAGGGACTCATCTGGGCACCAGATGGACGCGTCTGGCGACCGGATGGACCCGTCTGGGGACCGGAGGAACGGATCTGGGCGCCAGAGGACCGCGTCTGGTCGCCGGAGGAAGGCATCTGGTTGCCGGATAGGCGCCTCTGGCAGCGGGAGGACGACGTCCGGGCGCCGGATGAGCGCCTCTGGTGGGTGGAGGAGGGGTTCCGGTGGGCGGAGGCGTGTGTCTGGCAGGAGGGCGCGCGTGTCTGGTCTGTGGCGGACGCCCGGGGAGCGGGCGGGGAGGCGAGGGAGTCCCCCCGTGTCAGCGACCGCCCGGCGCAGAGGGCGCGGCACGGTGGCAGGTAGCCGCCCGGTACGTTGCCGCCGATTAGGCCCATCCTGTCTGCAGGTCCCATTTCGGGCTCCAAGTTAGTAGACGCCAGCGTGCGAGAATGGTCCAACTGCTCGGTGGCGGTATTGTAGGTGAGGCCGCCGAGCGTGTCAAGTGTTCGGGAGAGGTCTGCGGCGGAACGCAGCTCCGGTCCTTCGGCTTGGCGCCTCAGGCTACATTCCTGTGCCTACTCGGGTCACCTTGGCGGCGAGGTCCCGGGCAAAGTCCGGCGGACTCAGTGGCAGGCGGCCGTCGGTGCACTTCGCGGCGGCTTCCTCGAGGACCTCGCCTTTCCAGGTGTTCCACCACTGGACCTTGTAGTTGCCCGCGGGCAGGCCCAGCAGGTCGCAGGTGAGCTTCGTAGCGAGCCCGGGCTGCTGGCCCTGAGAGTCGTTGAACCAGTTGCTGTTCTGGTCGTGCAACCAGACCAATGCCAGGTCGTCGGTGCACAGCCCAAGGGTGTCGATTCGGGCGTAGCGGGGATCGAGGTAGCCGGTCAGCCATAGCTCGGGCAGCGTCACGTGGTCCTTGCCGGTGTTCTCCAACTCAATGACGTGCTTCCCCGCAGGCAGGTCGACCTCGCAGTCCTGGTTGAAATCGCTCTGCCAGAGACCCCACTCGGGGTAGAACTTCGACGTGGCGCCGACGCCCTCGCCGGCCACGAACTCCTGCGTCCAGAGCTCCGCGTCGTCGACGCGCACGTGGAGGACGGCGGAGTTGCTCACCACGCCCACGTGCAGGCCGAACTTGGCTGGCGTGGGCAGGTCCACGTGGAAGCGGAGAGGCGACTTGAGGTCGGGCTTCGAGTCGGCGAAGAGCAGGGCGGAGAAATCGCCGTCGCCGTCGATGGTGCTGTCGTGGTTCAAGGTGAAGTCGGTGCCGGTGCCCTTCGCCCAGCCGAGCTTGCCGTGGAAGCGGAGGTCCGCCCACGGCGCGCCGTGGGCGACCTGCACGGTTGGCGCGGAGAACTGGGCGAGGCGGAAGTTGAGCTTGTTCCAGGGGACGGTGTCGGTGAAGCGCTTGACCGCAGTCAGGTGGTGGTAGTTGCCGCGGTCGTGCATGTAGTTCTCCCAGTACCAGAGGGCGGCTGTGCCGAAGGACCGCTGCATGACCGACGCCCAGAGCCCGTTGTGCAGATTGGTGCCCACATTGCGAGGGTCGTGCTGGGTGTCGGACGACTTCCAGTCGATGCCGAACTCGCCCATCATGTAGGGCTTGGCGAACTTCTCGGTGAAGGTGCGGGAGTCGCGAGCGATGGCGTCGGTGCAGTCGTGCAGGGAGGTGTCGGACCCGTACTTGTGGGTCTGGCTGTAGTCTATTTCCTTCACGCGCCACACGTCGTCGGTGCCGTAGGTCGTGGTGACCAAATGCCGGTAGGGATCGTGGGCCGCCAGGTACTCCGCCATGGGCTTCACCCACTGAACTGGCGCGTTGACCTCATTCCAGAACTCCCACGACAACACGTTGGTGAAGCAGCCGTACCGGGCAATGTAGTAGCGCAGGCGGCGCTGGTAGAGCTTCTGCGCTGGCGGGTCGCTCCAGAAGTCGGCGGGCTTGCTGCACGGGCCGCCCATCGCGGCGTTGTACGGGTTGAACCGCCAGCGGTCAGCCTTGAAGTAGTCTTCCGTGTCCATCAGCTCTCCATGGAAGCCGAGGCACAGCATGGCGTACACGCCCGACTCCCGCGCTACGTCCAGCACGTGGTCGAGTCGCCAAGCGTTGGTCAGGCTGTACTTGCCCAGACCGGGGAACTCGTTCCCGCCATCCGGATCCTGCGGCGACCACTCCAGCCCCATGTTCCAGCGGACCAGCCAGAGGCGGGTGTAGTTGCCGCCTGCCTTGCCCAATGCGGGAAGCCACTTGTCGTAGTCATACGTCTGGGCGCTACGACCCGCCCAGCAGATGTTGTGCCCGATGGCAAAGTATGGGTCGCCGCTGTCGAACTGGAGGTAGTACGGCGTCTGCGGCGACCGCCGGACGAACCCCTTGCCGCCGCCGGCCACGCAG
>Ga0100381_1003604_pt1 | contig 13303 bp, 18 predicted proteins | sample CryGeymeta201505_FD_80416 | JGI IMG/M metagenome (GOLD analysis project Ga0100381, IMG submission 80416) | Groundwater microbial communities from Crystal Geyser aquifers in Utah, USA - Crystal Geyser metaG 2015-05 | ecosystem: Environmental > Aquatic > Deep subsurface > Groundwater | place: USA...
AAGTTGAGCAGTTTAGTTGACAATTTGGATTTTTCTCAACTCTGATTATAAACATACTCATATCTACACCATAATTGATGGAGGAACAAAAAGAAACCGCGAAGTTCCAGTTGGTTCTACCAACACAGCAAGTACCACCCGCTCTGAAGCATCTCACTCAAGAGGCTAGGCCCTAATTTTTGGTGGGTTATCGCAATATTTTGGTCAAGAAAGAGCAGGGATTTGAATGGGGATTAGTCCAAAACAAGCTTTTCTGTGGTCGAGCATTTATATTCGAGATTGGGGAAAGTGATGTCAACAATATACAAGAAATCAAGTAGGCAGACGAGTAGATAGAAATCGCTGGAAACACCTACATTTTGCTTAAAAAACAAGATAGCATCATTGACAGCACCGACTAAATCAAAGTTGACTAACTGAAATCTCTCCTTTCTGCAATTGGTGGTGTAAACAAGATCAATATCAATCTCGTCCAGAGTGCCTACAATTCATACACAGATTATAAATTGTATGCTCTGAATGCAGTCCAAGCTCTCAATTGGGTAGAAAAGAAGCAAGAGTTGACAGTTCAGCAGCAAGTGCAGCTCCAATTCAGTGCCAAGGAGCTTTCAGGCTCTTGCCTGTTGGCAGTTCCGATGGTGAACAAGGATACCGGTGAGAAAATCAAGGGTGAGCTATTGCCTTTGAACATGAAGGCTCACTGAAGTTGATGGGCTAAAGTGATATAAAATCCTTACTTATAGATCCATCTTTTATATTGAAATTATCAACAAATGCAACTCTTAAACAGACTCCAAAAGTGCTCCTTCGCTAACGTGAGGACCTATCAGAATTTCTACGATGGCAAGTTCCAACCTTCTCAAAGTAAAGAGTTCTTCGAGGTTTACAACCCTGTCACCCAAGAGCATATCGCCAGGTCACCTCAATCCACTAAAGAATAATTTGAAGCTGCTGTAGCCAGTGCTAAGGAGGCTTTCAAAACCTGGTCTAAAGTGCCCCTACTCACTCGTCAGAGATACATGTTCGACTTCGCTGCTCTTGTTCGCAGAGATCATAAGAAGATAGCTGCCATCATGACCGAATAACACGGAAAGACTACTCCCGACTCAATGGGTGATGCCCAAAGAGGTCTGGAGGTTGTGGAGCATGCTTGTGGAATTTCTCACATCATCCAAGGAGAAACGATGCAAAACATTTCTCGAGGCATCAACACTTACTCATTCAGAGTGCCTTTGGGTGTATGCGCTGGAATTGTTCCTTTCAACTTCCCTGCCATGTGCCCTATGTGGATGTTCCCCTTCGCCATGACATGCGGCAACACCTTCGTCCTCAAACCTTCAGAAAGAGTCGCCGGAGCTGCTGACCATCTTACCAAACTTATTCAAGAAATCAACCTTCCCAAAGGTGTTTTCAACGTTGTGCAAGGAGGTTTCGAGACCACCCAGCAGATTTGTCGGCATCCTGACATCAAGTCTATTTCCTTCGTTGGTGGAAACAGAGCTGGAGAGTACATTTATGAGGAGGGTGCCAAGCACGGCAAACGTATGCAATGCAACATGGGAGCCAAAAACCATGGTGTCATCATGCCAGACGCTGACAAAGAAGATGCTTTGAATGCTTTGGTTAATGCTGCTTTCGGAGCCTCAGGACAAAGATGTATGGCCCTTTCCACCATTGTCTTTGTTGGTGAGACCAAAGAATGGATCAAGGATCTTGTCCCCAAAGCTCAATCTTTCAAGATCGGTGCAGGAAACGAGTAAGGTATCGACCTCAGCCCTGTCTGCTATGCTGACCTCAAAAAGAGAATCGTCGAGCTTGTAAGATCAGCTGAGAAGGAAGGTGCTAACCTTGTCCTCGATGGAACTAAATTCACTCACCCTAAATATCCTAAAGGCAACTTCATTGCTCCCACTATTATCGACAACGTTACTACTGACATGACCTGTTACAAAGAAGAAATTTTTGGCCCTGTCTTGGTCTGCCTCCATGCCAATACCCTCCAGGAAGCCATTGACATCATCAATAAAAATCAATACGGAAATGGTTGCGCCATTTTCACCAAATCAGGCTCAGCTGCTCACAAATTTGAGACTGAGATTGAATGCGGACAGGTGGGCATCAATGTTCCTATCCCAGTTCCTCTTCCCATGTTCTCATTCACCGGAAACAAAAAATCGATTGCAGGTGATTTGAACTTCTATGGCAAAAGCGGAGTTCAATTCTACACTCAGTGGAAGACTGTGACAGCAAGATGGAAAGAAGAGGACGAGTTCACCAAATTATCGACTACCTTCCCCACCTATAAATGATGCTCGATCGTTTATTATAACAACAAATACAATCACTCATACTCTGAACAATCTATTGAAGGACTTTCTGGTGATTACTCCTTTGATAATTTCATGTTATTTTGGTGATGCTTCGGTAAGTTTAGCTTTGTCGAATTCATCCCAAAGAGCATCTGAAGAAAGCTACTGAACTGATGGTGTGGGTTTGATTATCTAAATGTATTGTTATGGTTGTTGAGGTTCCTACTTAAATGTATAGCTGCTGGGCATGGGCTCTTTCATTTTGTTTTCGTACCTGATCATGTTCGTCAATAGATTCAACTGGGCTTTGTTGAGCTATTCGTGCTCGATTCTGAGGTCGGTGTTATCTTATTCAGTCTGCATTATTTCTTTATCTCTCGTGGAGCTAAATTAACAAACAATAACATACAGAAATGAAAAACTATAAATATATCAGAAAAAGTGATCATAATCTCCTGCTGAACTTCTATTCCAAGGCCCGAAGTCTTGCTATTATTCTGTTTTATGGGTCTTATGGCTGACCTTTGCCTTCTTGGCAATTGTAAAGGACCGAGCCATAGTCCTTCTAGCTTCTTTCATGCCGCTGGACTGCTCAATGTGTTCGCCTTTTATTAGTTTGAACATTTCAGGCTTTTCAGGTGACTTTGTGCCCCATACCTACTCATTTAAGGACTACCTCATTTTGCTAAACTATGTAATCAGTCGATCTGCTTTCTTTAACCTTTTATCATCGTTTTATTCAACTTTATCGCTTTTTCTTTGATTGAAGTGGAATTGAGAATGATGGATGGGTATTTCTTTTTGTTTTCTGAATTCATCTTAATATTTTTATTTTTCGTTCATGACTCGCTTTTCCTTTCTTCTCTGAAGTCTTTTCATGATGAGGATTGAGTTGGTTCTTCGAAAATCTTTGTCCTTCATCAGCGGTTACTATTTTTCTTTGCTTTTGGATGCAGATGCAGGTGAGGTCTAAAATCTACTTTCGTCCTTTAGCCCAAAATAGCTCTTAAATACTTTGCTATCGAATCTGTTATTTTTATTGATGCTGGATCTAAATACACTAACCCAGGATTTCTTTTTGTTTTCTTTCTTTTCGAGAATCAATGAGTGCACTCTTACTTTTTACAGAGCGCCAGTTAACTCCCCTTTATCTTGCTTATGCTCACTGTCTTTGCGTTATTTTCCCTCACTGAGGTTGCTGCTTAATAACGAAGGAGGTAGATCTTTGTTGGGCGAATGTGCATGACTCCCATTATAGGTCATGTTGAAGGGAAGTGAGGTTTCGCGATGTTAGGATGGGGTGTCGAATATCATACGAGTTCTTTCCAGACTGCTTTTTCGTTTCTTCGGACCGAGGTGGTCGAGAGAGTATCGCTTGTTTTGATAGTAATTACTGATATTTCTTCTCAAACAAAACATATTTAATATCAGTCTTGCTATACTCTGAACCCTCAGCCTTATCATCGCTTTTTTGGACTGTTTGTTGAAAGGACTATGAGAGCTTGGAAACTGCTGCTCGTACCACTTGACCGAAACCCAAAGACTTTAATACAGAGCGTAAAATAAACCTTGGCGACGAAAACGCCAAGGTTGTTGAGCCTGGAGAGGTCGGATCTCTGAGGGGAAGGCAATAATAAGAGGAATAGGTTTGGAGCTTGATTATGATTCGATAGCTATTAATATTACTATATTTTACAACATATGTATGTGATGAAAAGGACATGGTTTGCCTTTTTATTGATGAGGGAGCCTCTCTATTCAGTCCAGCCGTTGAAGTCCTGAGCTACTTCCAGCTTCCATTCATCAATCATTCATGCTCAACCGTTTGCTCCATTATCAAGATGTCCAATTTACCACACTCTAAATATGAAATCCTCAGACCGCTAAGATCTCAGTAAAGAGCATCAAACATAGAAATTTCGTCATAAGATATTCTTTTCTTAATGTTATTCTTCCTGAAATTATCGATTCAAAATATCAAAACAAACAATCTGGAGAGGCTTTTTTGATTATTCAGAGTAAAAGGACCCCTCTCTGGCCTTGACTAAACTCTTCTCAAGTCTTTTTTTCTTTTGTCAAGTTTTGAGGGAGCACACCCAACCAAAAAATTAAAAATCAAGCTGATCGAAATCACTGAGTTTATCTGCCGAGCTTCTGATCTTGACCATCTCCAGTCGGGGAGCACTTGATGGCAATGTTGGCTGGGGCATATTCGTCGAAGTCGATCCCCCAGTGCTGGATTTTCCCGTCTCCTAAAATGACGCAGTCATAGTCCTCACTTCCATAGAGCTTCACAGTGTCGATGGTAGTCTTCTAGGTGATCCTGAGGAGCCTTCCTTGCCAAACCTAGTAGCGCGGTTCATCGATAAAGTGAATCCAATGCTAATCCGTTTTGGAAATGAAGTCAAAAAACTTTGATGGGAAAATGGCTCGTTCTGGGACAGGTTCCCGTTAAAGGCAAACGGTGCCGGATTAGGTGAAACCTTTGATGCTCGGCTTTCCAGCAACACGAATTTCCAAGTTGATAAATTCAAGATGATGAATTCTTACGCATGGATTGTCCTCCTCGCTCAGGTATATGGCGCGTTCCTGGTAGTTGGGGTTGGACAAGCCTCCAAAATAAACTGGCATGATTGTACCTCGTAAACCATTTTAAATAAATGTTAATGTATTTCAATTAAAGTTCTTTCTCCTTAAGAGCATGCCAAAATTTCCAAGTACAGTCCACTTACCATGCAGGTTGAGTTTCCTCCTTTGATGATATCATATTATCTTCGAACGAATGCTGAGTATATTAAGTGGTTGGGTAACAAAAGGCCTTGCAGACCACTTTCAAAGAAGCTGGGGCAATGACAACACTAACTACATCATCAATGGGGACTTTAGTGAAGAAGACTTGAGAAAGGTACTGGAAAGGTTCATTGAAAAGTACATTTGCTGTCCAATGCAAGCGACCTGAAATGCACATGCAAGTCGACGAGGGGCAGATTTATAGGAAATTTCGACTCTTGCCCTTGTTGGTGATCTGATAACAAAACATTGATTGGTTGCATTCATCATCAAAAAGCCGCCAATCGCCAAGATTACTGCCAACAGGTATGTTTTCCTTGTCGAAAACGATATCTCAGAGCCCTCGGGAAGAAAATTTTCAGCAAATTTGTTGATTTGATCGTCTCATTCAATCCATCACTGTCTTCGATATGATAATATTTCTAAGTTTATATTAGTAGACGGAGCATAAGGAAGTCCTATTAATAATAAACAACAACAAAATACTCAAAGAAACAATCAGCATAACCTCCGCGGTTAGTAAGTGAAGAATATTTAATTTTCTAATATTATTAAACTACAATTGTTCAAATCTCACCATTGGTTGAGTTAATCATATTTTTTTCCATTCACATTACCCATCCCATGGCAGATCTAAAGAAGACCCTTCTTTACATTCTCAGTGTTGTCGGGGCAGCCATCAGCTACATTCCCGCAGCTCTCTACGCCTATGTCTATTCTGAGTACTTCACTAAGTACATCTTTCTTTATTAAGGTGCACCTACAGGCAAATCGGAAACAGAAATAAAAGCAATAAAGCCGTCAAGAATGTTCTGGACATCGGAACAGCCACAGGAGGACCTCTATCGACCATCGTTGGAGACCTTAAACAGGCTAAGATTTTGGGCATCGACTACAATCAACACTACGTGCCTGCCTGCAGAAAGCTTTTTGAGAATGACAGGAATGTGGAGATCAGACAGATGAACTTTTACGATTTGGAGAAGGAAGTCCCTGAAACTCAATTCGATCTAATTATTTTCGGCTCCAGCTTCATGATACTTCCTGACCAAACTAAAGCTCTGGAAATCGCTAAAAGTAATAATTCTACTATGCAGGAAAACTAACTCCCAACGGCAAAATCTACTTCCTTTTGACCCTCTACGATGAAAGGACCCTTGCCAACAGAGTGATGGAATACATCAAGCCAATGCTGAAGTATCTCTGCACCATTGACTTCGGAAAAGTGACTTACCGCAAAGATTTCTAGAATTTTATTGGTTCCCATGGACTCAAGACTTCTTTCAGAGAGAGATGCTGTGGAAATTTCTTCTTAAAATTCGCCAAGTTTTATATATACGAGGTGCAGAAATGCTGATGATCGCTTACTCCATATTTTAATATATCTTCTTATTATAGAAAAATTAGATGGAAGAACAGAGCCTGCCCTCTATCAGGGATATGTACAGCTGCACACGGCAGAATCACGACTACAACGTCATCAGGAAATATGAAGGGGATCATAAAAATTTCGGAGTTGGAGGAAAAGCCACAAAAAAGGACCACTACCTCAATCAATAGACCAAACTTAACTGCTCACCCGGACCAGCCAGTACACCCTGATTCATCTAGATTCTGCAAACAAATTGGTGGAATGGACCAGCAAGAACCCTTTCCAGTCTAGAAGAGCTTAGAAACAAACCTACCTAGATGAGATATGCAGACGTGAAAAGAAGAATAACAGCCCTTCACCCAATAGATACGCGATTGCTATGAACTGGCCCAAAAAAAGAGATCAACTGAAAAACGTATCAGAAAAGACCAATTTTGCAGACTCTTGTCAGTATGATAGCAACAAGATTCCTGGACCTGGAAATTATAACATTTCCACTCACCTGGGACACATCAAAAGCGAAACCAAGAGATACGAGCCTCATCATCCTATTAAACCTAGAGAGGTCAATGGAGCTGAGGTGGGAACCTACCAACCTTGCCCGTTGGAATACAACACTTTTGATCGATATTTGCTAAAGAAGAGCAACAGTCAACCTGTTATTGACAAGAAGCCAAAGAAGGACAATGGATCGAAGGAAAATAGATCTCCTGGACCTGCAGCTTATTCAACTGTGAGCCATTGGGAAGGAAAATCGCCTACTAAAAAAAAATAGGCGAACTTCTTCAAGTATCTCTCGAAGGGACCTTCTTCGGGTGTGTACAATTGATACTGACTGATGATTGATGCTAAATTTGGGGAGGGTGATGTCTGCTTGTAGTTGATATAAATATATTGATATTTGATTAGTAATGGTGAGATTGGAGAAAGTCATTTACGAAAAAGCAGTCAATGGCCTAAGCAGAGCACGAGCAATAAGCTCCCCTCGCAAGTGGTTCTATGCCAACCCTTACGAGAATCTCAGACGTAGCCATAGTGACATCCAGTCAACCATCACCGCTTCCTTAAGACCACCATTTTGGGCAGAATCTTCGCCCCCATCGCTAAATGGTTCAATCAACTTGAAATGAGAATCCAGCTCGATACTTTCCAACAGCAAGGACTCGTAAATAGTATACTAACAAGACACCCGAAGATCGACTTCTTCACCTTGACAAGCATCTCAGGAGAAGTGTCCTCTTCGAGCACATTGCCAGAGAAACGTACATGTTTTCTGAGTCAGCCTTCATCCCTACCACTGGATCCTAAGGGTCAGAAGAAGATAAAGATGGGGAAGAATCGATTTCGCTGCCCCTGGCTTCTTCGTACCTGACTACATCAGAGACGAAGCTGGACAACATACCTGGACTGATTACCTCAAGCTCCAGAGAGAATGGGCTGCTCACGTTTACGATAACTATTACTCCGACATGACCCCTGAAGCCAGAAGAACAGTAGTCCCTAAAGCTATTCCTCTCGAGCTCTTCCAGAACTTCGGCATAATCAGAAACGAGGCTTGGGATAGGTACTTCATGAACGAAGAGGACAACAGCTGGTTCTCTCCTCGTGAGCTCAAGACTACCCAGAACGCTGCAACCTTCCCTTTCAATCTTACCACCGCACAAGGCAAAAAAGAATTCGAAGAGCATATAAACGATTTCAACGAGAAGGTACCTGGATCCTTCAGTCCTCGTGGAACCAAGTTCGACTTCAAGGCCTACTATGCCGAGCTGGGCGTCTGATGGTGCTTTTAACCTTGAAAATGATATATCAATCAGCAGACCATACGTTATCCAAAGAATAATTCTAGTGTGGTTTTTGAAAGCCATGATTTATAATACTTATCAACAAAAATGGAGGGACCTAGCCCGCGAATCGTGAAGGAAACAAAGACCATCCAAAGTGACCCTGTTCCAGGCATCGCTTTCAAGCCTGATCCCACTAACTATAAGCACTTCTTCATCGAGCTCAATGGTACATCCGCCTCCATTCAGGCCCACCAGGAACCTGCTACGAAAACGGCAAATTCAAAGCAGAACTTCTTCTCCCCGATGATTACCCCATGTCTCCTCCCAAAGTCGTTTTCGATACCAAGATCTACCACCCTAACATCGGTACAAACGAATATATGCAGACAATTTAGGACGTATCTGCCTGGACATTCTTAAGAAGAACTGGTCACCCGCCCTGCAAATGAAATCAGTCCTACTTTCCATCCAGAGTCTGTTGGCTGAGCCCAACCCCGACGATCCTCTAAATAATGAAGCTGCTGCCGAATGGAAAAGCAACAAGAAAGCTGCAGAAAACAAAGCCAAAGAGTATGTTAAACTCTATGCTAAATGATCAGTACAGACTTGAACATATATTCATCCTTTCTATCATAATACTACCTACCATTCGCTAATTCGCTATGGTTTTATCTTCTCGTCCGCTATAATTTACCCGTGTCTGTGCCAATTTAAAATTGATGCTCACAATAGTCAGAGTATGGATTCGAATAGATAAATATAACTTAAAATGGATAAGCAGCAAAAATTAGAATACCAGACTCGCATCGAGAACTATCTCAGCAAGGAGCACGTCTACGATCTCTTCGAAGATCTCACCAAGCAACTCATAGTCAAGCAACCTGACGATCCTATCTCCTTCCTCATCTAAAAATTATCGACCCCTCAGAGTACCTTCTGCTTCACTCAGGCAAAAAAATATTCATAATTGGGCCTCCAGGATTCAAAGTTAGATAATTCGCATTGCAAGTGGGCGATCATTATAAGTTTACGACCATATCTGTGGGTGACCTTCTCAAGAAGGAAGTATCGAAAAAGCAAGAGCTAGGATAAGAAATCGAGTCATACTTCAAGCACTACACCATCGTCAAGGATGACATTGTCATTAAGCTAGTCAAGAAAGAAATTGAGGGCATTCAGAAGGAAAAAAAAAGTTTCATCTTGTCCGGTTTTCCCAGAACGAGAGTTCAGGGTTTGGCCATGCAGCGTGAAGGGATCTTTCCTGACGCATTTATCATTCTCAACATGCCCTTTGATAAAATTCTTCAACAGTGCGAGTAAATATGCCAACACTCAGATAAAAACTGAAAGTATACGAGAAGACAGTAGACAAGTCAATTCTCAACAACAAGATGGTCCATATTGCCAACCACGCCAAAGACTATCTCCTGCACATTCAGCAAATCAAGGAAATATATCCCAACAACTACTTTGAGATTGACTGTGCCAAGGGATCAAGGGAGGATATTCTTGAGGATATTGCCCGCCTATTGAAGTTCAAGATCAAAACTAAGAGACCTAAGAGACCAGCTGCTGTGCTGTTAGTGGGTGGAAACAAAGAGACTCGAACTAATGTAGCTAAAAAATTGGCCAGGAGGTATGGATTTGTCCCTGTCATGGCACGATAGCAATTATCCGAGCAAATTGCTAAAAACACAGAAGTCGGGAGACTTGTGCTCGACAACATCAAGAGAAATACCCTAGTAAAGGACTCGATCATGAATGGCCTGATTCAGAGTAGACTTGGTCAGGTGGATGCCCAAATGCAAGGTTTTGTCCTCGAAGGATACCCAAGAACCTAGGGGCAGGCAGTCACACTCAAAGATACATATATCCAGCCTAGTCTGATTGCAGTGTTGTAGTAGAACAACACAACTTCAGCGGAAGTCATGAAACAACTCAACGAAAAGCATCAGGCTGTAATGTTGAAAATTAGTAGTGGCCTATCAGCCGAGCAAACATTCGAAAAGATATGCTTCCAGCTTGAAAACAACTGATCTTCTAAACTGTATGATGACTGATAGAGGTAAATGTAATGACTGATAGAGGGTATGACTTTAGAGAGTGAATAGTAAATACAGATCAAGAGTAGAAATAGGGATGAACTTATCTCTTGCCATAATCGTACATCATTGTTCGGTCGCTCATCTTGCCCAATTGGCTGCTTCCAGTTTCAGCTTCCATCTTCTTGAGAATGGCAGATCTGTTTTCTTGAAGAATGGTTCTGGCTTCTTTGACGGGCATTTCAATGTCCATCTCTGAGGCAAAGAAAGGATGAGCCAAGGCACTCTCAGCATTGATGCGCCGTGAGGGATCCTTTTCTAACATTTTGACCAACAAATCTAGAGTTTTTGAGGGAATCTTGGAGTAGCATTCCTTATTGAATGTATACTCACAGGCTCTATTTTGAGTTAGAATTTAGTTGTACTTCTTTCCCTCAAATACAGAGCAGCCGAAGAGTAGATAGTGAAAGATAACTCCTGCCGAAAACACATCGCTGATGGGTTAGCTCTTGGTGCTCATATCTCTGATGTTGATGATTTATGGGGCGACAAATCCTGGCGTTCCACACCTGACAAAAAGATATTTTTCCTCATCAGCATAAGTAGCTAGTCCAAAATCGCAAATTGCTGTCTCCCAGCTCTTGTCTTTCTTGAACATGATGTTTTCGGGCTTGAGGTCACGATGAATGATACGATTTTTTGACAGGTGTGTCAATCCTTCCAAAATATGCTTGATAATTTATCTAGCATCGTCGTGCTGGATCTTGACTCCGCTCTTGAGGAGCTCGTTGAGTTGAGTGCCTTAGAGGTACTCAAGGATCACGTAGATTGAATTTTCAGTCTCATAAACACCTTCTAATTTCATGACATTGTTGTGATTGACCCTACGCATCAACTTTACCTCGTTTTCTAGAGACTCACGGCCTTTGTCACCTGAAAATTGTTTTTCTTTCGAAAATGCTTTGACAGCCACCATCTTTTTGTCTCTGAGTCTTTCAGCGAGGTATACAGTTGCGAACGCTCCTTTTCCAATCTTTTTTTTGGCTTTGAACAACTTGTGAAAACCACGCTGGTTGATTCGCTTCTCGAGTTCGAGTGCCCATGTTTCAACGACCATGGACTGAGATGAGAAAGTGAGTTGCTCAGGACAGTTTTATCTTTCGAGCTTGATGGCATAGGGCACACCGAGAGACTCTTCAGTCTAAGATTATTATGAGGGTTACGGAGGTGTGGTAGATGACCTCAAATTTAGTGTCGAAGGCGAGAGAGCAGAAGTGGGTGGGTTGTCTAAAGTTATGGGCCTCTGAGAGGACGATATAATGTTCGGTAAGGGTGAGTTGGACATCGTTCTTACTGATGGTGAAGATGTTGCGGAGGCGAGGACACTAGAGCTCTTGCAGGAGGACTTGCATGCTGGGCAGGATCTCCTCGAAAAGATAGAGAGAACTGTGAGGCATGGAAGACTTGTGTTTAATAATATTCGACAGAATATTCGATTTAGATGAAAATCCTTCGATAAATTATTCAATAAGCTACTTGACCCTCTAATTCACTTAACATAAACTTATTCATAAATTCTTCAATAAAGAAAGCACCTACGGCTTGATGTTAGGAAAATTGCCGAGGAAGAGAAAAAAATCTGGTAGATGAAGAGCTAAGGATATGTCTTGCAAAGATAATATCAGAATTTGATATTGTCGGAGGAAAATTTGAATATAAGCAGGAGGAGGGATTAGGGTGATTTGAGCAAGAAAGAGAAGGAGTTCAATAACTTTATGAAAGAGTTTAAGGAAAAAACGGAAGAGAACTGATTTGGAGCAACAAGCCTCAAGAAGAGAATATCAGAGTAACCGAAAAAGGCAGCAACAGAGAACTGCAAGGCACTCATCATATTCACAAAAACACTCACGCAGTCAGTGAAAGTAGACATTTGTTCTATACAGCTAACCACACTGAAAATGACGATGAAGACTATGTGAACGAGGTAGGAAATAGATGATCAGAACAACGATAAATTCATGAAGAAACTCAGGAAATAATACTAATAGCTAAAGAAGCGAAGAATCGAGCCGAGCCGAAAAGAGAGAAGTTGAAGCCGAGAGCAAGCCCAAGCAGCCACAAGCCAAAGCATGAACCTGATTGCTGCCATAATTATGTTGATTGAACTTTATGATTTTAACATGTCCAGCAGAGCAGGAAAATGATATAGTCTTGTCGAACAGGCCAGCCAGTTGGAAGGGCGTCAATGCCACTTCACCACCGTCCTATTATAAGATTATTCGTATGTTATTTGTATGTTGATACTCATAATTTTGACTTAATGGTGATGAGGGGACAATCATGGGCCGATATTTCCTTCAAAGAAGCTGAGGGCAAAGACGTTGCTCATAAACTCGCCTCCTAGGTGGTCTACCCTTGTTGGAACGTCATTTCCTAAGCATACCTTGTAGTTTGAGTTGTCAAAAAGCTCACCAATAACATTGGAGTTGGTTGTGCCATTCTGGAGGAAATTGTGGGCGTTATTAGGAGAGACAAGCGAGTCACTCTGGAGGGAAAAGATGAAAACAGGTTGCACGGCTTTTTATGCATAAGAAACGATACTAGCCTTCTCTACAGTTTCATTAAAGGTGGTTTTGCCCACACCAGTAAAGTAATTCCAATTTATAAGGGTTTTGATGGAATTTTTTGTACTTTTTATGAGGCCTTCTGGTAACGGGCCAAGGTAGCTAAAATTGTCTTTGTTTATAATACTTTGGGATTGGGCACTAAATGCAATTATCTAGGCAATTCTGTCTGAGGTTTCCTAGATGTCATTGTTCAGGAGGGTGTAAAGATTAGATGCTCCAGCAGGGACCTTTGGATGGTACCATTTGAAAGTCAGGTCGTATAATCCTTTTGCAAAATATTCACCGAATGAAAAAACCCATTTTCCTCATTCTGCTTCTCATCACCCTGACAAGCTTGGCCCAAGCCGGCTATCAAGAGCGCGCCATCTTCCTCGGA
>Ga0100381_1003606_pt1 | contig 13296 bp, 13 predicted proteins | sample CryGeymeta201505_FD_80416 | JGI IMG/M metagenome (GOLD analysis project Ga0100381, IMG submission 80416) | Groundwater microbial communities from Crystal Geyser aquifers in Utah, USA - Crystal Geyser metaG 2015-05 | ecosystem: Environmental > Aquatic > Deep subsurface > Groundwater | place: USA...
CGACAAGGCCGCCTTTTTTTAGGCCGGCTTTTTTGCGCAAAACAGCCAATTTTTTTTGATCCTGTTTGATGGGCGTTTCTTTGGCTTCCAGTCCGATTTTTCCGTCCAAAACAAAATCAATTTCCCGCCCGTTTTTCAGTGAATAATATTGCAGCCGGCCGCGTCCGCGAAGCTGATTGAAAACGGCATTCTCAAATTTAGTCCCGCCGTCCAAATCGGCGAAAAATCCGGCAATGCCGTTATCGCAGAAATAAATTTTTTTGGCTTTGACTATTTCCCGATCAGGACTTTTGGAAAATATCGGCAGTTTCTCCAATAGATAGGTTTTTTCAAAAAAATCAATATAATTCATCACGGTCGGGCGGGAAAGCCCGGCCAGGCGGGAAAGTTTTGAATAGTCTAATTTCGCGCCAATCCGTCCGGAGAGCATCTTTATTAAATTATAGATATTTTTTTCGCTTCTGAAATCGGCAAGAGATTTAACGTCAATATTTACATAAGAGCTTGCTATATCGGCCAGCAATTCTTTTTTTTCTTTGGCGTTTTTAGCCAGGACAACTTCGGGAAAGCCGCCAAATTCAATATATTGCTCATAATGATGCCGTGTTCGCTCATACTCGGCCGGGCTGACTTTTTTTTCTTTCCAGCCTTCATTTTTAAGACGGAAGACGCCTTTAAAATCCAGATATTCGCCAAAATCCAAAGGATAGAGTTCAAATATTTTTTTGCGCCCGGCCAATGATTCGCTAAAGAGATTTTTTAAATAGTAAGAGCTTGATCCGCTTACTAAGAATTTTATGCCAAAAGTGTCATATAAATATTTTAAAACGCCGGCAATCGGGGGAAACATTTGGATTTCATCAATGGCCAGATACATTTTTTCTTTTGTTGACAAGCCTCTGTTCGCCAGTTCCTTTAAGATATTATCGTAATTTTTTTGGCTGAAAAGTTCGCGGTTATCCAGCCGCTCAAGATCAATATAGAATTTATTTTTAGAGGGAATGTCTTTAAGCAGTTGCTTTAAAAGCGTAGTTTTGCCGGCGCGGCGCATTCCGGTTATAACCGTTATCTGTTTTATTTTAAGATGTTTTTTTAATTCAGGATAAATTTTTCTCGGTAAAAACATAAATTTTATTATTTACTATATTATATCAGTTATTTTACATTTGGTAAAACTATTTGTCAAGTGTTGGTGAACCCTGTTAGAAAACTCTTTTCTAATAGGGTGAAATTAAGCCTAAAATTTATAACTCTCTTCCGCTTTTGCCGGCAGGGGATAATAAAAAAGATTGGCTAGAAAAAATAGGGCCAATGGTATAGATAAGATAATTTTAATTTTTTTTGGATTCATAAGCAAAGGCAGACAAATAAGGCATCATAATCCTCTCGCGAGAGACTCTGACGGAGAGAAAATTATTTTGTTTTTTTTGCGTTTAATTACATATATTGCCCGTTCCTATTCCTGGTGCATCTTGACAATCACCATTACAACATTCATAATTTGCTAACATTCCAGAGCAAGAAGCTCCGGCTATCTTACATGGTAAGCAATCCCCTGACGTAGTACAATAACCATCTTTGTTAGTTGATGTGGTACAAGGCTTCCCCAGATTAGACCCATCGTCCCTACAATAGCATTGGCAACAAAAGAATTTTGTTTCTCCATCGTAGTAGGATGTAAGGTAAGGTTCATAGCCAAGGCATTCTCTCCAGCAACTTCTTTCCGCTTCGCTTTTGCTGTCCTCTTCATTTTTACCAGGCGTTGTTTGAAACGGCACACCACCACCATTTGTACAATTTAATTCGCTGACTTGCGAGCTTTCAATTTTATCTACCGTTTTAACCTCGCTCACTTGAAGATTAACCAACGCTGGATTTACAGTTGCTAAAATCGTATAAGAAAGCAGGGCGAGTAGCAGGCCGGTAAGCGAAGCGCCGATCCAGGCCTTGGCTTCGCCGATTCGCGTGGCGCTGCCGCCGGCCACAATCCACATCACGCCGCCGACCATTAAAACAACGGCCGCCAATATGCCCACAATGCCGATGGCGTATTTATAAATTACGCGGATATATTTAGCGATGGACGCGGTGGAACCGGGAATGGCATAGCCTTTGGTTTTAGGATCAACTGCGCCGAATTCTTCTTTCATGCCGGGAATTTCAACCTGCGGCTTAAAAGTCGCCGGGTCAGCGGCTTGGCTGACGGCTGGCGCAAGCGCTAAAAATAGCAGGCAAGACAGCTGAAAAATAAAAACCGTTAGGAAAAATATTATTAAAATTTTTGGGAAGGATTTTAGCATATTGTTATCTTGTCATTCCCGCGAAAGCGGGAATCCAGAAAAATGTTCATAGAATTTCCGGATCCCTGCCTGCGCAGTGATGACGGGGAAGAGACAGGGGATGACGGGGAAAAGGGAATGACAAATTAATGAGATTTTTTATAAATGCCGGTAAATATCGTGGTTGCCGATTGAGATAAAGAGGATATCGCCGTTTTTCTGCCGTTCAAAAATAATTCTATAATTTGTATTGATGGAAATTGACCAGATGCCTTTAAAATCGCCGCGTAATTCATGCAGGCGCAGGGAAGGGTGAAGCGGGTTTTCTTTAAAAATTTTTTCTTTTTTTATAGCAATGCCGATCAGGTCTTTTGGCAGTTTTTTCAGGCCTTTAGCGAAATTTGTTGAATATTCAATTTTTTTAACAATCATAAAAGGTCAGCCAAAGAATCGGCTTTTATGGTTTTGCCTTTTTTATATTCTTCCCTAGATTCCATGATGGCGGCCATTAATTCTTTGTTGGATATGGTATTATTATTGTCCGCTTCAAACAAATATTTAAAATATTCGCTGATCGAAGCAAAATTACTTTGCTTTATATGATTTTTTAACTTTTTTACTATGTTCTCCGGCAGAGAAATGCTTATGACTTGTCTCATAAAATTTATGGTTAATTATTACGCTATAATTGTATTACGATTGTAATACAATGTCAAGAGTCTCCCGTATTTTAAAATATTTTGTCTATTAAATAATTGATGTTCCTGCCATTAAATTCTGGATTCCCGCCTGCGCGGGAATGACAAAAAAGTAGGGATGATGGTGGCGAGCCATTATTTTCCGATAAATTGCGCTTCGTTTGATTTTTTTCCGGCAAGTTTTAAAATTTTCTTAATCATCTCCGTGGTAATATCTCTGCCGCCTAAGCCCATAATGAAGCTCCCAATATTGGCGCTGATTTTGCCTTGCGCCGCGGCTTTTAGGTCCGAGGCCAGCGGGCCGATCTGGCCAAGGGTGATGGCTTTGTCTATGACCGCGATATTTTTGGCCGGTTTGATTATCTTCAAAATTGCTTCGGCCGGAAAAGGGCGAAAACATTTAATTTTTAATATGCCAATCCCCCCAGCCCCCTTTATCAAGGGGGAGACAGCTTCTTTAATGGTGCCGATGGCTGAACCCATGGCGACAAGGATAGTTTCTGGTTTATCTGAACCAACATACTCAAGCAAGCCATTGTCATTTTTTTTATTCAAATTTCCGATTAAGGAATTATATTTTTTATATTCTTTATCTATATCTTTCAGGCTGGCGGTTAAATCTTCATGCAATTCTTGCCTGATTTCCAGATAATGAGCGGGCGTGGCCAGCGGGCCGAGCGTAACCGGATTAGCCGGGTCTAAGTATTGGCCGGGTTCAGGTTTGTAATCCGGCAGATATTTTTTTATTTGCTCGGCCGTTGGAATGGTAACCGGTTCATAAGTATGAGTCATGACAAAGCCGTCAACGTTAACCATGACCGGCAACTTAAGTTGCTCCGCGATTTTAAAAGCCATAATATGCTGGTCAACCGCTTCCTGGTGGTTTTCCGCGAACAGTAAAATCCAGCCGGCATCGCGGATAGCCATGACGTCTTGGGCGTCGTTCCAGATATTGATCGGCGCGGATACGGCGCGATTGGCGCAGGTCATAACCACGGGCAGGCGCAGGCCCGCGATGTTATAAATCACCTCGGCCATGAGCAAAAGGCCTTGCGAGCTGGTGGCGCTGTAGACGCGGACGCCGGCGGCCGAAGCGCCAGCCACGATGGATGCGGCCGCGAATTCGGATTCGGCGCGCACATATTCGTAATCGGCCTGTCCGTCGGCCTTAAATTGCGCCAGGTCTTCCACGATATGGGTTTGCGGCGTGATTGGGTAAGCCGAAACCACAGCCGGGCGGATGTTTTTTATAGTTTGCGCGATAGCGTTGGAACCTTCCAGGATTTGTCGCATATTATTTTTCTTCCCTTTCCATTGCTATGGCTTTGAACGGGCATTCGGCGGCGCAGAGGCCGCAGCCTTTGCAATATGTTAAATCGCAGTCATAATATTTTTTGCCCAAGATGTTAGTCTGGTCAGTCTGATAAATTACGCCTTCGGGGCAGACGCGCGGGCAGATGCCGCAAGCCGGGCATTTATCATAGATAAATTTCGGCCGGTTAGTGCGCCAGGAACCGGTCTTGTTGGCAACGGTGGTATTGGGCTTAACGGAAATATTATTTTTCATAAGCTTTTTCCACGGCTTTAATATTTTTACTGATTATACTGGCGTTGCCGGAAAATTTTTCGGTAATGGCTGATTTTAATGACTCCAGATTGATGATGCCGGTAACTTTGGCCAAGGCTCCCAGTATTACTGTGTTAACTATATTTTTACCGATTATTTCCAGGGCGATTTTAGTGGCGTCAATCGTATAAATATTGGCTGACGGCAGATTAATTTTTAAGCTCGATTTATTTTTGGCAGTATTAATAATGACAATAGTTTTTTTATCCGCGCCTTTGGTTATATCAACGCTGTCCAACAGGCTGGCATCTTGAATAATCAAAATATCTGGTTGATAAATTTGTTCTCTTAAGATAATTGGCTGGTCATTAAGGCGCGCGTAAGACTCTACCGGAGCGCCGGTTCTTTCCACGCCGAAAGAGGGGAAAGCTTGCGCCTGTTTTCCATTTTTAAAAGCGGCAATGGCGATTAATTCAGCGGCCGTGACCACGCCTTGGCCGCCGCGGCCGTGAATCCGTATTTGAATCATAATTTTATTTTTTCAGCCCCTCAATTATTTTTGTAAACGTTTCGTATGGTATGTTACCTTCAACTTTATAGCCGTTGATAAAGAAGGTCGGGGTGCCGGAATTGCCGAAGGTCTGGCCGTCGGTCAAATCTTCTTGAATTTGGGCCAGATATTTTTGCTTATTCAGGCAGTCATTAAATCTGGCCAGGTCCGCGCCGATTTGGTTGGCTAAAGTGGAAAGCTGGCCAGCCGTGCTGACGCCCTGGTTTTGGAATAATTTGTCATGCATGGGCCAAAACAAGCCCTGCTCGCCGGCGCAGCGGCCGGCCAAAGCCAAGAGGGCCGAATATTCCGCGACTACCGGATAATCTCGCCAGATAAATTTAATATCGTTTTTATATTTTAAGCCGATTTCTCTGATAGTGGAGAATGATTGTTCGCAGACTGGACAGGCGAAGTCGCCGAATTCAACGATGGTAATTGGCGCTTTAGCCGCGCCCAGCCAATAATGCTCATTGTCCGCGGCCGGATAAGTTTGGCCGGTGAGCTTAATGCCGGGGCTGTTTTTTATAATTTTGACGCTATTATAAAGATAGAGCCCAAAAGCCACTAAAAAAATCAGAATAATGGACAAAAATATAATGGCGGCAACGCCCCACCAGCGCTTATGCCAAGGTTTTTCAGAATATTGCATTGATATTTTAAAAAAATAGTTTTATTATTAATATTATAACATTTATCTTATGAATAAACAAAATTTTGACAAGCTGGAGCGGGAGGTGGAGCGGCGGCTTAAGGCGCTGGGGAAAAGGAAGAGAAAGCGCATGCCAGTCAGCGGCGGCTCGGTTAAAAAATTACAGAAGCTTATAATGAGATGATTTTATTGTCTCGCTACGCGAGAGCTGGCGTAGCCATGACAAAATAATCCGAAAGCGGTATAATAGAATCACGCCACCGGGCGATTTTAATTTTTTAATTAATTCTTAACTCAAAAAAGAAAAAATCAAAAAGTATGTTCACGCCCAAGAAAATGTTTTTAACCAAAGGGGTCGGTGTCCGTAAGGATAAATTGGCCTCATTTGAGCTGGCTTTAAGGAATGCCGGCATTGAGAAGCATAACCTGGTGATGGTCTCCAGTATTATGCCGCCGAACTGCCAGGTTGTCCCCAAAGAGAAAGGGGAAAAGATGCTTTATCCTGGCCAGGTTGTCTTTTGCGTTATGGCCAGAAGCGAGACCAATGAGCCTAATCGTTTAGTTTCGGCTGCCATCGGCGTGGCCAGGCCGAGTGATGGAAATAATTATGGCTATTTGTCCGAGCATCATGCTTTTGGTGAAGTCGCCAAAAAGACCGGCGATTACGCGGAAGATTTGGCCGCCACCATGCTGGCTACCACTTTGGGCGTTGAATTTAATCCAGAAACTGCCTGGGAAGAACGCGAGCAGATTTATAAAACCAGCGGGCATATTTTTAAAACCACCAATATCTGCCAATCAGCCGAGGGAAATAAAGACGGCTTATGGACTACCGTCATCGCGGTCGCGGTTTTCTGCGACTACAATTTACATAAAGACGTAGTGACGCCGATAATCAAAGATGAGATACAAAACAATAATAATGGCAACAATGGAAGTAACGCCCCCAAGATTTAGCTAATTATTAAATTGATCATAGGCGGGCTTGGTTCTTTGTTTAGGATTAAGCCCATTTTTACCCCGTGAAATAATTTTACCCCGTTAAATAATTTGCTTCGCAAATTAAAATCAAAGATTTTATTTCACGGGGTGAAAATTATATGGCTTTGGAAAAATATCAAGCCAAAAGAAAATTTAACATCACGCCCGAGCCTAATGGCGAAGTGAAGCGGCGCCATCGGTCGCGCTTTGTGGTGCAAAAACACCAAGCCAGAAGCTTGCACTACGATTTTCGGTTGGAGCATGAAGGCGTCTTAAAGTCTTGGGCCGCGCCCAAAGGCGTGCCGGAGCAAGCTGGCGTTAAACGGTTGGCCATAGCGGTTGAAGACCACCCGGTTGATTACATAAATTTTTCCGGTGTGATTCCGGAAGGCGAGTACGGCGCGGGCACGGTGGAGATTTGGGACAAAGGCAAATGGCAGACACTGGACGGTAGTTTGGAGCGGGGTAGTATGAAATTTAATCTGGCCGGTAAAAAGTTAAAAGGGGAATACGTGTTAGTGAAATTGAAAGACAAAAAGAATTGGCTGATTTATAAAAAATGATTTTCCCCCTGACAGGGGGGGTAAAGGGGGTTTGATTTTAAAACATAACCCACCCCCAGCCCTCCCTTGTCAGGGAGGGGGTAATTGAATTTTCCCCCTGATAAGGGGGAATTAAAGGGGGTTTAATGAAAAATAATAAAACTATAAAATATTTACCATATAATTTGGCTTTAAAAGAAAGGGCCAGAGATTTAAGAAAAAACATGACCTTGGCGGAAAAGAAATTATGGAAAGATTTTTTAAAAAATCATAAATATAAATTTACTCGGCAGAAACCAATTAACAATTATATTGTTGATTTTTAGTGCTCTGGATTAGGGCTGGTGATTGAAGTTGACGGCACGACACATTTGGATAAAAAAGATATTTTATACGATAAAAAACGAACTGCCGACTTGGCAAAATACGGTTTAAAAATTTTGCGTTTTTGGAACAGCGACATTTTAAACGGAGCGCATGTTGTTGGAGAAATAATAGATAATGAAATAAATAGAATAACCCACTCCAGCCCTCCCTTGTCAGGGGGGAAGTAAACTTGTCTTTTATCTAATATTAAATTAAAAAAGCTGGGAAACTTGCTTTTTTATTGTTTTTATGCTAATGTATTAAATTCTTTCCAGAGGGGAAAGATCCCAAACCTCGGGTAGAGGTGGACATTAAAAATGGGCTTTTAGCTTGAAAGGAGCAATAAAATGGATCATCATCAGGTAAGTATTGAGGAAGTCGCAAGGGTGGTTTACGGCATGGGGTCAGAAGCATTTTCTAAATTAGCCGGGCAATTGCCGAAAGTTGGCGTTAAATTTGGCTGGCAGACCTTGGGTCACTTTGAGCTCTTCTTAAACCAGCTCAATCCCGAGGAGCGAGAAGCGGTGATACGCGGCGATAGGAAACTGACCACCGAAGAAGTGATTCGCCTTCTGATTGACCAAAACGGCCGCGGCATACCTGCGCATCTCGGCATTAAGAGTGATGCAAAGGATGAGAATGCAATCTTCACGATCAAGCAGCTTACAAACAACTACGGTGAAATTCGCGACTCCTATGTTGAAGCATTTGCCGACTTTCCGGAGCTGAAATTTCTTTCGGCGTCTGAATTTGAGGACCGGTCGGAAAAGAAAAAGGAAATGCTCCTCGCGGATGGACTAATCTCCAACTTAGTCAGACGGGCACACATGCCGATTCCTACCCCGTATTTTGTCGTGAACGACTACGGCAAGGGCAAGGCGCTACAGGAAATTTTTCTCGCGGTACTGGAGAAAATGTATAAAAAACATTTTCCCGATCGTAACTTCGAAAATTATAATGTGGAGCTGAAAAAAAAAGTACGTATTATTAAAAATACTGGCTATGATAAGTTCATCGCGATGATGGCCAGCGGTCCTGACGCGGTTTGGTATTTTCCGCGGGCTTTGCAGGGTTTTTCGATCAATGCGGAACGTGAAGCCATGAAAATTCTCATCGGTCGCTCGTTGGCTCTTTCGGGAGCGATTTCTACATCGCTCGCTATTACTGGAAATGTCGTGGAAATGGTCGGAAGTTTTAATACTCCTGGCTATGACTGCGCGGCAGTTTCTTGGGGGTCATCCGACTACTCGCTTTACTTCGGGGCCGATGTCGACCGGCTCGAGTTCAGCAGTACTGACGGCCTCGGCAGAGCGTATGGCGACTATTCCGCCGGCCTGGTCTTCCTCGGGTAGCGCGGTATTCGTTATTCGGAATTTTTTCCCTGGATTGGAGTTTTGGTTTTTTGGTCTTTGGGAAAAACAACTACGGAGATGTGAATTATGTTTCATTCACATCTCCTTTTATTTTTTAGGAAATTTTGTTAAACTGATTTTGAAAGTAGGCTAATGTACCATAATTCCAAAAAGATTATGGTCGCCGAAATTCTATGATTCTTCATAGGGCATCAGAATCTTGCTATCATGTTTTCTGATTAAATCGGTCGATTGCAAGAGCGTATGCGAAGATCTTAGACGCTACTTGTTTTTTTCTAGCGCTCATCAGGGGCGGAATAAAATTCAGTTCCGCATAGATTTTGCGGGGCGGTGAAACGGACGGAAGAAAACAAATTTCTTGGAAGTCATCCGACTACTCGCTTTACTTCAAGGCCAATGACGACAAGCTCAAGTTCAACAATACTGACAACCTCGGCAAAGCGAATGACAACTATTCCGCCGGCCTGGTCTTCCTCGGGTTGAGTCTATAGAAGGGCTTCTTAACCAAGAAGCCCCGATCTTAATTTAAAGATTTTTTCCAGCCGCCAATCATGCGCCCGATTTCCTGAAGCTGGTTTTGCAGAGCGATATATTTTTTATTATCCAGCATGCCGATATCATTAGACAGGCGAATAAATATTTTCAGGGTATCAAATTTTATGCTGGCCCGGCCGATATGGGCAGTTTTTTCATTTTTAGGCGCGCTACCGGCCGCGACTAAGAGCTCAAGCGTCTCAATAATATACATTTCGCATTTATTTCCCAGCGTGTATTTGTCTTTTTTAGGAAACAGTTTCGCGTAATTATAAAAAGTTTTATAAAGCTCATAGACCTTTTTAATTACGGGGATTTCATTGTTGATATAGATATTCATATATGAGTGATAAATTATTTAGCCTTGATGATATTTTTACGGCCTGGCGCGAATTCAAAAAAGACAAGCAGGCCAAGTTTGATGTGCAAATTTTTGAAAGATTTTTAGAAGACAATATTTTTTCTATTCACGAAGAGCTGGAAAATAAAACTTATCGCCATAGGCCATATGAAACATTTCATATTCGCGATCCTAAGCATCGGATAATCAGCAAAGCCGCCGTCCGGGACCGGCTAGTGCATCATCTGGTGTTTAGAAAACTCTATGGCATTTTTAATTCAAGCTTTATTTTTCATTCTTATTCTTCAAGAAAAAATAAAGGAACTCATCTGGCCGTAAAAAATCTTTCCGATTGTTTGCGCGGGGAAAGCAGAAACTACACGCGCCCAGTTTATGTTTTAAAATGCGACATCAAAAAATTTTTTCAAAGCATTTCTCACAAAAAACTTTTACAGCTGATTGAACGCAAAATTTCCGATAAAAATTTATTATGGCTGATTAAGGAAATAATCGGTAGTTTCCGCCTGCCTGTGGAAAATTTTACAGAGACAGACAGAGAGAGAGAGAGTTAAAGGCAGATTTTTTAGAAAAGACGGGCGTGCCGATCGGCAATATCACCTCGCAAATTTTTGCCAATATATATTTGAATGAATTAGATTGGTTCATAAAAAGAGAGTTAAAAATAAAAAATTATTTCCGCTATGCCGATGATTTTATAATCGCGCATTCGGACGCGAGCTATCTTAGAAAAATTTTATCACTCATTGATAAATTTCTCAAAGCTGAGTTAAAATTAGAACTTCATCCCGATAAGGTTTCTATAGAGAAGTTTCATAATGGAATAGATTTTTTAGGGTATGTTGTTTTACCTCATTATAAAGTACTACGGACAAAAACCAAAAGAAGAATGTTTAAGAAAATAAAAGCCGGCAAGGAAAAAATGGAAAAAGGGCTGGTTAACCATGAAACATTTAATCAATCGCTGCAATCGTATTATGGAATGCTTAAACATTGTAATGCCCATAAATTAAAAATAGAAGTTGAAAAAATCGTTGAGAATTATTAACCTACCAACCCCCCTGCCCCCCCTTGTCAGGGGGGTAACTTTTCAGGGAGGGATTAACTTGCATTTAGGCGAATTTTAGGTTAAAATAAACCCACCCTGCCCCCTCCCTTGTCAGGGGGGGAATAAATTTCATTTGCCTTTTCGCCAATTTTAGGGTAAAATAAACCCACCCTAGCCCTCCCTTATCAGGGAGGGGAGAAAATTATGGAAAAATACGACCACAAAAAAATAGAGTTGAAATGGCAGAAAAAGTGGGAGAAAGAAAAGCTATATAAGACTTCGGAAGACAAAGACAAACCCAAATATTATGTTTTGGATATGTTTCCTTATCCTTCGGGCGCGGGTCTGCATGTCGGCCACGTGGAAAGCTATACGGCCACGGATATAATGAGCCGGTATTGGCGCCTGAAAGGAAAAAACGTGCTTCATCCGCAGGGCTGGGACGCTTTCGGTTTGCCCGCGGAAAATTACGCTATTCAGACTAAAATTCATCCAGCCGTCACCACGAAAAAGGCGATTACCACTTTTAAAGCGCAAATGCAAAGTATAGGCTTTTCTTATGACTGGTCGCGCGAAGCCGCTTCCAACGATCCGGAATATTATAAATGGACCCAGTGGTTTTTCCTTTTGTTTTATAAAAATGGCTTGGCTTACAAAAAGAAAGCCAAGGTCAATTGGTGCGATTCTTGTCAGACGGTCTTGGCCAATGAGCAGGCCGAGGGCGGGATTTGCGAACGTTGTAAAAGCGAGGTCGTGCAAAAAGACATGGAGCAGTGGTTTTTTAAGATTACGGATTTTATTGAAGATAAAGGTGAAACTGCTGGTTTATTAACAGGCTTGGATAAAGTTGATTGGCCGGAATCAACTAAGGCGGCGCAAAAGAATTGGATCGGCAAGTCGGCAGGCGCGCAGTTTGAAATGAAAATTAAAGGCAGTGATTTAAAAATGGAAGTATATACCACCCGCCTGGACACGGTTTTCGGCATGACTTACGCGGTTATAGCGCCGGAGCATAAATTAGTTCAAGAATTGAAAGGGCAAATTAAAAATTGGCCGGAAGTGAAAAAATATCTAAAAGAGGCGAAAAAGAAAACTGATTTAGAGAGGATGGAAACTAAGGAAAAGACCGGAGTTAAATTAGCTGGCGTGGAAGCGGTTAACCCGTTTAATAATCAAGCCATACCGGTTTTCGCGGCTGATTATGTTTTAGCTCATTACGGCACGGGAGCGGTTATGGCCGTGCCGGCGCATGACGAGCGCGATTTTGAATTTGCTAAAAAATATAATTTGCCGATCAGGTTTGTCATTGCGAGCGACCAGGGGGAGCGAGGCAATCTCACGGATGGCAAGTTTAGATTACGGCCAGACGTTAGTGAGATTGCCGCGTCGCCTGCGGCTCCTCGCAATGACAAGGAAGTTTTTACTGACGATGGCGTTTTAATAAATTCCGGAAAATATAACGGCTTAACTTCGGAACAAGCGCGCGAAAAAATGGCCGAGTGGCTGGAGGAAGAGAAAATCGGCGCGAGAAAAATAAATTACAAAATCCGCGACTGGCTGGTTAGCCGTCAGCGCTACTGGGGCGCGCCGATTCCGATAATTTATTGCGCCAAATGCGGCGAAGTTCCCGTTCCGGAAAAAGACCTGCCGGTCAGGCTGCCGACGGACGTGGATTTTATGCCCACGGGCGAATCGCCCCTGGTTAAGTCAAAGAAGTTTCATGATGTTAAGTGCCCGAAATGCGGCTCCCCAGCCAGGCGGGAATCTGATACCATGGATACTTTTGTCTGTTCGTCCTGGTATTATTTAAGATACGCCGACCCGAAAAATAAAAAAGAATTTGCCGACCGCGAGGCGCTTAAAAAATGGTTGCCGGTAGATTTATACGTGGGCGGAGCCGAGCACACGGTCCTGCATCTTTTGTATTCCAGATTCTTCACCAAAGTATTACATAATTTAGGTTATCTTGGTTTTGACGAGCCATTTTTAAAGTTAAGGCACCAGGGCATAATTTTAGCCGAAGACGGGCGCAAGATGAGTAAATCTTTTGGTAATATCATTAATCCGGACGACGTGGTAAAAGAGTACGGCGCGGACGCTTTAAGGATGTTTGAGATGTTTATGGGGCCGCTCGAAGACATGAAGCCGTGGAATACGCGGGGGATAATAGGAATTTCCAGATTTTTAGAAAAGATTTGGCAATTTTACGGCAAGATAAAACTAGTTGATTGCGGCGGCGGCAAAAAGCCTTGCGAAAACGCGCTTAATGGCCTGCCAAAAATGCTTCACAAAACCATTAAGAAAGTCAGTGAAGACATGGAAAATTTGCGTTTTAACACCGCGATTTC
>Ga0100381_1003613_pt1 | contig 13279 bp, 6 predicted proteins | sample CryGeymeta201505_FD_80416 | JGI IMG/M metagenome (GOLD analysis project Ga0100381, IMG submission 80416) | Groundwater microbial communities from Crystal Geyser aquifers in Utah, USA - Crystal Geyser metaG 2015-05 | ecosystem: Environmental > Aquatic > Deep subsurface > Groundwater | place: USA...
CGCCTCCGGCCACACCGACCTCGCGCGGCTCTACGTCAACAAGCCCCAGTCGCTACATCCGGTCCAGGTGATTTCTGGACACCTCTTGAGGCGTGTTGCCGTTGTAGAGGCAGAATTGTACGCGCGAGCCGAGCCGGCTGGTCCACGCGCCCATGCGCGTCTGCTGGCTCGCGATCAAGGCGTTGAGCGGATAGAGAAAGAGGGCGCGCACGCCTACGAGGTCGCCCCCGGCTTGAGCCGACTCGCGGACGAGGTCGTCGAGGATGGGCACGAGAAAGCACTCGGTCTTGCCGCTCGCGGTCCCTGTCGTCACCATCACGCTGCGGCGGTCTTCGGCCATCAGCGCTTGCCATGCCTTCATCTGGTGCAGATGGGGGTGCCACTCGGCACGGAAGGCGTGTTCTTCCTGTCCCGCCGCTGGCTGGCTGAGCGCACGCAGCGTGTCCGGGTGCAGCAATGGCACCTCGGCGAGCGTATGCGGATGAGCCTCCCACTCGAACAGGCCTTCGAGGAGGGGATCCGCCAGGAAGCTCTCGGGGTGACCGATCGGGCGAGACAGGTCGTGCGCCAAGAGCGCACGAAGCTGGTCGTTCGCGGGTCCGAGTTGTCCCAGAACGGCGCGCTCGACCCGCTCACGCAAGCGACGTGAAAAGGGGCCAAAGGAAAGGGTCTCAGCGGTCATCGTGCACCTTCAACTCGTCCTCGATGTTTCTCGGTCTGCCCAATCGGCGAGCTCGCATGCCAGGTGGAGCGCGTGCATTGACTGGAAGTAGTGTGGATCGAAGTCGCGCGCGGTTCGCAGCGCGATGGTCAGTTCCGCGCCCGGAATCTGGTCCCCGGCGGCGAGACTGGCCGCCAGGCACGGCGCCCTCAGAACATCGCGGTGACAGTCTTGAACCGCGCGCTGACCCAGCCAGTGAACGTTCGAGGCCACCCCTTCGGGATCGCCCGTCAGCTCGTCGAAGTTGAGCTGCGGCCAACGCAGCTCCGCGCCGTCGCGGAGCGCATCCCGGGCGGCTTCCTCCTCCATTTGCAAGAGAATGTTCAAGCCCCCGTCGGTGGCGGCCACTTGAATCCGGTTCTTCTTGCTGGGTACGAGTTCGGGCCAACGCAGCGCCGCTGCATCGAGTACCACGTGCATGAACGGGGCAAGCTCCTGGCAGCGGTCGCGGAGGATCCCAAGCTGCGATTGGATCAGATCTCGCTTCGACAGCGTTCCATGCTCATCTGCGATTTTCCCGATCTGTTCGAACAATTTCTCGAAAGCGTGAAGCCAATTATCCACAGGCAGGGTGGCCCACAGAAAGGGCAGCTCCTCGAAGCGAGGCCAAAGCACAGGCAAGCGATGCGCTTCCATCAGCAGGAGCATGGCCAACGCTCGAGGGCGACGGATGAGCGCCGACGAAAGCTCGAACGTCATCGTCGGCAGGTCATCGAGCGAGGCGACGATCTCCATCGCACGAGGCCAGCTGGGATGCGAGACATCATCTTCCATGGATTGCAGACAGGCATCCATGGCCGCCGCGCGCTCGTCGCGTGCCGTCAGACGGATCGCTTGACCCAAAGCATCATCGGGTGGTGACGTCGGCGTCCCGGGGATCGTGAGCAAGAGTGGACGAATCCGTGCCCAACGTCCGTCCCAAGCGACCACCAGCCATGGTCCGGGCTCTAGGTCCTCGATCGGCACCTCAAAGAGGCCAGGCTTGAGGCACGTCAGCGCCAGGGCGTTGGCTTCACTTGGGCTTTCGAGTGGTCGAATGTCCGCACGCAGCGCACCGAGCGTCTCTGGCGTCAGACCAGCACGCGCACTCGAATCTAGGCAGACTGCATAAGGCATTTCCTCGTCGTCTCGCAACGGTTCCAACCTGCCATCGTAACGACTAACATTCAGCACCGGCAGCCCTTGCATGGGGGCTCCGCGACGCATGATGCGAAGCGATACCTGGGCGTCCGTCGATCCTTCGGCAGCAAGAAGCTGAGCCACGGTGGGACGTATCTGCTCGAGCGATAGCTCGAACACTCCCGACTGCATGGCCGGCAGATCCGCGAGCAGACGCCAACGGCCGCCCGGTCGCCGCGCCTCGAGGCTAAAGCAATCGTTGCCACGGCCCACGGCTCGTGCCCGCACAGAACCCAAGCGATCGAGAGCTCGGATGCCGGTGTCGCGAACGCTCTCGCCGTTCAGATCGACGAAGCTCATCGCTCGCGCAGGCGAGGACACGGTCAACCGGGCCTCTCGGCCCCCAGCGAAGAGCAGTGACAGGCACAGTCGGTCCGGCGCATCCGGACCAGACGGCACGCTGAGCACGAAGTGGCCAGACTCCGGGTTGGCGATGTCCACCCCCTGGCTTGCACTGCCCATGACAGTGACGGCACTCAGGCGTGTGTGACGCAACAGCACCTGACCCGTTTCGTCGCCGGTACGCAGGGTCACGTGAAGGTCGGACGGAAGCACGAGGACACGAGTGCGAAAGAGCGTTTCGCCATGCTCCCGAACGCGGATCCACACGTCTCCGATCGGATCGCCCTCCGAGATGCGGCGATATCCATCCCCGGCCCCATTGGGCTTCCACTCAAGCTGTCCCGCGGGCAACCAGCGAAGGACATCCTGGCGGAGTTGGCCGACGCGCGGCAACCCGGCGTGAGCCTCGGTGCCGAGGGGTCCGAAGCGGTGCAGACGTCCGCCCAGCACGTATTCCACGTCGCGGTCTTCATCCTGACTTCGAAAGACGCAATGCTCACCACCGTGACGCCACTCTGCGACTCCCCATACGCGGAAGAGCCCAAGGCCAGCAGGAAGAACGGCTTCGAGTCGCTCGATGCGACTCCCATCGAGAGCGACTGGCGCCAAGTTGGCGGGACACAGCACATCGAGACTGCTGGCCCGTGTCCTGGCCGAACCGGCCGAGCGGAGCGTCGCGGTGCCCTGCTCAAAGTCTCCGAGAAGAGCCATGGGCAGGTCCTTGGAGACCGCGCCGCCACCGGCCGGAAGGCCCTGCCCAATGTCTCTCGGACCCACGCTAGCGATGACCTGGATCGGCCCGAAGAGGGTCGCGGGATCACGGAAGGGCCGGGCCGGCCGCGCTTCTGTGAGCCGGTAGGTTTCGGTCCCAGTGATGTGTGTGGCGGTTGCCACGGCTTGGCGCAACCCATGCTCATCCACTGCGAACAGATAGAAGAGCGCTGGCAACGCCTGGGTGTCGACAGTCAACAAGTCAGCCAAGTCGCTCGCTTGCGCCCTCGGCGACACGTCGATGTCTCGCTCGATGAGGCATGGCGAGTTCGATCCCGAAGCCAAGCGCAAGCGCACGACCAACGGAAATGTCTGGCTGGCGCCCTTGTCCCATCGTGACTGTCGCAGCAGCCCCCGCAGGAGCGCATCCGCCACGTCGGCATCGACGCGCAGGGGGAGTTCGAGCCTCCATTCCGGGTGGTGGGAATCCAGCCAGCTCACATCCAAGTCGCCTGGCTCGACGTTGGCTGCCGCGGCTTCGGCGCGCAGAGTCGCCACGGCCGACACAAGGTCAGCAGCCATGCGCTGCACGACGAGGTTGCGCAGGCTTTGAGGCAGAATGGTTTGCAACTCGGACGCGAGTTCGAGGATAGCTGGAGCCGCGAGTTCGTAGCGCTCGCTTACAGCGAGGAGTTGCCGAAAGTAGCGTTTGAGAGAACCGGCCTGGCGGCCTCGCAGCATCGCGAGCGGCAAGCCGCCCTCACAGGCAAGAGTGCCCAGATAGGCAAACCGATAGTCCGTACTCTGCAGGGGGCGTTTGAAGCGCCGCAGACCTTGGACCACTAGGTCATAGAGTCGGACACCTGCGCCATCGGACCAGCCGGTCGACTCGAAGATATGGTCCCAACTCCATGTGCCATAGCGGTGATTGGCGCAGAAGTCGCTGGCACCGAAGAGGACGAAAGCGCTAGCCACCACGCCGTCGTGGTCACCACGCCAGAACGCGTGTCGCAGACCTTGAGCCAACCCATCCCTCTCGGCCTCGGTCACGCGATAGGCAAAGAACGGCCTGCCCGATTCGGGGCGAAGACCAGCACGCTCGAAGATGCACTCGAGCTGAGAGGCAAGTGTCAACATCAGATATTCCCTTTGTACAGCACGAGCATACGCCCGTCATGCAGGCCGTGGAAATCACAATCTCGAGATCGGGCAGGGTCGGTACTGGTGACTTCCCCTCCTATTGATCCGTGCTCTGGCATGCGAGTCTCGGGAAAGATCTCGATAGCGAGCCCGCTCCTCCTCGGACAAGTCCCAGCCGCTGTACCAAGGGGCGGCCGTTCCCTTCCTCCAGTGAGCTCCCGTTTCCTTGGAGGCATCCTCAAGGTGGGCGGGCGCGCCTCCCGGCTCACGTACCTCATTTTCAAGATTCAGCGTCTTAGTATCATTCATGTATGGCTTCCAAGGCGTACCACGTCTGGGATGTGGTCACAGGGAAAGCCTTCCTGAAAGACGAGCGGCGGAGCAGGCGTTCACTTTGGGCGATATGCGCACACCGTCCCTAGTGGTGCTGGACCATCCGCCATCAGACTTGTCCGCGCCCGCGCAAGCGGGACTCCATCTCGCTCCGGCTCGGAAGCCCATGCGAGCCGCTCGAGGTTGGCCGAAGGCCTCGAGCAGGTGGTTATCGCCAGTGCCGCGTCCCGCACGTTCAAGATGTGCACCTGGCGCCCAGAGTGAGCGCCCGGAGACACTCCGCGCGCGCAAGGGTGCGGGATGGCCGAGGCTCGCAGTCGGCAGCTCCAAGAAAGGTCGCCGGGAACGCACGCGCCTCGCCCCTCACCCGCCCACAAGCTCCCCGAGTCTGCCGGCTCGCTGCACGCTTGCCTCGATACCGCCCCGCAGGATGTGCGCGGTGCCGAAGATGTCCACGCGTTTCTTGGCTCGGCTTACAGCGGTGTAGAGAAGCTCGCGCGTCAGCACGGGGTTGGGTTCTTCGGGCAGCACGAGGATGACGTGGTCGAACTCGCTGCCTTGGCTCTTGTGCACGGTCATGGCGAAGCAGGTTTGGTGCGGGGGCAGGCGCGCGGGCGAGAGATGGCGCAGCTCGCCCTCCTTCTCCGCGGGGAAGCAGGCGCGGAGGCCTTCATGCTCGCCTGGCACGAGGATGGCCACATCGCCGTTGAAGAGGCGCACGTCGTAGTCGTTGGCGGTGACGAGCACGGGGCGGTGGGCGTAGGGGCCGAGCGTGCTTTCGAGCAGGCCGGCACGCTCGAGGGCGCGCTCGATGCGCTGGTTGAGGCCGGCGACGCCGCGGGTGCCTTCGCGTAGGGGGGCGAGGACGCGCAGCTTGCCGAAGGCTTCGAGGCGCGCAGCGTCGCTGAGGCCGGGCTCCAGGTACGCGCCGAAACCGCCCTCCCCTGCGACGAGCGCGTCGAAGTGCTTGGGCAGCTCCTCCTTCGTGGCCTCATGCCAGTGGATGTCGGGGTGCTGTCCGTCCTCGAGCAGTCGCTGCGCCGCGTCTGCGTCGTTGGCGCGGATGGCCTTGGCAAGGGCAGCGATGCCGCTCTCGTCGCCGTAGCGGTAGGTCTTCTCGAAGTGGACGAGGCAGTCGCCCACCGACGGCGCCGTGCTCGGCGCATGGGTCGCGCCCTCGCGGCCGGACACGAGCGCGTCGGGGAGCTCGTCGCCCGTCAGGCTGCGGACCGCATCTCTCCGATCTGCGCTTACGCCGGTAGCCTGCGCGGCGTCCGCGAGCTGGCCGAGCACGGCCCCTGCCTCGACGCTCGAGAGCTGGTCTTTGTCGCCCAGCAAGATCAGGCGCGCGTCAGGTGGCACGGCATCGAGCAGGCGGCGCATCAACGGCAGGTCCACCATCGAGGCCTCGTCCACGACAACGACCTCCGTGCTGAGCGGGTATTGGGCGTGATGGCGCAGCTTCAGCACGTTGCCGCCCAGCACGCCGAGGGCACGGTGCAGCGTGCGCGCACCGGTCGGAATCTGCGCGAGGAGCTGCGCGTCCATGCCGAGTTTCTCCAGGCCCTGGCGCTCCTGGCGAATGCTCTCGTCGAGGCGCGCCGCGGCCTTGCCCGTGGGCGCCGTGAGCAGGATGCGAGGAGGCTCGCGACCCGCCGCGCGGGCCTGCTCCAGCAGGAGGTAGAGGATGCGTGCGACGGTGCGCGTCTTGCCAGTGCCCGGGCCACCGCTGAGGATGGAGAAGCGCCGACGCACGGCCATCAGGGCGCCGAGCCTCTGCAGGTCCATCGAGCCGTCCGCTGCAGGAGCACCAAAGAGCGCGTCGAGTCCGCGACGCAGCAGCGGACCGTCGATGGCATCAGGAGCCGCGCCGAAGCGCGCCAAGAGGCGCCGCCCAAGCACCAGCTCGTGTTCGTAGTACCGTCGCAGGTAGAGGCGACGGCCCACTAACACCAGAGGGTGCCCGTCGGTTGGCTGCGCCGGATGAGCCGCGATGTCTGACTCGAGCGCGAGGTCGACATCGTCCGTGAGTGGACTGCACCGAAGCTCCTCGAGCCAGGCTTCGAGCGGCGGCCATGTGCCGGATAGTGCGGGCTGCACGGGTGCGTGAGTGTTGCCCGCTCGACGCTCCGGGCCTCGGTCTAGCGCCTCGGGCGCTTCTGCGACGATGCGAGCGAGGTCCGCGCACACGTCGCCATCGGCTACGACGCGGCTCGCGATGGCCGCCGCGAGCAACACGCGCGGGCCGGACTCCTCGCCGATGCGTCCGAGCGCCTGGGCCAGCTCCACGTCCAGCGCGCGCAGGATGCCGGCGCGATGCAGGCCGTGCATGTCGAGCTCGGCGGGCCCCGTCGCTCGCGTGTCCACGGCGGTCATCGGCTTGGCTCCTTCGCGCTCGTCGTGCCGGCCAACCTGCCAGCGGCCGCGCCTTGGTCGAGCAGCAGAGAGAGGTCTTCCACCAGGGCGCGGGTCGGTCGGTCGTGGAAGACGCCATGCCCCGCGACAGGGTCACCCGCTCTCGGCGCCATGCCGCGCAGGAAGAGGTAGTAGGCGCCGCCGAAGTGCGTGTCGTAGTCGTAGTCGGGCACGACCCTGCGCAGATGCCGATGCACCGCCACCGCGTAGAGGTGGTACTGCAGGAAGTAGTCGTGGTGCACCATCACCGCGGGAAGGCGCTCGGGGGCATAGTGTTCGAGCGAGTCGCCGAGGTGGTTCGACTTGTAGTCGACGATGTAGAAACGCGAAGCGCCATCTGCGCCCGAGTGGCGGAAGACAAGATCGATGTCGCCGCTGAGGTAGCCACGCAGGGCCGGGAACGCGAGCGCCCTCAGCGCATTGGCGTAGTCCGGGGAGGCGGCGGGCGCGCCATGGCGACGAAAGCAATCGGCGAGCGCTCTCGCAGAGACCGCTGAGCCGTGAGCCAGCGGGATCTCGAAGTGCATCTCGTCCGCGCGATCCGCGCGGCTGAGCGCGGCGAGGCTGAGGGCAGGACTCGATGCATCGAGCGGCGAGGCGAGGATGGACTGGAAGGCCGCCATGACCACGGCGGGCTCGGGCATCGTGAGTGCGGCGCGGGAGAACTCGTCCGTGAGCAGCTCGGCGAGTCCCTCCGTGTGCTGAAAGTCGGCGTGCTCCAGGATGGAGTGGAGGCATGTGCCCATGTCGGGCCCCGATTCGAGCACGGCACGTGTCAGCGCGATGGCGCCACTTGCGCTGGTCGCACTCGGGCTCGCGCCAAGCTCTGGCGGGAGCACATCGTCCCTCGGCATGTCGCTCGGCACCTCCTCCGGCGCTTCACTCGGCTCCTCGGCGTCGTCCATGCGGGGCACGAAGTCGGCCTCTTGATCCACGTCGCGCGCGTCGAGCTCGGCGCCGTCCGAAGCAACCGCACGCGTCACGTCCTCTGCAGCCGCAGGTTCAGCGGCTGTTCTGTGCGGCTTGGCATCGCGGATCATGCGGCTGTAGCTCGTGCGCCGGAAGCCTCCGGGTAGTCGGCGCTGACTCTCGCGCGCTGCCAGTTCCCGTGGCTCGCCCTCGTCCCGCTCGTAGTCCTCGACCTCGCGCACGGGAGAGCGCACGCCGACGCCGCCCTCACTGTCAGCAGCGAGCTTGTGGAGGCGCGTCCAGAAGTCCTGCGGCTTCATTGCCTTGATGTCCGCTGCGGCATCCGAGAAGGTCTTCTCCGCCTCGGAACCGAAGAGCAGATGCGCGAGCGGGCCGGACTCGTAGCCGTTGAAGTAGCCCGTGTGGACTACGAGGTGCTGCTTCGCGCGGGTGAGCGCGACATAGACGAGGCGAGCCGCTTCTTGGTACGTCTCCTCCGCGTAGACCCCGTGCAACGGAGCCTCCTTGGTGAAGACGCCGAGATGGACCTTGAGGCGTCCATCGTCCTCGGGATCGTGAAACGTGAAGGGCTTGGCCGGAGCCTTGCTCTCACACTGCATGTGCGAGAGGAAGGGGGCATAGACCACGTCGAATTCGAGCCCTTTGCTCTTGTGAATCGTCATGATCTGCACACCCTCTGCGTCGCGTTCGAGACGCTGCTCGAGCTCTTCGCTACCGAGATCACCCGCGTCGTCGTCGAGCCGCAGCGCGGTGAAACGGCGCACGAGCGCCACCGGTCCGAGCGAATCGGCACGGCTCAGGCGCTCGAGAAGCTCGAGCAGGTGGCGCAAGTTGGTGAGGCGACGCTCACCGTCCGCCTGACGCAGCAGGTTCTCGTGCGCGGCGACCGCGTCGAGCAGACCGTCCATGGCGGTCCCGAAGCCATGCATGAGCCAGGTCTGATGCGCCAGCGTGAAGTGCGCAGCCCAGCGCTCCCACTCCGCCTCGTTCTCCGCCATCGCAGACAGCGCATCCCCGTCGAGGCCTACGAGCGTGGTCGCGAAGGCCTGCATCAACATCCGACGATTGGAGGGCGCTGCGAGGGCGTCGAGCAGAATCGCCAGCTCGACCGCCTCCTGCGAATCGATCACGCGTGCCGCCCCGTACAGCACGCTGGGAACGCCCAGGTCTCGGAGCGCGCGCTGCATGGCGGCGCCCTCGCGGTTCTTACGCACGAGCACTGCCACCTGCCCCGGTCGCAAGGGCTGCCCATCGAGGCGCGCTTCGCCCCTGAGCAAGGCGACGATGTCAGCGGCGACGATCTGGGTGAGTCCGGAGCCCTCGCCCCTGAGCAGTCGCTCGGCCGTCTTGCTACGCCCGTCACGCTTCACGCCGTCCGCTGCCGTGACCCAGACGATGTCGACGGGAGCGCGGTTCGTGAGCAACTCTTGCGCCGTCGGGCTGGGCTCCACGCGCTCGAACGCCACCTCGCTCGTCCAACCGAAGGCATGGGGGCTCTGCGTGTAGAGCGTATCGAGCCCGCGCAGCAGACTCGCGCTCGATCGATAGTTTGTGCGCAAGCCATGACGTGTGAGCCCGCCGCGCCGGCGCTGGCGCAGATAGGCCTCGAGGTCGGCGCCTCGGAAACCGTAGATGGCCTGCTTGGGATCGCCCACGTAGAACACGGGGGTGTCCTTGGCTCGCGCCCCGAACACTCCGTTGAAGATGGCGGTCTGCGCTGGATCCGTGTCCTGGAACTCATCCACCAAGGCCGCGTCGAAGCGGCGCTGCAGGGCGGCGGTGAGCGGCTTGCCGCCGTCCCCTTCGAGTACGTCGCTCAGGCGCGTGATGAGCTCGCGGAAGGTGAGCATGGAGAGGCTCGCCGGTCGGCGGGTCAGCTCTACGTTCGCGCGCTGCCACAGGTCTTCTTGCAGCGCGCTCAGACCACGTTGGCCAAGGAGGAAGAGCGCGTGACCCGCTTCGACGATGGCGTCGAACTTGCGAAACGCTTCGGCGGTCGCTGGCGCTCGAGTTCGTGCCCGAACGGTGTCCCTGAAGGCGTTATTGGTGAAGGCCACCAGACCGTCGCTTCGGATGGGATGGAGCGCCAGGATGTCGAGGGGGCTTGGAGAGGGCTCCATCAATCGCAAGGTGCGAATCAGCCGCTCGACCTTGGCCTGCTTCATCGTCTTGCCATTCAACCAGCCGTGCTCCAAGGCATGACGCAGCACCGCCGCGATGGCCTCCTTGTCGTCTGCCGTCAGGTCGATGGATCGCACGGTAGCGTCGAAGTGCTCGCTGGCTTCCCGCATGTCCGGCGCAGGCTCGGGCGGCAGCCAGAGATGCGCGTGCATGTCGCCCCGAGACTCGGCTACCACCGGCAAGTCCGGCGTCTGCGCGGCCTGCCGCACGAACCACGCAACCTGAGCGGGATCCACGCGATGGTAGTGAGCCGCCGCGGCCACATAGGGGTGGGTCTCGTAGAACGCCTGCGCGAAGAGGTCTCCGGAGATCGCCTGGCGCAGTGCGGAGTCGGCCTCGACGAAGGAGGGCGAGAAGGGAACGCCCGTCTCGAAGCCGTGCTCGAGCAGCACGCGCTGACAGAAGCCATGAATCGTGTAGACGCTGGCGAGGTCGAACCGGCGCAGCTCGCGTCGCAGGTGCTCCGCGTGCGTCGCGTTGCCCTCGGCCTCACGCGTGATCAGACGCTGCCGTAGTCGCTCACGCAGGCGTCCACGCAGCTCGGCCGTGGCCGCGCGGGTGAAGGTGACCACGAGCACGCGGTCGACGCTCAGCCCCTTCTCATCGATCAGGCGCTCGTAGATGGACGCCAGGCTGTAGGTCTTGCCCGTACCGGCGCTGGCCTCGACCAGATGGTGGCGCTCGAGCACGACATGAGCTGCGTCGAAGGCAGGCGAAGACACCATGGCCGGGTCCATCGTCATGAAACCTTCTCCGCTCGGTAGTGCTCGATCACGGGCAGATACACACGCTCCGTGAGGTCGCAGAAGTTCGTCTCGGGGACGCCGGGGATGGCCTCGAAGTCGAGACGGAAGGGGTCATCGTTGCCCCATACGATGAAGTTCTCCCACTCTTCCGCTTCCGGCTTCCGCCCGAAGCGCCGAGCCTCGAACATGTCTCGGCCTGAAGCCAATGCCTCCTCGGGAGTCTGTGGTTCCTCGTCCTCCTTGGCTTGGGTCGCGACCATCCACTGAGGCGAGGTGTGCGGAAAGAGCGGGAGGCTGGCCCGACACGCCCAGTGGTAGACCTCGACCAAAGAAGCGAGTTCGGCCTTGGGATCGTCGACAGGCTCGAAGTGTCCCAGGCTCGGCGTCTCGCCGCCGGAGTTCGACACGAGCCAGCTCCTCGCCGCACCGTGCGTGGCGCAGTAGACGAGGTGCCGCACCCAGTGGGGCAGCAAGTTGCGTCCCTTGTCCGCCGAGTAACTGAAGTCGCCGTGACTCAGGCTTCCGTCCCGGCGCCGTGATACGCGACGCAGGTCACCCACGATGTCGACGTCCTCGAGCCGGACGCGAATCGGCTGTGGCGGCAACAGCTCGCCGCCACGGCACTCTCGCGTCATGCAGACGTAGTCGTGCAGAAGGCCCCGCTTCTCATCGAGGTAGAAGCGTCCCGGCAGCCCGAGGGGCACGCCTCCTGAAGCCGAGACCTCGGCGCGCACGGAGGATTCGTCGCGACCTTCGAGGCGGGCGCCGATGATGTGCATCATCAGCTTCCATTGCTCCAGACCACCCACCTCGAGCGGCTCGCGCCATGGCAGACGTGGATCCTCCTCCGGCATGGTCAGCTCGAGCGCGCGGCGCAAGAACGCAGCCGTGGGTGAGCGCAACGTGCGAATCAGGTCGTCGACGTCGAGTTGCTCACGCTGGGCCGAAGCGGAGGGCGCCGCAGGGGCGGTGCGACCACGGTCGAAGAAGGCGTGCGCGCGAGGTTCGCGATGCGAGAGGGCGAGCGCCGTCGGCAGGTAGTGCTTGGCATAGCTGAAGAGTCGCGGACTCGGAGCCGCTCGTTCTTCGGTCGCCTCGGGCAAGAAGTAGCGAGGGCTGAAGGGCATGAGCGGGTGAACCAAGGTGAAGGCCTGGCGCACCGAGCTTGGCTGCGCGAGCGCGTGCGACTCTGCGTTCGCCGCGAGTGACATGGCGGCCTTCGCGTCCACCTCGTCGAGCAATTCCGCGAGCACAACCGACGGCGGCAGCATCTTGTTCGTGCGGGCGTCGCGGCCGACGTAGCTGAGCAGGAGACGCTCCTCCGTCGCGAGCAGCGCCCACAAGAACGCACTGCGATCCTCGTCGCGCGCGCTGGGATCGTTGGGCTCTGGCGCGGCGGCTAAGAGGTCGAATCCGAATTGGGAGTCGCGGCGGGGAAAATCATCGTCTACGCCCAGCACTGCGGTGATGCGCGCGGGCACGCCGAGCGCGGCGCCGAGAGGCAAGAAGGAGACGCCACCCGAGAGCATGCGGGCGAGCCCAGCGCCCTGCCTGAGTGCGTTGGGGAGTTGGCGCACGACGGTGGCGAAGGGAATGGGCGCGGATTGCCCCGCCGTCTCGGCCGCGCGTGACCAAGCCTTCAACGCCCGGCGCAAGGCTGCGTGCTGGCTTCGCGTGCCCCGACCCACCAGTGCGGAGAGCTCCACGAGATACGCCTGCCACTCGGAGACGCTGCGGCTCCTTCTCGACTCGCGCCGGTATTGGGCCAGCGTGCCGAGGAACGCCGAGGCGCTTCCCAACGCTCGCGTGATGCCTCCCTCGACGTCGTCGACCGGCAAGAGGCCACCGAAGAGGCGCCCGCCCGATGAGTCCATGGCGGCACCCAAGAGCAGGCGATCGAGCGCGAAGCGGAGCGTGTTCTCGGAGAAGGCAGGTACGCCGAGCCGAGCGCGATCGGCTGCGTCGACGGCCCATGCGGCCCCTGCATCGAGCAACCAATCGCGTACGCGGTCGAGCTCCACGGGGGAAAGGTCGAGACGTGCCCGCACGACGTCGCGCGACAGCAGGTCCACCACCTCGGGAGCCTCGAATCGTCCGTGCAGGAGTTGCAGTGCCGCCAAGAGCGCCTCGGTCAGCTCATCGGATCCGGCAGTCGGAGCCCCACCTACACCGTAGGGGATGCGCGGTTCGCCTGGCGTGCGATGGCCAAAGACGGACTCGATCAGCGGTGCATAGGTCGCCATGTCCGTGACGCGCACGAGCACGTCCTCGGCCTTCAGCGACTCGTCGCGGTCGAAGGCGTCGACGAGACGGTCGTGCAGCACCTCGACCTCGCGCAGTGGCGTGTGACAGACATGAACCTCCAGGCTGCCGTCGGTAACCTGCGCGAAATCCGCGAACGGAGAGCGCTGGCCTTCGAAGACGTCGCACGTGAGCGAGGTGAGCGCGCTGTACGCCGTGCGCGAGACGAAGCGCGTCTCTGTGGACCACGCGCTCAGGGCGCAGCTGCGCCGGCGTGTGGCCTAGCGTCCCTATATTGACGCCCTGAGTGGATGCAGAGCTGCATTTGGTGCTGGCAACA
>Ga0100381_1003616_pt1 | contig 13275 bp, 11 predicted proteins | sample CryGeymeta201505_FD_80416 | JGI IMG/M metagenome (GOLD analysis project Ga0100381, IMG submission 80416) | Groundwater microbial communities from Crystal Geyser aquifers in Utah, USA - Crystal Geyser metaG 2015-05 | ecosystem: Environmental > Aquatic > Deep subsurface > Groundwater | place: USA...
AACACAACAAAACGGAGACAAGAAAGAGCACGATTGAAGAAGAAATCCACTCCTTCAATCTCAAAACGACCTTCAAAATCCAGAAAGTTCAGTTAAAGGAGCAAACTTGCGGATTTTAGGAGCGATCGGGAGAAGCTACGCGGAATTCCTCACCGCTTTTCCCGCCCTGTGGGGCATCTACCCTCCTGTGGAAAACTAAAATGGGGCAAAGTGGGGGTAAGTGGGGTAAAGTGTCATAAAATACCCTAATTTTACATTCTGAAAGGGTAAAGTATGCCTCAATTCATCGGAGAATACGAATGTAAAATAGACGCGAAAGGGCGAATTAGCTTGCCTTCCAGTCTGCGAAAGCAGATTCCGGAAGAGGCTGGGGATCGTCTTGTCGTGAATCGTGGCTTCGATAAATGTTTGGTGCTTTATACCCGTCAGGAGTGGCTGAAGGAAACAGAAAAGCTGAGCCACTTGAACTCGTTTAACAAGCGCGATAGGATGTTCATTCGCCTCTTCAATAATGGGGCGACAGAGATTCAGGTCGATGGCTCTTCTCGGGTAAATGTTCCGAGTAAGTTGCTGGAATACGCTGACCTCAGTACCGAAGCAGTGCTCTTTGCTTATGGCAATCGCATTGAGATTTGGTCGAGACAGCATTATGATGATCAGTTAAATATTGATCCTGATGAATTTAGTAGTCTCGCCGAAGAGGTGATGTCAGGAGATAAGGGAGGGCAGGATGAGTAATTACCACGTACCGGTGATGCTCAACGAATGCCTAGAAGGCTTAAATATAAACCCCGGAGGAACTTTTGTCGATGTGACATTCGGAGGGGGAGGGCATAGTCGTGCCTTGTTGGAGCGTCTGGAAACTGGTCGCTTAATTGCTTTTGATCAAGACGACGACGCCCAAGCCAACACGCTCGACGACCCGAAATTCACATTAGTCAACCATAATTTTCGTTACCTAAAACGTTTTCTGCGCCACGAAGACGCTCTTCCTGTTGATGGTATTTTGGCGGATCTAGGAATTTCTTCTCACCAAATTGATCAGCCAGAACGTGGGTTTGCTCATCGGTTTGATGCTGAGCTCGATATGCGTATGAACCGCCAGGCAGGTCCTTCAGCTGCAGATTTGGTAAACGACTACCCTGAAGAGGAGCTTCAACGTGTATTTCGTTGGTATGGAGAGCTTTATAATGGACGGGCCATTGCTTCGACCATTGGAGCAGCAAGAGCAAAAGGTCCAATAAAAACCACCATGGAGTTGAAGTCGGTACTGCACCGCTACGCCCCACGAGGAAAAGAAAATCAGTTCTACTCCCAAGTATTTCAGGCCTTGCGTATTGAGGTAAATGGAGAGTTGGACGTGCTCAAAGAATTTTTAACACAATCACTCGATGTACTCGCTCCAGGTGGGCGCTTGGTGGTGATGTCGTATCATTCGCTTGAAGATCGTTTGGTGAAAAATTTTATCCAAACAGGCGACTTTGAAGGGAAAGATGAACGCGATTTATATGGAAATAGAATCCGGCCGCTTGAACCCCTTGGAAAAGCGATTAAAGCAAGTAATGCCGAAATAGAGTTGAACCCAAGAGCCCGGAGTGCAAGGCTCAGAATAGCCGAGAAAAGATGAATCAGCTAAGAAGGAAACCGGAAACTAAGGAGCAGCAAGAGCAACAGGAAGCGCCAAAGAAGCGTGGGAAGTTGATTCAGCTGGCCGACATGAGTCTGCCTATGGCCGACATGCGTCGGATGTTTCCCTACGTGTTCTTTCTCGCGGGTCTGGCCATCATCCATATCTATAATTCTAACCAAGCCATTAAGGTAGTGCGCCGCTCAGATCAGTTGGCCAAGGAAATTAAAGAAGCACGTGCTGAATATATCAGTGTGAAGTCTGAGTTGATGTTCCGAAGTAAGCAGTCTCAGGTTTCCAAACGACTTGATGGCTCTGGATTAAAAGAATTAAAACAACCGCCATTTAAAATAACAGAAACAGAAGAAGATCGCGATGAACGTTAAACGTGCCATACTCTGGAGGGTGTATATCGCCTTTGTTGCAGTTTGCCTTTTCGGCGTGCTGGTGGTATGGTATGCCATAAAAATTCAGTTTGTTGAAGGGGATAGGTGGCGCGAAATGGCAGAAGACCTGACGATGGATTTTCAAACCATTGAGGCGGTTCGAGGAAATATCTATTCGGATGATGGTTCGCTCTTGGCTACTTCTGTTCCGATCTATGACCTGCGCATGGATTTTAAGGCTGGTGGACTAAGCAATGAAATATTTACAGAAAAAGTAGACTCATTGGCCTACCTCTTTTCCATCACCTTCAAAGACAAATCAAAAAGCGAATACCTGCGTGAGTTTGTGAAAGCACGGAAGGAGGGAAAACGTTATTTCTTGCTTAAACGCCGCCTAGGATTTAAGGAGGTGAAGATGATGCGCGACTGGCCAATCTTGCGCCGTGGGCAACATAAGGGTGGACTAATCATCATCGAAAAAGATCAGCGTCAACGTCCTTTCCAATTATTGGCCTATAGAACCATAGGTTATTCGGTAGATGGTGTGGCGCCGGTAGGATTAGAAGGAGCGTATGATGGGGTGCTCGGCGGTGTGTCCGGTAAACGTCTCATGCAAAAAGTGGCTGGGGGAGTATGGATTCCTGTAAATGATGAAAATGAAATTGAGCCTGAAAATGGCAAAGACATCTATACAACGATTGATATCAATCTTCAGGATGTGGCGGAAGATGCGCTCTATGAAACCTTGGTGCGGCATAATGCCCTGAATGGATGCGCTGTATTGATGGAGGTGGAAACTGGTCATATTAAAGCCATTGCAAACCTGACCCGTAAAAGTGAAGGCGTCTATAACGAGACCTATAACTACGCCGTCGGGGAAAGTGCTGAGCCAGGATCCACCATGAAGTTGGCGTCGCTCATTGCCTTGTTGGAAGAAGGCGTGCCATTAGAAGATTCTGTAGATGTAGAATTTGGCGTTACTACCTTCTTCGATAGAAAGATGAAGGATTCTGAGCCGGGCCACTTTGAGAAATTGTCGTTGCAGCAGTCTTTCGAAAAATCCAGCAATGTTGGTATTTCAAAGCTTGTCTATAAACACTTCAAAGAAAAGCCTCAAAAGTTTGTTGACTATTTCATACAACTTGGCTTTGGGGAGCAGCTCGACCTTCAAATTAAAGGAGAAGGAAAGCCTAGACTGAAAGATCCAAGTGCGAACGATTGGTATGGCACCACTTTACCGTGGATGTCTATCGGATATGAAACTCAATCTACCCCACTCCAAATGCTTACGCTCTATAACGCGGTAGCCAATAATGGCAAGATGGTAAAGCCAAGCTTTGTAACCGAAGTGCGTCAAACAGGCCGATTGGTGGAGAAATATGAGCCAATTATTCTGCGTGATAGAATTTGCAGCAAAGAGACTATCAAAAAGGTTCAGAAAACCTTAGAGGGGGTGGTGCAAAATGGGACGGCAGGAAACCTGCGGAACGCAAGTTATACGGTAGCGGGAAAAACTGGGACCGCACAAATGGCCCGAGGAGGGAAGTACAATAAGTCCTTCTACAAATCATCCTTCGTGGGCTATTTCCCTGCAGACAATCCTAAATATACCTGCATCGTATCCATCAATGGCGCTTCGAATGGGGTGTATTATGGCTCAGCAGTGGCAGGTCCGGTATTCAAAGAAATTGCAGATAAGGTTTATGCAAGTAGTCTTCAGATGCATAAAGATATTCATGAAACCATTGAAGTACCCCGCATTCAAACGCCGGAAAATGTAGCCGGACAAATGGATGAAATCCGCCATGTGATGAATAAGCTCGGCGTAGCGAATAAGCTCGAAGGGGAAGAATCGGAATGGGGGCAAACCCGTCGTTTCGACAAAAGCATGGAGGTGAAGAAACGCACTGTTCTTAAAAATTTGGTTCCCAATGTAGTTGGTATGTCGCTGAAAGACGCGCTTTACCTCTTGGAGAATGCTGGACTAAAAGTACAGGCAGTAGGCACAGGAAAAATTAGAAAACAATCGATGCCACCAGGCACGCGCATTTATAGAGGATCCACCATAGTGATAGAGCTCCGATGAAAGTCTTAGACGCAATACTCGCCGACTTAAAGCCTCTTGCTGGTAGTCAATATAATCCGAAAGGAAAGGTAGCCGGACTCGCTATGGATAGCCGCAAGGTCGAAAAAGGATTTGCCTTTGTTGCCATTCGTGGTACCAAAGTCGATGGTCATGATTTTATTGATCAAGTTATCGCCGCTGGTGCTACCTGCATTGTGGCAGAAACGCCCTGCGCGAATACGGATGTCAACTGGGTCCAAGTGGAATCGACATCAGAAGCCTTGGGTTGGATGTCATCTGCCTTTTATGATTATCCATCTAAGCAATTGAAGTTAGTTGGGGTAACAGGAACCAATGGAAAAACCACGGTGGCCACCCTTCTCTATGAACTTTTCTTGCGCCTTGGTTACCGCACAGGACTGCTCTCTACGGTAAGAAATCGAATCCATGATCAAGTGCTTCCTGCGACGCATACCACGCCAGACGCAGTGAGCTTAAATGCGCTCTTGGCCGATATGGTAGCCGATGGATGTGATTTCTGCTTTATGGAATGTAGCTCTCATGCAATCCATCAAAGACGAATTGCCGGACTTGAATTCGACGGAGGAGTATTTACCAATCTCACCCACGATCACCTTGATTACCACGGCACCTTTGATCATTACCGCGACGCGAAAAAATTATTCTTTGATACGCTTGCAAGAGACGCCTTTGCGCTCACCAATAAAGACGACCGCAATGGTATGGTGATGCTGCAAAATACCAAGGCCACCAAGTATACCTATAGTCTCAATAATATGAGCGACTTCAGGGCCCGCGTATTGGAGCAAGACTTCAATGGCATGCTGCTGAGAATCGGTGATATTGAAGCTTGGTATAGATTGGTTGGAGGCTTCAATGCCTATAACCTTTTGGCGGTATATGGATCGGCCTTTTTGCTCGGAATTAAGGAAGAGGAAATTATCCAGCATTTGACACAATTGGGAAGTGTCGCTGGGAGAATTGACTCCATTCGGGTAGAAGGAATTGTCGGCATCATCGATTATGCACATACGCCCGATGCCTTAAAAAATGTATTGGAAGTAGTCAATACTATTCGTTCACGCAACGAAAAACTTATTACTGTTATTGGGTGTGGAGGCGATAGAGATAAAGCGAAGCGTCCTATTATGGCAGAAATCGCAGCACGCCTTAGCGACCAAGTGATTTTCACGGCTGATAATCCGCGTACCGAAGACCCCGAAGTGATTTTGAATGAAATGGAGGAAGGTGTTTCTCCAACGCACTATAAAAAGACCATGCGTATAAGTGATCGCAAAGAAGCCATTAAGGCCGCTGCACGATTTGCTAATGCGGGTGATATTATTCTCGTTGCCGGCAAAGGGCATGAGACCTACCAAGAAATCATGGGTATAAAACACCCCTTTGATGATAAAGCCATTTTACAGGAGACGATAGAAAAAATTAAAAACTAAGCCATGCTGTACTATCTCTTTCAATACTTAGATGCCCATTTTGATATCGCCGGAGCGGGTGTATTCCAATACATTTCCTTCCGTACGGCGGCTGCCATTATCGTGTCTCTTGTCATTTCCTTATTGATGGGGAAACGCTTTATAGCTTGGCTGCATACCAAGCAGGTGGCCGATGAAATTCGTGACCTCGGACTTGCTGGCGAAAAAGCAAAAAAAGGAACGCCTACCATGGGTGGAGTTATTATCCTTTCAGCGATTCTCATTCCTACTTTACTTTTCGCTCGACTCGAAAACATCTATGTCATCCTAATGATTGTGTCAACACTGTGGCTTGGGTTGATTGGCTTCTTGGATGACTATATCAAAGTATTCAAAAAAGACAAACAAGGACTTGCGGGTCGGTTTAAAATATTGGGGCAGGTTGGATTGGGTATAATCGTTGGGAGTACGCTATACTTCAGTGATACGGTTCGTTTGCGCAACTACCTGAGTGTAGATCAAGCCGAAGCAATAAGTGGCACTGCCATTCATCAACCTGATTATCTCTTCGATGTGAAGAAAGGTCAAGTAGGTCGCTTTATTGATAATAAGGGCGATACTCTCTTCTATTTGGATGAAAAGTCATTATCGACCACCATCCCATTTATCAAGGAGAATGAGTTCAACTACGGTGACATTACTGCTGCGCTTGGAGATACAGAAGGTAATTTTAATTGGCTGCTCTATGTATTGGTGGTGACTTTCATCATCACCGCAGTATCCAATGGCGCCAATATGACCGATGGCATCGACGGACTTGCTGCGGGAACTTCGGGAATCATCGGAGTAACCTTGGGGATTTTCGCCTATTTATCGGGCAATATTCTCTTCTCGAATTACCTCAATATCATGTATATCCCGCATCTGGGCGAGCTGGTGATTTTTTCCGGCGCCTTTGCTGGAGCCTGTATTGGCTTCCTCTGGTACAACTCTTTTCCGGCCCAAGTATTTATGGGTGATACCGGAAGTTTAGCCTTGGGAGGAATCATCGCCACGCTGGCAATCATGATGCGGAAAGAACTTCTTATTCCCATCCTCTGTGGAATCTTCCTAGTGGAGAATCTCAGTGTGATGATACAGGTAAGTTATTTCAAATACACCAAAAAGAAATATGGAGAAGGGCGCCGCATCTTCTTGATGTCGCCGCTCCATCATCATTACCAAAAACAAGGATACCATGAAGCCAAAATTGTAACACGCTTCTGGATTATCGGGATATTCTTGGCCATACTCACTGTGATAACCCTCAAACTTAGATAGTGAAAAAACAGCTCATCATATTAGGTGCAGGCGAGAGCGGAACAGGCTCAGCTATCCTTGGGAAAACCCAGGGCTGGGACGTCTTTGTCTCCGATATGGGTGAGATCAAGCCAATCTATAAGGAAGAGCTCGACACCCATGGCATTGCTTGGGAGGAAGGTCATCATACCCAAAGCAAAGTGATGATGGCTGATGAAGTGATTAAGAGTCCGGGGATTCCAGACAAAGCACCGCTCGTTAAAAAGCTACTAGAAAAAGGCATTCCAGTGATTTCTGAGATTGAGTTTGCTGCGCGTTATACCTCAGCTAAACTTATTGGAATTACAGGTACGAATGGAAAAACCACCACCACTTCCATGATTTACCACCTCTTTACCATGGCGGGATTGAATGTGGGTTTAGGAGGAAATATCGGAAAAAGCTTTGCGCGTCAAGTAGCTCTTGAGTCGCACGATTATTATGTGTTAGAGATTAGCAGCTTTCAGTTGGATGGATGCTACAACTGCCGTTTTGATGCGGCTGTGCTGTGCAATATCACACCAGACCATCTCGATCGCTACGAATACAAGCTCGAAAATTATGTACGCTCGAAGTTTCGCATTACGCAGAATCAGCGGGCCGAAGACCTTTTTATCTATAGCGCAGATGACGCTATTACCACGGAATGGATAGGCGAGATGTCTATTGCTGCCCAACAAATTCCTTTTTCTATCGATGCCCCTCATCAGATTCCAGGTGCTTGGGTAGAAAACGGACAACTCACTATCGACATGAACGAAAACGAAGAAAATAAATTTACCATGGCCATACAGGAACTATCATTAAGAGGAAAGCACAACGCCTATAATTCAATGGCGGCGGCAGTGATTGCCAATGCTTTTAACATTCGTAAAGAGGTGATTCGCGAGAGTCTTTCCGACTTTCAGAATGTGGAACACCGCCTTGAGTCACTTGGGAAGGTGAAAGGCATTGAGTTCATCAACGATTCAAAAGCAACGAACGTCAACTCTTCTTGGTACGCTTTGGAGAGTATGGATCGGCCGGTAGTTTGGATCGCTGGTGGTGTTGACAAAGGAAATGATTATGCCCTTTTGAAGCAGTTGGTGAAAGACCGTGTGCGCATAATCGTATGTCTTGGATTGGACAACCGCAAGATTCACGAAGCCTTCTCGAAAGATGTGGACATGATCTTGAATACTACGTCGATGCAGGAAGCTGTAAATGCCGCATATCATATGGCGAATAAGGAAGAAGCTGTTTTACTTTCTCCAGCCTGTGCAAGCTTTGATTTGTTTGAAAACTACGAAGACCGCGGACGTCAGTTCAAAAAATACGTGAGAAATCTCTAAGATGAATTGGTTGCTTAAACATGTAAAAGGGGATCGCGTCATTTGGGCGGTGGTCTTGTTATTGTCGCTTGCTGGCTTGCTGGCGGTATACAGTTCTACGGGCTCTTTGGCCTTCAAGAATAAAGGCGGCAATACGGAATTTTACTTCTTTAAGCAGATGCTATTCATTGCCATGGGCTTGTTTATGATGTGGCTGGCCCATTTGCTCGATTACCGCTATTATTCGCGGATATCACAATTGCTTCTTTTTCTTTCATACCCCCTACTTATCTATACCCTCTTTTTCGGAGTTGAAATCAATAATGCTGCCCGTTGGATGGCCATTCCAGGTACAGGGCTTACTTTTCAAACTTCGGATTTAGCCAAGCTTGCACTCATCATGTATGTGGCGCGTTTTCTCTCCAAAAGACAGGATACCATCCATCTAGCAAGCAAGGCCTTTTTGCCACTTTTGGGTGCGGTTTCTGGCGTATGTATTTTAATCGCACCCGCCAACTTGTCTACCGCCTTGGTTTTATTTTCGACCTGTTTATTGCTCATGTTCCTAGGGCGTATTCCAGTTAAATATATTTTAGCGGTGGTTGGTACGGGGGTAATTGGTTTGACCATAGCAGCCTTTCTTGTATTGAAGCTTCCAGATGAAGCTGTTGGAAAAATTGCTCGTTTGTCTACGTGGAAAGCGCGTATCGAAAACTTTATGGGCGATGAAGAGAATATCAATGGTAATTACCAAAACATGCAGGCGAAGATTGCCATTGCTGGTGGAGGTGTTATTGGAAAAGGTCCGGGGAATAGCGTTCAAAGAAATTTTTTACCAGAGTCGTATTCGGATTTTATTTTTGCCATTATCATTGAAGAATATGGCTTAATTGGGGCGTTGGCTTTGATTATCCTCTATCTCACTTTATTGTATCGATCGATACGGATTGTTATACGAAGTCCGAAGGCTTTTGGTGCCCTGCTCGCAGTGGGGCTTAGTTTTAGCTTGGTCATACAGGCTTTTATTAATATGGGGGTGGCGGTCAATATTTTTCCTGTAACCGGATTGGCGCTTCCGCTGATTAGCATGGGGGGAACCTCTACCTTGTTTACTAGTGTGGCCATTGGAATTATCCTCAGCGTGAGTCGCGATAGTGAGCCGGACGAAGAGGAAGAAGAGGCGCTTGCCGAAGAGAAAGGAGGAAATAATGTCATTGCATAGAGTGATTATTTCTGGTGGCGGAACTGGCGGTCATATTTTTCCGGCAGTTGCCATAGCGAACGAAATCAAGGAGAAGTATCCTGATTGTGAGATTCTATTTGTTGGTGCCAAAGGACGAATGGAAATGTCGCGGGTACCTGAAGCAGGCTATCCCATTGAAGGGTTAGACATTGCAGGCTTGCAGCGGAAGCTTGACTTGTCGAACCTCCTCTTGCCAATCAAGGTATTGCGGAGCTATCGACAGGCCTCTTCCATTATCAAAAAATTTAGACCACAAATTGCCATTGGGGTGGGGGGTTATGCAAGTGCGCCCTTGCTGTTTGCGGCGCAGATGAAGGGCATTCCTACGCTTATTCAAGAGCAAAATTCCTATGCCGGTCTCACAAATAAATTGCTCTCCAAAAGAGCGAAGAAAATCTGTGTGGCCTATGAAGGTATGGAGGCTTATTTTCCAGTTGAGAAGCTTGTCCATACCGGAAACCCAGTGCGACCAGAAATGGTGGATTGGAAAGGAAAGCGAGATGAAGCCATGGCGTTTTTTGGCTTAGATTCTAGCAAGTCGGTGGTTTTGGCTATCGGCGGAAGTTTGGGTGCAAGAAGCATCAATCAGGCACTTGCCGAGCATGTGAATCGCTTTCGGGATTCGGATGTTCAACTCGTTTGGCAAACAGGGAAATCCTTTGCGGATAAGGCTAGCACATTTTCAGGCGACGGCATTCATGCCTTGGCTTTTATTCAGCGAATGGATTTAGCCTATGCCGCAGCAGATATAGTGATTTCTCGCGCTGGAGCATTGTCTATCTCCGAACTCTGTTTGGTAGGCAAGCCTGCCATCCTTGTACCTTCACCAAATGTAGCAGAAGATCACCAGACTAAAAATGCCCAGGTGCTTGTAAAGGCGGGGGCTGCGGAGATGGTAAGCGATAAAGATGCTTCGAGTATTTTGGTGGAGCAAGCACTCAATTTATTGCGACATGAAGAAATGGGCAAGAAGCTAAGTGAAAACTTACTTCGTTTAGGAATTAATGATGCGGCACAACGCATTCTCAAAGAAATTGAAACACTCGTCCATGAATAAGGCATCGAACATACAAGCGGTATATTTCCTCGGAATTGGAGGTATTGGAATGAGTGCCATAGCGCGCTACTACCAGACCTTAGGTTATTTGGTGGCAGGATATGATAAAACCCCGTCGCCCTTGATTGATGAGTTGCAGTCCTTGGGCATAGAAGTCATTTTTGATGATTCGGTTAAGGCGATTCCTGAATCCATCACATCCAAAGAACTGAATGAAGTTCTGTGGGTATACACGCCTGCAATTCCTGCAAAACATCCCCAGTTTGTATCTCTACAAAAAAAAGGTGCCAAATTCTTGAAGCGAGCGGAACTTTTGGGGCAAATAACTGAAGGCAAGACCACTTTAGCCGTTGCTGGCACTCATGGTAAAACAACAACCAGTACCCTTTTGGCTTATTTGCTGCGTGTTGGTGGGGTGGATTGTACCGCTTTTTTAGGTGGGATATCGACTAATTATGGGGTAAATTATCTCGAAGCTCAAAATGTCGAGAGTTCACTCATAGTAGTAGAAGCTGATGAGTTTGACCGTTCCTTTTTACAACTCAAGCCTAATAAGGCGATTATTACTTCGGCTGATGCGGACCATCTCGATATTTATGGTGGGCCAGAGGCCTTTCGTGAAGGATTCGAGGCCTTTGCCAAGCTGCTGCCTTCGGATGGGATGTTGATCCAGAAGTCAGGATTAGATTTGCCGAGCATGGCACGGAATTATTCCTATTCAGTGGAGGGAACAGGAGAATACCGAGCGGAAAATATTCGCATTATAAATGGAGCCTATATTTTTGATCTTATAACCAACGATACCCGTATCCATGATTTGGAATTGGGGTTACCGGGAAGGCATAATATGGAAAATGCAGTGGCTGCAGCTGCAATTGCCTTGAGTATGGGAGTGAATCGAGATGATTTAGCAAAAGGACTCGCTTCATTTAAAGGGGTGAAGCGTCGTTTTGAATATATCCTAAAGAACGAGTGGAATGTGTATCTCGACGATTATGCACATCATCCAGCAGAACTCAAAGCATGCATTTCCTCTGTTAAGGAACTCTATCCGAAAGAAAAGATATGTGGCATCTTTCAGCCCCATCTATACAGTCGTACCCGCGATTTTATGGATGCGTTTGCCGAGAGCTTAAGTCTCCTCGACACCTGTATCCTCATGCCAATTTATGCTGCAAGGGAAGAGCCAATCGACGGAATCGATTCTGAGGCCTTGCTGGAAAAGGTGAAATGCAAAACCAAGCTGGTTCTTGATCCAGAAGCGGTGGTTGCGTATATTAAAGAACATCAACCAAAAATTACGCTAACGCTTGGAGCAGGAGATATTGATCGTATCGTACCCAAAATAAAGGAGGTATTGAAGCGATGAAAAAGATCAGCTTAAAAGGCTATTCCACCAAAAAAATTGTGCAGGTAACGCTGTGGAGTACATTGATACTCTTTGTATTGATTCTGCTCGGCATGGCGCGCAGTGAGCAAGAAGACATGCTTTGCAGAGATGTAGATATCCGCATGAAACCGGAACTAGAAGTGCTCTTCACCGATTGGGATGACGTGGCAAAAATCATCACCGGCGATGGCAATGTGGCGTCCATGCAAGGGAAACCAATCAAATCTTTTCCTGTGGGCGACCTAGAGAAAAACCTTGAGCTGAGTCCTTATATCCGAAATGCTGAAGTATATACCCAGATGGATGGTGTGCTCAGTATTGAAGTGGAGCAGCGCCAGCCTTTGTTTCGAGTTTTTAGACAAAATAGTGCGGGTTATTATGTGGATATGGATGGAAAAAAAATGCCACTATCCTCCAAATATACTGCACGAGTTTTTGTGTTACGTGGCGCTGTTGCCGAACAGTATAATGGAAATGACAGTATTAAGTCTCAGGTGCTTCAAGAAGCCTTTCATTTAATTACAGCCTTGAATAAGAAGGGGTTTTGGCGTGAACAAATTGAAGAAATACAAGTAGATAGAAAGGGGGAGTTTACCCTAATTCCTAAGGTCGGAAATCAAAAAATTCTTTTGGGAACAGCCGAGCAACTGGATGATAAGCTCCATAAACTGCATCTATTTTATAAACATGCGATGAATCGTGTGGGGTGGTCGACCTATAAAGTGATTAATTTAAAGTACAGTGGGCAAGTTGTGTGTGAAAAATGACCCCCTTTGTGCTGATAATAAAAGTATAATTGAATGACTATGCATAACTCTAAGATTGTTGTCGGACTTGATATTGGTACCACGAAGGTCTGCGCCATAGTTGGACGCTATAATGAATTCGGTAAGGTAGATGTGCTGGGCATGGGAAGGGCCGACTCTCACGGCGTTTCACGTGGTGTGGTAAGCAATATCAACAAAACCGTAGAAGCCATTAAAAAGGCGGTGGAAGATGCCGCTGAAAAATCAGGTGTAGACGTACGTCAAGTGCACGTTGGAATAGCTGGACAGCATATTCGCAGCCTACAACACCGAGGAATCATCACCCGCAGCGATGTGGATAACGAAATTGATCAGCTCGACTTAGATAAGTTGGAAGCTGATATGCACAAGCTAGCCATTGCCCCAGGGGATTCTATCCTGCATGTACTTCCACAGGAGTATATGGTCGATAATGAACCGGGGATAAAAGATCCTGTAGGGATGAGCGGCGTGCGCTTGGAAGGAAACTTTCATGTAATTACGGCTTCTCTCAATGCAGCGAAGAATATCTATAAATGTGTTACCCAAGGTGGATTAGAAACCTTGAACCTCATCCTCGAACCACTCGCATCTGCTGAAGCGGTATTAAGCAAAGAGGA
>Ga0100381_1003621_pt1 | contig 13268 bp, 18 predicted proteins | sample CryGeymeta201505_FD_80416 | JGI IMG/M metagenome (GOLD analysis project Ga0100381, IMG submission 80416) | Groundwater microbial communities from Crystal Geyser aquifers in Utah, USA - Crystal Geyser metaG 2015-05 | ecosystem: Environmental > Aquatic > Deep subsurface > Groundwater | place: USA...
CAAGGAGGATTGCAATCAGTCACTCCGCTTCCTGTATTTGAGCTTGCTGATGGGGAAGAAGAATGTTAACAACATGCAAAATCTCATTGCCAAGCTTGGTCAAATCAAGATCAGTCGGGACGAGCTCTGCTTCAAGGAACTGCCTCCATCTGTCGATAGGATCCTTCCCAGCTCGATGGAAGGTCTTCATGCCTAGATGCACGAACTGGCCAAAAAAATGGAAAACCATGGCTACACCCACAACACCATACTCAAGTTATCTCACTAATTTGCACTAGTAGACCCGCTCCTGATTGCTGCATTACGGACTGTGGCTTAAGACTATAAAATGAGTCACTCTCTTAACTGGAACATCAGTCTAGGAAAAGGCCAAGTCGAGGCACTGATGGCGAAAGTGACCTTAGAAAAGAGTCCTTCAGGCCTAAATAGTCGCAACAGATATGTCTTGTTCTATCCATTGAGTTAGGTTTAGCTATAATTCTTCAGGAACAAAGGGGTTAAGATTTTCAAAGAAAGCGAGTGTTTATAAGAACTGAGTGACAATAAGGACCTCAAGTACCAATAATACCTCATGATCGAGAAAATATATTCCCTCTTATGAGAATTCTCCTTCATCTTTGATCCAATATAAACATATTTTTATTTTGAATTTGCAGAGATATTATTGTCAGATAACACAATAGTTCATTAATCAGAGGTGGGATTGTTCTCATCATGTATGCTTATTACTGTGGTGTAGGTCTTCATCGTCATCTTTTGTGTCAACTCATGAATTAGGGCGCTGAAATCAGTAAATAATTTTTTGATTCGATGTGAATCTTTCTGTTTGATGAAGTGCAGCTCTTTGCTTTATTTGGCTTCAATCATTTTTCTTTAGAGGAGATGATAATTTTTGAGCTCTCGGTTGGGAGAATGATGGGTGTAGACGAACACTGTTTTCTTATCGAGGTCATCTCTATCACAGTTTTTAGCATGTTAGAGACTTCTGACTCGATAATGATTCTCAAGGATATCATTGAAGTGGGCATCTTTTTCAACGAAAATATTGATTGTTTCATAGCAAACAAATTCCATCTTTTTGTGTGTCTCAGCCTGTATTTCGTTCCTACTCATGATCAATATATCAGGATTTTATTTCTCTCCTGAACTCATCCTCCAGTGAAAGTACCGACACAAAGTCATGCATTGTAATTACATGTATATTTTTCCCAAAATATCATATGCTGCCATCTCTTCATCAATATTCTGAATATACCATGCCTTTCTTAAAACTTTGTAAGCAAAATTTTTGGCCTAGTTATATCTTCCTTTGATCATAAATATTCTGCATACGAACTTGTAGAGTTGAATCTCGAGTTTGCGTTAAAAATCAAAGGAAAATATTTTGTCTCTATCATAAAACGCTTTGAGTGCCTTGTCGAAATAGAATAATGAAAGGGAGTAACTTCCATATTCGAACAGAACAAATCCAGAAAAAGCATAGGCTCGATATATGAAAGTACTTGAACCTATTTTTTTGACAAGAAGGTGTAGATCCTTGAGATCATGTTAAATTTGTATATAAGAATAAACCTCCTAGTGCATGTGCTAACTCAAATTAAAAATGCTTGCTAATGTTTCATTGACATTGAACTACTTGACCAAACGGCGTTTCTTCTACTTATCTATCTATCTCACAATTATGTCAGTGAACTCAGAAGAGTTGAGCTTGATTAGTTTGTTGAGGGCTTAAAAAGCGAGGGAAGGCTGACGAACAAGACGATTGGACTGAGGAATAGTGCGTTTGGTGGAAAGCTTCATAATACTTTTTGATGACTAGTGATTGGTATGTTTATTTTTCTCGTCTTGAAAGGGCAGCCTTGAAGAAGAGTAACGATGTATAGGATTTTCGGTGATAGTGCTGATCCTAAAAGTTGCACACTTTTCGTTGGCTTATGTTGTTTATCTCTTCGATTTGCGAATACGCATGGAACATTATAATTTTCTACTTAAGTCTAATTAATCCCGTTTCGATTCATTTCATCAAAAAAAAGTGACCTGATCTTATACATGAAATAAGTTGGAGTGTTGATGATTGGTAGATCTGATAAATTGGTTTAAAGCGTATAATATCAGCAATGTATGCCTATTGGAGCCGATAAAATTTAAGAATGCATAGACGGGCTTATTCTTCCGGATTCGAGTAGAACGAAATCAACCATAAGACCTATCGAGCACTACTGGCCTACTTTGTGGAAAACATCAACACAACTGTCAAAAACTACCAGGATTGTATCCCCGATCTGGAGGAACAGCCTAAAATCAGAGTCAACTCCGAGGAGCAAAAAATAATAGAGAATGACCTGAAGTCCTTCTACTAGAAAATGTTAGGCAAACTTTTGAAGGACTCCAACTACCGGAATATCTACATCAAGAAAACTTACCAAGAATACATGAAGGAGTATGAACCTGTTGCCGAAAAATTAAAGAAAGAAAAGCTGGCAGAGAATGCTGATGAAAAAAAGAAAGGAGAGAAGAAAGCTCATTTCAGGCTAAAACAGGCAGTATCAGTCAAGGAAAGTTAACACTCTCATTTTTTGAAATACTTCAATAGAATCAACCTCAGGCGTTAAGTTGCGACCAGCAGAGCTGAAAACAGGTCCAAAACTCAAGAAAACAAATCTGACGTCATTTTATGCAGAACCAGTTAATTCAAAGCCTTTGATTCTTAGCAGATAGAGCGAAGATAAAAACAAGAATGTCTTAGCTTAAGAACGAAAACTTCCTCCGATTGGTATAAAAATCCCTTCAAAATGAGAAAAGGAAGCCCAAGCTTGTCAACCTGCAATCCTGAATATGAGAACCAGGAGGTCCTGATCATCACTGATGATAAAATTATAAATGAAAACTCCTGTGAGGAATAGTGGTAGCTCGAAAAATATAAGGACATGAAGCCTGTCCAATCATTTATATCGAACCGAGTCTTAGCCATGCGCAACAGAGAGAAAGCAACTCCTGATATGCAGATGTCAAAGATGGGGTTCAGACCAACAAAGAAGTCTTTCTGCGTAAACTCAATCCAATCTCAAGGCTATGCAGCTCTAAGCAAAAACAGAGTTTGAATGTAACAAATGATAAAAAATAATTGAATCATAATTCTATCATTAAGAAGACTAGTTGGAGTTGAGTTTTGAGGTGGGGCTATCCGAAATGTTAACAGAAGTGGCACAAGGGTTGGCCATCTTAGTTAAATCGAGTAGTATTCTAAGTTTTAGGCATTATATTACATCATAGGATGAAGAAGTTTGCTATCAGGGGTCAGCATTACTGTCAACGCGCACTTAATGCTCGTAATATCAGCTCTCGAACAGTTGTATTCCTTAGACATGGTGAGAGCGAGTGGAATAGAGAAAAACGATTCAGTGGGTGGTCCGATATCCCACTAACGGAGACTGGTAATCATTTGCTTATTCAGGCATAAAAGAAGCAAGAAGGGCAGGAAAGATCCTCAAGAAGGAAGGCTTCGATTTTGACGTCTGTTACACCTCCTATTTGACCAGGACCATTCAAACCTTTAATCATGCTGCCTAGGAAATGGATGCTCTCCATCTTCCTCTGGTCAAGTCCTGGAAGCTAAACGAAAGGCACTATGGTGCTCTCCAAGGATTGAGCAAGGTAAAGGCTGTCAAGCAGCATGGCAAATAAACCGTTCAGAGATGGAGAAGGGACTATGACTACCCTCCACCTGCCGTCGATCTGTTCGACAAAAGACATCCCGCGCATGAAAGGAAGTACAAGGGAATACCATGCGAATAACTCCCCACTGGAGAGGTAGGATAGATGATAGTTAGAGTTTAAAGGAAACGATGCGACGCGTGATTCCATACTGGCAGCAGGAAATAGTGCCTGAAGTGGAAGCAGGACGCTCAGTGTTGGTAGTGGCTCATGAAAACAGCCTAAGAGGAATAATAAAGCTGTTAGACAAGATTGGAGATCAAGGTAGTTTTCTGTTTTATTTAGGTGTGACGTAATTGTAAATTCCAACTGGAATTCCCCTCGTTTATGAGTTTGATGAAAACATGGAAAAATTGAGTCACTACTATCTGGCCGAAGAAAACGATTTGGAACATCAAATGGCCAAAATAAAAGGATAGATCCAGCACTGACATACACAATCATTCTGACTACCTCTATTATTTCTATTATTTCGATTCACTAAGCTATATTGTGAAGAATAGTTGCTTCTCAGTGTGGATTGATACAGATTGGCCTAATATCTAGTTGGAAGACGATATGAACTTTCCCCATTCCAAGGGATAAGAAGGGTCTAGGTTCCATTTGTAGCCTGTTGTTGTGGTTTTAGACTTACCGAAACAAAATATACCTGCTTACTTTTTTATACATGATTTGCTTAGAGTTATGTCTGCCTTTTATCCATCTTTGATCATGAACATAAGTGAGGATTCTCCCAAGGCAACAAATCTAAGATCGTGACTTTTGGTGTATTTTTCAATGCTATTGATGTTACAAAGTTCGTGATCAATTCTTCCTCCCAAGACCCCCATAGTGACTAAAGTTTTGAACCCATTTGATTCAGCCAACATGATGGCTTTTTAAAAATCATTTGTGTCTTGATCATCTACCTTGATGATTTTAACTCCACTATTTTTGTAGTATTATTCAGCTTCAGGGCTGATGCTATCCATATCACCGACGATTGAGTGAATATTTGTAATATTTCTAAAGGATGACTTGTAAAGATGGTTAGCAGCTCCATCAGTAATAATGATAGCTTTGGCCTTCAATATGAAGTTGTTTAGCATCTGCTCAGAAAAGTGAATGTTGAGAACTATGAGACAATCGAAACACTTGATATCAGTTGGCTCATCGAGAATATTGAGATTTAAGGCTACTCTCAAAGGATCATAGCTCTATTTAATAAGATTGTTTTCCTACATTAAAAATGCTAATTAAGCATATAATCAAACTAAATTTATCATACCACAGTCATGGTTATCTCGCCAAATTATTCAGGATGGGGCTGTGAAAGAACACAATCTCCTCTCTGGGCAGCCCATAGAAGTCGCATGAAGATGTCTTCCTTAGGTTTTTTGGTCTTTTATCTGAGAGCTGTCAAAGTCACTCTCCTTTCTCCTTGAAGAAAAGTACTATCAAGCTCTTATTGAAGAACCTTGTTAAAGGCACTTTCTTCAGGATTGGCAGATGCGAAGGTTGTTGATGGAGCCATGAAGTCTTGAGCAAACATTGTGTTACCACTATCATAGTCGAACTGAGTATCAATAGGAGCTTGATAGTCAATTCCTTTCTTCTTACGGTTCTAGAAATCTTTGAACCTTTGAAGAGCCTCTGGAGCAAATACATGTGCTTTAACATCAAGAGCGATCCGACCGACAAGATTATCAAAAATTTCTTCCTGTTTTTTGGTGTCAAGAGCTCTGCATTTTTACCTAATGAAAGGTTCTGGAAGTTATCGAGGGTCAATAGTTCTACTCTAATCCAGACTAGTACTGACATCGATCACTGCATCTCTTCTTTTGACAGTCTTTCCAGCAACTCCCGCCCCTCTTCTCTTCGGAACTGTTTTCTTATCGATGCTAAAGCTGACCTCCCCTAATATTCTAAGTTTTTCAGGGAGATTTGAGATAGCATTTGAGTTTTGTTTGGAGGAATCAGACGAAGAAGTTTGGTGTGATGAATCTGGGTGCATGAGATCGTGATCGATATCCATTGGATCGATATCAACAGGGCCGAGGTTTTAGAGCTGAGCGCCGAAATCGATGTTGTGATTGCTAACTGGATTGCTAGGCTTAGATCCTTTGCTATCATCTTTGCTGTTCTTATCCTATGCTCTCCTCTTGTCTTGAAGATGAGCTGGGTTGTCAATCGCTTCCTGTGCTATTCTTTCAAGGTCGAATTCTTAGCTTCCTGCAACTCGATGTTTCCGTTGCCGTCTTGGCGCCTCATTTCTTCCTTCTCTTTTCCTGGGTGCTTTGTATATTTTACACACCTCATTGTGAATACCCTTGACCCTGACCCCTAGGAAGTTGAACTGGTGGTAGATAAGCTCAGCCATTATTTATGAGAATTGCCCTCGTTCATGAATATTTTTGAGCAAATGTTGGTGCCTGAGAATTGTGATGATGTCCTACAGTTTAACCCTGAGTTTCTGTTTAGGATCGCTTGCCAATTTTTGAATGAAGGAGAAAGGATGGAGGTCAGGAGTGATCATGGAGGCAATTTAAATATATATTAGCAACCAATAGTAAATGTAATTGTCATGAAAATCTGTCTTTGACTTTGGCAGCAGGTTTCTTTCTCGTTCGGGGAAGCATCGCCCACATAAATGTGTCATAGTCAATATACTCGTTGAGAGATCTATTCATTCTACTCCAAAATATTTCGGTTTAGCGTTGGGTCAGCTAGTCTTTGGCGATGTTCTTGATGCAGACCTGGAAATCTGTCCTTGAGACCTTCCCAGTCTTGCCAACATCTAAGCAGTCAAATATTTATCTAAGGGATATTTGTTAGTTAAGCTATCTTTTGAGCTTTTCTATTTTTGTTTCTTGCTTAATTTATTCTAGTAGGCATTCGATCACTGCTTTTCTAAATTATGAGCAAAGAGGCTCATATTCATCGATGTGCATTTCTTGTTCATGGGTGAATATACGGGTAAAATGCTTTGCTGTTATCTTGCCTGTAATTGCATCTCCATGTCTTTTGAAAAGAACGAACAATTCACTTAGCTGAACCTCAATCCCAACACTTCTGAGATAGTGTTGTAGCTAAGAAGGTACGATGCTTTTATTATCAGTAATTTATTCAAAAAAGCTGGCAAATCGGCAGTTAAAAATCCCCAGATTCTGCTTAGCCACTTAGAGGGTCTTAGATAGCTTGATGATTTTTTTAAGCTGTTTGAAGAATTTTTTCAGCTAACCTTAAAGCTTTTTACCATATTGTTTGATTTTAGTTGCAAGCTTCGGACTACTTGCAATGTTCTGTGTCCTTCTAAAATGCTCTTATACCGATTTGATTTATCGGAAGCAATATGAGTGGCCTTCAGTCTTGATTGGCTTGAGTTTGAAAAATTATTTGTGCAAAAAAGGATTGCCATTTTTCACTGTTTGGTTCAACAGTTTCTGTTCAACTTTTTTATTTGCCAGGTAGTTATGAATGGTTGTGCAATTTTTTGATATGAACAAGGAAACAAAGAAGTCAAATGTAATATCGGTATCTGTGAATCCTTTTTTGATGTATCTCATAGCCAGTTCGAAGTTGATGAGAGGACATTCTTCACAGGTATGTTCAGCCACCAGAAGGTAGTTGTCCTTGAGGAGCTATTCGTTTATAATATGTCCTATTTTGAATATTTCCATGGTCTGCAAATACTATTTTTTAGTTTGATTTCTGAGCAAATTCAGCTAATGATGCAGCTACTCTTATATCTTCCACAATTTTAGCAGATAATTGTTGATAAACTGCGGCAAAAGCACGTTTTAATCAACTTTCCGCTCTCTAGTTAACTTTTTCAATAGGTAGTCTTATCTCGTCATAACAATATCTTCGAATTGATCGTAATCTAATCTACCTTGCATATCTCATACTTGAGTTGATTATCACTGTAAAATTTAAGCACACTTTACAAAGCTTTGTTATCGCATTATTTCCCAAGAGAGTTCAGCAAACAATATAGATCTATACTGCTAGCATCATCATCTAAGGTTTGTAGGTATGCCTGATAAGGAACAAACTGGACTTATTCGCAGAGCAACTGACGGATGCTTTCGAGCTGAAACTATTTGGATGCCAGGAGGTTGATAGTTTTGAATATAAGTTCGTTCATTCACTATATTCTAAATGATAAAAAGGAGTAAATAAAACCCAAATATAGATATCAGCTTTCATTTCTTTACGGAAAAGGCTGAGAGGGGGAAGTAATACTTTTTGTTCAAATCAATTCGCTGTTTCGATAGGAGCAGTATTGTCTAACTTTTGTTCAAATGTTCAGATGCAGTCACCTATGCTAGACCTTTGTATGGCTAATGAAGCTCCCACTCTTCCTTTTAGAGTCGATTCTGATCAATCTTAAGAGTGAACTATTTTTGTTTGGTATTTGCAGGCTTCAAGACCATATAAGCCATTCCTAATCTTTAAAGCTCCATTCTGAATGTACACTCTTCCTTTTGCTCTTTAGCAGTTTTTTATCTATTCTCTTAGAGACTAATGATGGCCTTTGAGAGAAATTCATTGTCCATCAGATTGTATCTCTCCAGGGAGATATGATCTCTGGAGGCAACAAAAACATGATATTTTCCAGATCTCGATATAGGCCACTGATGATATGTGGCAAGGATGTATTTTCCAGGAAACAGGGTGGCTTGTAACTCAATAGATTAAGAGTTCGGAGTAAAATTGCTGGCAACAAAGGCATATTGTTTTGGAGCCGTCTATCTAACCAAAACTATTGTTTGGGAAAGAGAACTCGAAGCAGTGACCCTGAGAGTGATGTGGTCATTGCGAGTAGTAGTGAAGCGAGTAAAGGCTGGGCGACCATTGTGAGACTCTTGACCGATCCAGTCTTTGTTATTGCTGTGATCAGGTTAAAAGATGAGAACTTCCTCAAAAAGTCGACTGATGTCTGCTTCATTGATGAGGAAAGATCTGTTTCTATTGACCTGCGAGTATAGGTACTTTTTCTTTTGTGGATCAATTTTACTCCAAACTTAATCATTAAGAGAGTATCTTCCATTCCAAGCTGAAATCTTAGACTCACTAATCAACTCATAGACAGGTTCAGTTTATTTTCTGTCCTGGTTGAAAACAGATTGATTGTTTTAGATGTCGCTAACAGAATAATTAAGGCTGCTTTCTTTCTGCAGTTTTTTGGGTACATTGCTATCCATCAGTCTACTGGCTTTGATTGATTTGAACTCATAATAACTGCTTGGCTTGAAGACTTGAGATTGATTGAGGAAAGATAGTCTGCTTTCTTGGAGCTCTTTGAGCTATTGACCACCCCACTATATTTCGTGTCTTTTGATCTGAATAAAACATATTGTACCACTAGGTAGACCTATCCGTCATTGATACCATAATTTCGGATTTTATGATCCTTTTTGCTTATTAAAACTGTCAACTGCCTGTGCTGCAGAGAGCTCTAGAGTTTCTCTCCTAAGGTATTTTTATCTCTGAGGTCTGCCATAAAGTTGGTGCTAACAGGACCACAGAAAAGCATTTCTAGGATTTACTCTGCCTTCTAGGGAATATCTTCATAGTTCCCACAGGCTTTGGCAATAGCCTTTTCAATCAACATAGGATAGACTTAATTTTTATCAGTCGGTCCCACAAAGATGGGCATGTTGTCATGAACTGGAACATAGTCATCAACTACAACATTCTGAATAAACCCACCTCTGAACAGTTTATACTCATACAAACCTTCAGGATTGATCGTTTTATCTGTCAGTTCTGAAAATGCACTTGGAGCTGCTCTTGCAAGCAGAAGCAGAGCTTTTTCCAGAGCAGGTCTGTTGAGTTGAATATTATCGTGAGCGAGACCATCAGATTTTTTACATGAGTAAACTGCTTTCTAAACCAATCTTCCTATTCTTTGCCATTTGAAATGTTTTTCGCAATTGTCGCGGGTGAGGACAGAGTTGTTATGAGGAAATTAAGGATCATTGTAATGCTGCTTGGTATCTCTGAGGTGTTTGCTAAGGTTGATAGTGTTGATTGATTCCACTTTTACCCTGCTCCAGTCCGAATATTTTGATAAATTCTATGGCCGATCCTCGGAAATATATTGAGTGAAGGTTTGCTGAGTGCGAGGGTCGACTTTTTTGAGTTCGGAGAAGGTGCTTTTATGGCTGAGAGGGTTGATATTTTCAGCATTAGATCGGGAGTAATAGGTCATATGCTTCTTTTAAAATAATTTCTATGAATTGGAATTCACTAGTGAGATATATAGTCCAATAGTTTAGACTAAAATTGATACACAATATCACTGATGAAATAGATCATAAATCTCGCTAATTTTCTAATTCTGGAATTTAATTAGCTCTTGGTTTGTCTCCTAAGCAATACCTGTCATTTTCTCAAATTCAACAAAAGTGAACTCCCCAGAAAATTATGTGGTTATCACTTTGCGGTCTCGACCCTCAGTGGCTAAAACTAATAGACGGTCGTTCTACTTGGGCTATGATTATGCATAATCCCAGATGATTTTTTATTAACTGAGAATGAGGGCAGAACAGGCAAAATTAGCAGTGATTTCCAAGCACCTAAGAGAGCATGTATAGCTGAGAAGATTAATAAGAGGTGCAAGCAAGAAAGAGGCAGGATTATTGCTATGATTTTCGATAATCTCGAACGAGATATCAAACAACATTCTTTGGTATTTATCTTTGAGCATTACGTTCGCTAGAACCTATTCGAGTTTCTTGCCTAACTTGTTTAACTATCCGGGAGTTGTTGAGGATTTGTGAGTTGAGTTGGAGTGGTTATTGATTTGAATGTTGAAGAGAGGAGTGAGAGCAGAATGTCTGCGGTCGAAATAGGGACCATTGATGTTGCATATAACCTTATATAGTTCTGATTAGTAGCAAGTTTTGAGATCCTGGGTGGTGAGAGGATAGAGGGTGAAGGATGGCGCGGTGAAGGCCTGAGTTTAGACTTCCATCTGGTTGGTGAATATTGATATGATCTGTACTATTATTATGGAAGATGATTGTTGATAATGTAACTTAAATTCAAATAAGATTGTGCACGAGTTTGTTTTATCATTTTTTTATTTTTTAGGTTTGAATGCCACTGCCTATCGCTTGGCACCAAATCAAACAAACAGGAAATGTCCCCTCCCCGCGTTCTGGACATACCATTGTCACCATTGGCAAAACTCATTACCTGTTTGGAGGATTGGAAAAACCTTAAAAGTACAACGATCCCAAAGATCTGCTCCCTAAGAACTAGCTCTATGCCCTCAGGATTGTCAACAACACCACTGTCGAGTGGACCCACAAAACTTGCTCTGGGGACCTTCCCTTCGGAAGAGCATTTCATTCGGCATGCAAAGTCCAAGAGGACAAGATGTTCATCTTTGGAGGCTGCTACACCAGCAACGAACGCTACAACGATACTTATTACCTCAAGTTGCGTAATTCTTAAAACACTCAGCCGCCTTCCAATGGCACCAGCCTCCCAATCAAAAGTCTCAAGGTCCTCCTAAAAACGCAATGAGCAAGATCGGAGGTCCAGAACCAAGAGCCTATCATTCCATGACATACTACAAAAATAAGATTGTCATCTTTGGTGGTCACGGTGGAGTCGACTATCAGCGAACTGCATTCAATGATCTCTACGAATTGGATCTGGATACCTTTGAATGGCGCAAACCAAAGACAAAAGGAAACCCTCCTGAACCTCGAGGTGGTCATCTTGCCAGCGTTTTAGCACAGAAAGATAAGCTGATGATTTTTGGAGGATGGAACTTCGTGAGTCAGTTCAACAATTTGTTCATCTACGATTTTGAAACTGAAACTTGGAATGATCCCGAAGTCGGTCATTAGATCTCAAAATGGAACATGAATGGAATCCTAGCTCCGAGCATTCCTTCCTGGAAATATTTCATCTTTGGAGGTCAATCAGGAAACTTCTTCTAAGGAAGCAACAGAACCGGCACCAAATACGAAAACTCTGTCTTTTACTTGGATATCGATTACATGAACTGGGTTAATGTCAAGCTCGAAGAAGATGAAGAGGTCAAGCCTTTAGCTAGAGAATCAGCTGGCACTTTCTACAATGCCGATGAACAAAAGTTTTACGTTTTTGGTGGATGGTCAAGTTAATGGCTCAATGATATGTGGATGCTTCCTGTTGGCTCAATCACTGGTCCTCCTTACGCTATCGAATCAATCAAACCTAAAGTGGGGCCTCTCACTGGAAAGACCAAACTCTCCATCTATGGCGCTGGATTTAAAGAAACCTATGGCCAAATCACTGTAAGATTCTTTGGAGGAAAGGCTCCTATTGATACTGTTGGTGTTTTTAAGGATGAAAACTTGATTGAATGTGAGACTCCTCCTTTCGATCAACCTAAAAAATGTTAAATCAGAGTCAGTTGTGGCAAGTATGATATGACTATTACCTCTGCTGAATTTACCTACTTCTTAAACACCAAGGCTGATCAGACAATTGCCTTTGGACCTGGTCTTCTTGAAGGAAACCATGTTGATGGTGAAGCTATGTTCTATATTCAGGCAAGAAATGCTGAAGGTGAAAATCGTACCACTGGAGCCGATGATTTCAAAGTTACCATCAGAAGGTTGGACATTGAAATTCCTGAAGAAGAAGCCATGGATGACAAGCAAAAGAAAGCTTTTGATGCTCTTCCTGAAGAAGAAAGAAAAGCTATCATTGACAGAAAAGCAGCTGAAAGAAAAGCTCTTGAAGACAAGGTCCTTATTCCAGTCCGAATTACAGATCACGAAGATGGAACTTACCTTGTCAAATATAAAGCTCCTGAGGAATGCAAATGCGAAGTTCAAATTGCTTTTGTTGATGAAGGAAAAGAATAACCCATTCGTGGACACAAATATATTTCAAGCTTCGAAAGCAAAGGAAATCCCAAAATGACCAACGAATTTGATGGAACACTAACTCTCAGCTTTATCACCAGTCAATTAGCAGAAATATCTCGATTCCTCGATACTTCCAAGGAAAATATTGACACTAGAAACAAGGATATCACTGCCAAGGTTGAAGATTTGCTCAAGGTTATGATCTCACTCAAAAATCTTGATGAAAGGAGAGATGATATATACTTGACTCTTGACAGAATCGAATAAACTCTCAAGACCTTCGATAAAAGATATGATAAGAAGAAAGACAATGAAATGAAGAAATGCATGAAGCTGATGGAAGAAAATAAGACTGTATCTTTTGTTGCTGCCAAAATTGAAAAAGAAATCAATGGACCCAAAACTCTTGAAGCTGGAAAGACGAAAGAAAAAATCAAGAAATTCGAGTAAGAGCTGAAACTTAAGCAACTTGACTTGAAGAGAAAAGAATTCTATTACTATGATACTGGAGTTGAAGGCAGTTTCGAAAAAATTGAAGAATACAAGAAAGGTATGGAAAAAGAGAAGAAGAAACTTAAAGAGTTCGTTTATTATGAAGAAATGTTTAAATTCCAATAGAGTGAGACTAACGGCTGTCAGAAAATAATTGAAACTATTGATACTGAGGTCGGATGGATGTTGAAGCTTTGGCAGCAC
>Ga0100381_1003629_pt1 | contig 13243 bp, 9 predicted proteins | sample CryGeymeta201505_FD_80416 | JGI IMG/M metagenome (GOLD analysis project Ga0100381, IMG submission 80416) | Groundwater microbial communities from Crystal Geyser aquifers in Utah, USA - Crystal Geyser metaG 2015-05 | ecosystem: Environmental > Aquatic > Deep subsurface > Groundwater | place: USA...
ATATTTTGACTGATTTAGGTAGACCAATGTGAATATGATTTGCTTTTGCAGAATGATCTAAACACCAAGGGTAATACACAATGGTTTTATTTCCGAATCATCAACCCACCCAAAAATAAAACTCTTACTCTTAACATTGTCAACTTCAGAAAGACAGATTCTCTGTTTAATTATGGCTTGATGCCTTGTATTTATTCAATGTAGGAGTTCAAAAAAAGCAAGAAAGGATGGCATAGAGGTGGCAAAGCTATCAGTTATTTCAAAAATAATCATGAAATATAAAATTCTCGGCGTTTCTACTACACCCTCACTTTTAAAATATCCACCCCTCATGACAAAGATGTTCTGTTGATTGCTCACAGTTTCCCCTATACTTTGACAGACCTTAACAGATACACCGATAACCTGCTCAAGGTCAAATACAAAAAATAGCTATTAGAGAAGGAAACACTTATCAACACCATTGGGAACAATAAAATAGAAGTGCTCACAATTAAAGAACCGAGCAGAGTCATAAGGAATAAACCGCTTATCTTGGTCATTGCTCGGCAACATCCTGGATAGACACCTGGCTCTTTTGTCTGTGAAGGGCTTATCGATTATTTTTTGGCTAGAGATAAAGAAAGTGAGTATTTACGCAGAAATTATGAGATAAAAGTTATACCTATGATGAACCCTGATGGAGTTGTTGCCGGTAACTATCGTACTAATATATTTGGTTTTGATCTCAATCGACGCTGGGATGGAGGGAGCCGCAAAAATCTGCAAGAGTCCACCTATATTAAACGCTATTTCACACAGTTATCCAAGACTCGAGAAATCGCCTTTATTCTTGACTTGCATGGACATAGTCGAAAGTTATTCAGTTTCTTCTACGGAAACCCATGCTCAACTAATCCTATTTAGCCTCGGATATACCCTTTACTTTGCTCTAAATTAGCTCCCTAAAAGATTCGTTTTGAAGACAGCACCTTTACAACAGATTAATACAAGCGAAACACAGCTCGAATACAATTCGGCAACAGTTTCAAAATTCCCTATATCTATACCTATGAAGTATCTTTTTTTGGCTACATTGCTAAAAGCAAACAGAAAGAACATTTTAGCATTGAAACTATCAGATAGTTGGGACATCATCTGGGAAGAGCTATCTACCTACACCAAAGAGGCAAAGAGCTATATCCGAGCATGCCTGAGCATAAGGATATATTTCTTTATAGAAAATGCATAAATGAGCTGAAAAATAACAGTTCATTGATTAAAGTTGGGGATCAATAAAATAGTGGAAGTGAGTCAGATCCTGAGTAATGTGAGGTTAAAGAAAAGGAAGCTGATAAATTATAAGAAAACGATGACTATTACTGTAATAAATCGATCAGTAAGGTCAAAATTGTTAAGAAAATATTGAAGAAAGAGCCACCAGTCAAATAAATCTACAAATCGCTCAGACAAATGCAAGTCTTAGATATTGCTCAGGTCCACTCAGCCTTCCCAAGTAACATCATAGCCCTGATTCCTACATCCTACATAACAAAGCTCAAAAAAACAACATTCTCTCATAGTTAGGTCCAAACTGATGAATCTCCTCTTGTGAAAATATACTCAACTTGTAAACAACATGAGGGTTTTTCAGGTTTTAGCTAAAGTTAAAAATATCTCTCGCCATCACCTTCTGTCAGTCTGGAGAAAAGAAATTCATCTAATTTGCTCAAAAATAACATCATAAACAAACCGAGAGCTACAATTCATGATATGTAAAGCCGACAGTATACACCAGCTACTCAAAGAAAAACCAGAGAATATCATAGAAGGTAGCACACTTTATCTTCAGCCAAAAAACAACCCACAAACATCAAAAATAATAAAAATATTGATAAAGCTGTCCAAACTACCCTGTCATTTGGGAAAAGCTACTCGATGAATCAGAATAGCTCAGTTTTACTGCCTCAGAGCCAAGGCAGTATCATTAATCTATAAAAAACTGCAAATATTAGTTTCAACACTCTAAATAGCTGGAAGACAAGAAACAGCAATGAAGCCAATTTACTACAATACAAATCAATTGACCCTTCATATTCAACTATACTACCGACAAAGACAAAGATGGATTCGAAACTTCTCGGTCGGAACATCTCCAAGAGCATAGTAGAGAACATGAAGAAGAGAAGAAATAATGGAGTTTGAGCCCATAGTTTTAACTAGTTTTAAAAGATAATAGCTCATCTTTGATATGATTTTCCTCGATATGTGTGTGAGTCGTAATTGGTTGTATATAATAAAATGGAAGCTTTAGAATGTTTAGATGAATAGAACGGTCAATCTGTTGATTTCTATCGTTTTGTCAGGAATGTCTAGTACAACGTGGAAAGGACCCTTCTCAGCAAACGCAATAGACAACTCCGACGCCAAAAGATGAAATAAAATTGGTTGGTCAGATCCAAGATCATTCCTCCTTCCTTTAAAAAGTTAGGAAAACAGGAACCAACATCTTTTGAACCAGAGCATAGCATTTTCAATCTCGCTTCCTTCGATGACTATCAAAAAATGGCATCCATAAGTGAAACGGAATAAAATAGCAAACCTATTTCACGTACTTCATCCCCATCAAAACCGCAAATGGACCGTGTACAGTGTAAGACCAGTCACGCCATACTTCGTAGTGTGAACTCTTGCGATAGAGTGCGATCAAACTGGAAGTTGTAGTTCAGGCGTGATTAGTTGAATGTACTGAAGTTTAGGCGTTAAGAGGAGACTTTCACTTAAACTGAACTACCGCCCACCCCTAAAGCCATGAGAGTCCGTAAAATACCAAAAAAATTCGAATAACTAAGAATCCAGACCTATCAGCTCTATAAGACCAATTTATAGAGTTCTCAAAAAGAAAAAACATGTTCTTCAAAGCTCAGATACCGCACACTGAACTGCTCCCATCAATGATTGTATTTTTCTATACCAACAAACAATCAATATTTGGACCTATAGACACCTCGCTCATCCTCCCAGATATCATCATCCTCTTGGTTGGTAACCTGAACTGGTGCTGGCTCAGGTTAAGGATCTTCATATTCCTAAACTTCCTCATCTTTGTAGAAGAAGATGTTTCGTTGTTGGGCTATCTCTGAAGCATTGTTCATACAAATTGCTAGAGCTATCACCACTGCGACTTAAAGGATGGCGCAAATGATGGACATCACTACTTTGACCCCACTGATGTAGTAAAATGGGTAGTTTGCCATGCCGAAAAAGCTTTTAATCAGCAGAACTACGAAAGCGACACAAATGATTGTCAACTCTATCTTTCTTTGCTGGAAATTGATGATTCTGCGATCCATCAGTAAACCAATCAGGTAAAAGGCTAGCAACATCTAAATAGGAAATGAGGTACGTCAAGGAATTGAATTGAACTTTGATAGGCGAACAGGCATTGGCAGATTATTAGAGCTACTAACAAATAATATAAATTGCGGACGTGACTTTTTATGACAGAGTAGACACCTTAGTATTCATTGTTGTCTTCCCGAGGTAGTTCGTTCTGAGGGATCGATCTGGGAGGAGCTGAAGCTTTGAGCTCAGCCTCTCTGAGTCGAGCTTGAGCCTTGGTATTGAGGAATGGCTCAAAAAGGACAAGATTTTCAAAAGCACCTTTGGAGTTAGTCCTCTGTCCTTGGACATGTCTCATCTCCGACATTGTCTCAACTTTCTCGCCACTACTATCTTTCGGCAAGTATTTGATTTTGGCCTCAAGGGTTAAATTTTATGATTGCACCAATCGATGATATTCCCCTTCTCTGAGCCCAGGCTAATCGGGGAAAGTCCACTGTCCGATGTTGATTCCACTATCCATGATAACAACTGAAAAATCATGAGTGTTGTCCAACCGGAAAGTGAACTCATGATTGAGGACAGGATTGATGGCATTTTGCAAGGTGACTGGAGGTATATTGGAGGGTTGTATCTAATAGCTGAGAATGGCTTCTTTTGTAAATCTTGAGTATACTGAGATTTGGATGATTTGCAAATGAACGAAGGTGCTGTGTCTGTTGGAAATAGAACCTTCTTTTCTCAGAAGTTCAGCACTTTTGTTCTCATCTCTGATTAGGCACAATTTGGCAGTTTCCAAATTTTCAATATAAGCCCATACCATCTTATTGATGGATGTTTTTCCTTCCTTATTTTTGGTCTGATTGAACAGTTCATCACAAACTCCTCGGGTAGCTCGTCCACTAGGTGACCTTTCATCGAAAATAAATAAAATCTAATCGTAGGTCCTTAATTTATCGATACTTTATCCTTGCTCCTGGAACTGCCTGATGATTTTGTTATGCAATTTTTGATAATTGATACTACGTGTCTTGTAACTGTCTAGATATGAGTATTCCATCACACTTGCTCAAAATATAATTAAACTTAATCAATAATTTTCAATAAAATACAACCCTACTGACTACCATTGTTAACCCTACCCACAAAAGATGACTTTCAAGAACTATACTGGAATATCAACTAAAATGGTGTAAGAATATCAATTGACAAACTCCCCAAAAACATCTTAATCTGCTGAATTAATTGTCGCTAACTATTCGATACTGTCCTTTTTAGATATTGCTTGATGTTCGATGTAGTATGTTATTTAGTCAGCATCTTCAACTTTGAAATATATCTTCTGTGCTGGTCCCTTCCCTCTGAAGTATTTGTTCAGCATCACCTCCTCCATCTTGTCACAAAGTAATTCGATCTAAGGCAGTGTCTTCATGAAACATTTCAACTCTGATAATTCATAAGCTTTATAGTTTTGGATGACATGAACACAAATGAATCTGACATATTCGTAATGGAATAATAGATGATCGTTGACTGATTTGTAGAATTATTTGAAGTAGTGGTTGGTTTTAAGGTAGTAACGGCCCACTGTGGTGACTGATGTTGTTAGGAAGGGGAATAAGAGACTGAGGAGATTGATCAAAAAGTATAGATCTGAAAGCATTGTAGCCAGAGGTATTTCTCCTCTAGACTATTTATTGAGTGCTCTGTGGAAAACAGGTCGCAAAGAGGCCAACCTAAGCAAATAAGATTTGCAACATACAGTCAACTCCTTGACCCAACGTAACTTCAGCTATTCATGCACCTCGAATTATGGATACTAAAATTATTCCAAAGCCTCCATCATCTCCTCATCAAATTTGCCCTCATAGACAGTTGTGAAGAGAAGGGTTAGTATTTTGATAATAGCTTGTGGAGTTTTTACTTTTTTGAGGCTGCCAATAGCATCCTAGAAAGCTTTCACTGTTTTCTATGTGCGGCCATGCTTCTCAATGGCGAGTTAGTAGAAATTGAAAGGCATGGAATCGAGGCTATTGATATTTTATTCTTGAAGAAAATCGGGCAGGGTATATTGAGAATCGTTATCGTTCCACATTCGCCATAGAAAGTCCATCTTTCGAAAAGAGTATAATATTTTAAAATAATAAAAAAAAGGTTCGAATTCTTTTACCAGCGGCCCACAAAACAACCAACATTTCAATTTAACCCTTCTGATTCATCTCCCTCAACAGTTTATCAGACTATCAAAAGTGTTCAACCTCAAAGTACTTTAAATAATATGACAATTATGTAGTTTACCATAATTTCCGATAGTATACAAGTGCAGTGCTATTCCCGTAATTAGATATATATTCTGAAAGTAAAAAAATAAGATGCAAGCTGAACCTCAACCCGACAGAGATGTCCATGCCACTGTCCTGCTTTAAATTGGACAAGTTTTCATGCATAGGATGGTCAGAAAATAGAAAAGTTTGTTCACTTCTGGTAGTCCTTGATCTATTCAGGAAACTTTAGAATTGCTAAGCTGACAAATAATGAAGGAAATCCTGTTCATTTCCTCAACCTCAACAGTTTCTACTATGGAATTCAACCCAATACCTTCTTCATCAAAATTACTTACCCCTAAACGACTGCCTATATATTCCCTCATTTCTAGAATGGACTCAGTGCCATCTCTATCCCCACAAACCCTGGTTTCATGCAACCCTTAGATGAATTACTCAGCCAGATCAGCCGTCTCTATGAGCTCAGTGGGGCAATGGAGGTTCCCGAAATCAAAGCATTGGTTGAGTAGCATTACCCTACAATTGCTACTGAGCAAATCTTCTGCCCTGACAATGTAAAGAAGTTTATCAGTGAATCTGGCAGTTTCTTGAACAAAGCTTTCACTGCTCTTGGTGGATACCTCAAAATTGGAGTCTAGAAAGCTGGCAACTACCTAGATAGCAAGGTGAGTCAAGGAGAACCAACCCAATTATCAGAAAACACCAAACATAGATGGGAATCAATCAAAGAAGGAACCAGCAGGTACTTCACCATTGGTGGTGAGTATGTCGGTATGATTATGAACCCTGTCATCACCAAAACTAAAGAATACTCCAACTAACTTAGTGAAAAGATCAATCATTCCAACAACAACTCAGTCAAGTATGCTAAAGGTATGCATTTCTTTATTCAGAATTGGCAACTATTTCAACTAAAGCTCTTGGAGAAGCTTTCGATGGTATCGTCAAAGGTGGAAAGGAATTCACAGCTGAACTAGGAAATCAGAGTACTAAGATCATCAACAAGAAGTATGGACCAGATATGATCAATACCATCACTGGCAAAAAAGAAGAACAGCCAGCAGCCGAACATCCAGCTGGCGAAAAAGCTGAGGAACCAAAACCTGAATAACCGAAGGTAGAAGAGCCCAAAGCTGAAGAATAATTGGGAAGCGGTGACAGAATGAACTAAAAATCATCAGAGAATCTCTATCCTTCTCTTGAGTAAAAAGAGGAAAAGAAGGGCAAATGATAGTGTTTAGTTATTAGTCAAAAATATATTTGTTGATCACTTATTACAAAATTTTGATAAATGGAAAATTAGGACAAGCAGAAGTCTATCTGCATCTTCGAGTCAAATATTCCTCACAAAGGTCGAGGACCTATCGGCAATCAAGAATAATCAGCTACAATACTTAGTTGCGTACCTTACTATGGAAAAGATCATGAAGGGAACAACAAAGATACTGTCCATATTGTTAACTGTCTCAAAAAGGAAGGTTGGAACGCCGTTGTTATTAAATTTTAAGTGGATAAATTGGATCAGATTATTGAGTTTGCTAAGTCACGATTTTGTGGCTATATGAGCAGGATCAACCCTGGAGAACTTCCAGGTCATGAAGACACCCTTTACGATTTTTTAAGGAAGCTTTCGCTAAATGGGCTAAAAGGTCTCTTACATCCAGATTCGACGTTAAATTATGGCAGCAAGTAGATGCTTTACAAGCTAAGAGGAACTGGACTAGTCAACTAAGATACTTATCTATATCAGGACATAGAACTTCTAAAGAAAAATCTTCCAGTTCATCTATTGAAAGGCCCCAGAGTTCTCAAAAGAAACAAAGGAAGTTATGGAGACGGTGTTTGGAAGATAGAAATAAACAATCCTTAAAGAATTTAAAAATCTGAATCTTTGCCTCTAGATACTGATATCAAGATCACTTTTGCATTTAACAATATGATCAAGATAAAAACACTAGAGGAAGTACTTGTTTTTTGTTAGGAATGCATGCTCAAAGACAATGACTACTTTGTCGATGTCAAATACTTACCTTTGATTACTGAAGGTTAACTGAAAATGACCTTAGTAGGAGAAAAGCCAATGTTTGTCCTCCATAAGATCCCTAATGGCTTCAGCACCAATAAGATCAGTGGAAGCACACATAGCTACGATCCAGTTAGCAAATGGAAATACTTCTCTGATTTTGTGATCAGTAAATTACCTGCATTGAAGAAAGCTTTAAATGAGTAATAGGTGCCATTGATATGGACAGCAGATTTCATTCTAGAATCGAGATAAAAAGGAGTAGAAAAATATGTGCTTAGCGAGATAAATTGCACATGTGTAGGTTTTTCAGAGCAACTTGATTATGGAATACAGGAAGCTTTGGCGAAATAAATCATCAGAAGATGTAAATGATGTTAGTATTTTACGATATTTGATTCTTTAATTTTGAGAAATTGTCCTGAAGAAGATACTAAATTAGACTACTTTGTAAATTATAAATGTAAGGGCACAATTAAGGTGCAAAAACTGAGGAAAAAAGATAATCCTTCGGAGAAAAAGTCAAAGAAGAATGTTCAGAAGCTGGAGAGAATCTCAGCCAAACAATCAAGCATAACACAGAAATACTGGGAGATAAAGCTAAGTCAATTTATGAGACCAAAAATAGCATAGAGCACACAGGGTCATAAATGATGAAAGACTCTCAAAGGCAAGGAAGCAAGCTCATGAATTCAGGAAATAATGGCAACAAAATATGAAGTGATGTATGTTCAATCAACACTCTAATACTCACATAAATCAACTAAATAGTAGCAGCAGATAGATCTATTATCCAACCTCGTATTCCAATCAACAGAATAAAGCTAATTCTGACAGTCCATATTTTCTATGTGAGCTTTAAATACTGAAATATATTAGACTACTTATTATTATTGTAAAAATGCATTGCTTTGGAAAGAAGGAAGAATAAAAGAAAAGAAGCATGTCAAAGTCTTCATCTTCCTCTTCTGATGAAGAGATGAGCTTATCTGACAGAACTAGGAAAAGAAGAGCTAGCTTAAAGAGAAATTCCATCTAAAAGGCCAGAACTGGTGGGGATAACTTCAAAGGGGCTGTTGAAGATACGGTTAGTTCAATGAGCAACACTGTAACTCAATATGCTCAATAAATTAGTCAAGCTCTACACAGAGGTGAAGGACACAACAATATAGGAGCTAATAGTCATGACAAAAGATAGAGAGAACAAGATAAACATCCTCAAAGTAAACATTATCTAAATGTAGGCAACAGCATCAAATAGACAACAGATAAAGTTAATTACTAAGGGTTAACTCCAAGTAGCAAACATGTTTTGCAACAGCAAAATGAAAAAGATCAGAATGAATATCCTCGTATCAGATAGGGTGTTAATCATGAGAAGAAGATCTACCAAAGTAGCTGATGAAGTGATTTGAGTATACTTTGCTTAGGATTTTGTACTTTTGTAAGCTACATTGTTCAATATTGTATCAAAAAAGAGTATGTCTAACAACTCTCCTCATTCCAAAATAAAATGGCAAAATATTGAGATCCTTCTTGTTATTCATTTTTTTCCCTAAATCATGAGTATTGACAAAAATTAACAAGAAGAACAGTTATTTTAAATCAAGCTCATATTTTTAACTTGATCTGGTTTCTGAGGAGCTTATAATTCTCAATATATCAGGGCAGTTGTCAACTGTATTGTTTGTAGCTTATTTTTGGAAATATTAATAAAGGTGGGGAATTAGACTACATATAATATTTAAACACAATGCTTTTTGGTAAATCTTAAGAAAACAAAACCATAGGAGATAAGACGGCGGAAAAGGGATAAAAACTTGGTGTAGCTACTAAGGAGAACGGAAAATCCCTTGGATAAACCATCGGAGAGACAATCAAAGATGCGGCTGTCTCACTTGGAGAAGCTGTGAGCGAGTCTGCAGCTGAGATGGGAGATATGATGAACGACAACAAAGAAGAGATGGAGTATGCTACCAAGGAGGCCAAGGAGAAAGCCAATAAGGCCGCTGATGTTGCTGATAAGAAATCGAATGAAGCAGCTGACAAGGCAACTGAGTTGGGAAAGTAGGCAAAAATCTAAGCCGAAAAAGGATACAAGTAGGCAAAAAATCAAGCCAACATCTTGGGAAAATAAGCAGGCAAGCAAGCCACAGAGATGAGCAACAAAGCCAGTGAATTAAGCAATGAGGCAAGCAAAAATGCCAAATAATCAGCCAACTCAGCATATGCATACACTAAGGGTATTTTTTAAACTAATCTTAGATGTGGCAAACAGTGCAAGTGAAGTCGTCAAGGAGACCTATGATAACACTATCCAGAAGGGTAAATAGATCCTTGGATATGGAGACAACGAAAACAAAGTCACATTGAACAGCTCATGATTGTCTACCAAATGCTATCATTTACTCCATTTTGTTTTATATTTAGACAAAAGCATAATAATCTCAATCAATTAGCTCATCTAAATTTGAAATTTTGTTGTTGCTATGATAAAGATACAACGCGGTTAATCTAGCAGCCCCTCTGATTGCTTATACTCATCTCATCTTTTAAATATCAACATTGATCATGATCAAATATGTCAAGCCAACAAGGCTTTTGCCTTGAATTGATGTTTATATTGCATTGCTTCTGATACAAATCACTGAATAAAATCAAGCCAGAAACAGTAGAAATAATTTATTGAAGGAAAAGAGTTTGCTTGTTTTCTGAGTTTATGTCAATAAAAAAGAGCTTTTGTATGAAGCTACAAAGGAATGGAATGACTATGCTTTAAAATTATCAAATTTGCTGGTTGTTCGAATCGCTCTATCATTTGAGTGCATAGTTTAAAGTATAGGTAGCTTTATTGATGCTCTTTATATCCGTGAGCTAGTGCCTTTGGCAAAACAAACATATCCAACAAATTGAAAAAATCCTCTTTTTATGATGAGTGCTGGGTATTTTTCTACTGTTTGGGGTCGGAATAGAGGTTAGCTTCTTTTTTACAGTTATCAGAACGGTAGGATAAGCTCCATAGGTTAGGGGTTATAAATGTGAGGGCAATTTTAGACTACCTATAAATAAAATTTGAAAGAAATGTTGGGAAAGAAAGAATAAAACAAGACTGTTGGAGACAAGGCTGAAGAATATGGCAGAGAAGCCAAGCACCAAGCCAAGGATGCCAAATACTAGGTTGAAAAAAAGGCTGATGTCGCTGGAGACAAGGCCGAAGAGTGGGGAAAAGATGCCAAGAAGGAAGCTGAAAAGGTTGGAGATAAACTTGAAGAAAACACCAAGGATGCCAAAGAGGAAGCAGAAAAACAAGCTGATAAGGCTGGAGACAAAGCTAATGAAGTTGGCGAGGACATTCAGAAGGGAGCCCAAGATGCTGCTGACAAGACCAACGAATGGGCTAAAGATACAAAGAAGGAAGCTGAAAAGCAAGCCGACATCGCTGGAGATAAGGCAAATGAACTCGGCAAAAACATCAAATAGGGTGCTCAGGATGCCAAGAAATAGGCTGAGAAGCAAGCTGAAAAAATCGGAGATAAGGCAGAATAGCTCACCAAGGAGGCAAAAAATACTGCTGAAGAGACTGCTGATAAGACCAACGAGTGGGCCAAGGATGCCAAGAAAGAAGTCTAGAAACAAGCTGATATTGCTGGAGACAAAACCAACGAGCTTGGAAAGGACATCAAAGAAGGCGCCCTAGATGCTTAGAAGGAAGCCAAGAAGCAGGCAGAAAAAGCCGGCGATAAAGCTGAATAACTCGGCAAAGATGTTAAGGAAGGTGCAGTTGATGCCAAGAAACAAGCTGAGAAACAAGCTGATAAAGCAGGATAAAAAGCCAGCGAGCTTAGTCAATAAGCAGGTGAGGCAATGAGTGAGTTGACCGAAAAGGCCAAGGAATCTGCCAGCTCAGCAGTTGAGTACACAAAAGAGATTGCAAGTAATGTCGGATAGTACATCAAGGAAACTTACGATACTGTTGTTTAGAAAGGAAAAGAAATGCTTGGCTACGAAAATTAGAATAAACCTGCCGAGACTAGTTCATGATCGATATCACTTAATCATTACTTACATCATACTATTTGTATATTTTACTCACATTATTCGCACCTATTGATAATGGTCATATTTTCAAAGACTAAAGCTTACAAGAGCCAATCAATATAATGAAGAAGTTGTCAACTTATTAATAGTGCTGTGGTATAAAGGAAGAAATGACTTAGGTGCTATTCTCATTGAATTTTGATAAAGCAAGTTCCAAGTTCAATGCTATTATACAAGTGATCATTACCTGCAAAAAGCAGGACCTCTCATAAACAGCTAGTTATCCAATAACTAGCAATCCCCTCTCTACTTTTGATTGGCATCTGGTTGAAATAAATTGAAAGATATAATTTTTGATGCTTGGGGTAGTATAACAGGTAGTATAGATTTCATACTATAAGTATTCTGGATTTTGGCGTTGGTTTATTATTTTTTGACAATGACGCAAAACAATCAATATCAAAATTAACAAGCTGTCGTGCTGATGGAGGTAGCTCATGTTCATATGCACCGATTGTTCAACCAACAAAAAACCTTGCTTGCTTCAGGTACATCAGAGTCTATTTAGGAAATCTTAGAATATGTAAATTAGAGGATGAGAAAGATGGACCGATCTACTTTATCAACTTCCAGGACTTCTATTATGGAATCAACCCTGATTCCTTCGTTATCAAAGCTGTGTATCCGAATACCATCGCATATGTCTTCCCTCTTCATGAGGAAGGTATGGGAGCAGTCTCGATTCCAAGCAGACCTGAATTCATGAAGCCACTCGACGAGATACTCTCACACATATGCAACCTCTATAATGAGTCAAACTATGAATAAGCTATAAAGAAGGATAAAATTCGCAAGCTCCTTGAAGATCACTATTCTAAGCTAAAAGTTTCAGAGATCCATACTCCCGATATTGCCATCAAACTCATCTCAGGAACTGGCTACTTCGTCAATAAAACATTTACAACCTTTGGTGGACTCGTAAAGGCAGGAATATCAAAAGCTGGACAAATATTGGGAGCTAAGGGTGATGAAGAAAAGAAAAAAGAAATAACAGATGGTCCCAAGTGGTAAGATATCAAAGAAGAATGTCAGCGCATGATTAAGGTATAAGCTAAACATGTGGAGGAGATCAAAAGTCACAGAATTTTTATCAACGAAGTTGCTACCAAAACTGCAGGAGACACCCTCGCAGATACTAAATAGCAACTTGCAGAAGCTGGAATCAATGCAATCTCATAAGCAAAATAAATAAAATAGAAAGTAACTAATAATCTCAACAAAAAAAGTAGTTAAATTGCTGATGCTACTTAAGAAAAGACCAAACAGCTAAAGAAATAGGCAGATACAAAAATTGATGAACTTGATGGTAAGGCATAAGACCCCAAAATGTAGGCTGAAAAGAAGACTGAATAATTCTCAGAAAATGCAAAAAATACTACAAAGGATGCTGTAGACTCAGTATAATAAATAGCAAATTAGGCATACAAATAAGCCAGCCAAAAAACTTAAGATTTGGGTTAAATTATCAAATAGACTGCAACTGAGGCTAAAAGTAACACCGGAAAGAAAGTGGAGA
>Ga0100381_1003690_pt1 | contig 13136 bp, 12 predicted proteins | sample CryGeymeta201505_FD_80416 | JGI IMG/M metagenome (GOLD analysis project Ga0100381, IMG submission 80416) | Groundwater microbial communities from Crystal Geyser aquifers in Utah, USA - Crystal Geyser metaG 2015-05 | ecosystem: Environmental > Aquatic > Deep subsurface > Groundwater | place: USA...
AAAAAATTTCTCTTTTTAGTTTTTATGATTATATTTGGGTTCTTTTTTTTGTTTTTTTAAAAAATATCAAACTTCTAGAAATATCAAGGGGTCTTAGGGGTTAAGATAGTGATTACTTGCCGTAAGAAATAAAATCTAACTAGCTAGTTCGAAAACCCCTAAAACTTTTGCTACCTTTTGGTTACAAAAGTAGAAAGACTTTTCAAGTGGAGACATAAAAAAAATATTATAGTATCTAAACTATAATATTTTATCATACTTATTTTTTCTAAGCAACTTTTTTGTCCAATTCACTTAATCTAGATTTTAATATATCTAATCTATATAAAAGTGATTTTCTTGTAGTATCATTTTTTTCTGTTTTTAATTGTATTTCTATTTTTTTTATCTCATCATTTAAATATTTTCTTGCTTCTTTTGGGTCAAGCATAGCTAATATTTGAATCATTTTATTATAATCTTCATCCAATTTTTTTCATTCTTCTTTTCCTTTTGCTAATTCTTCTTTTCCTTTTGCTAATTCATAATCAATTTTACATCTTTGTTCTTTTTGTACTATTTCTCTGATTTTTGGATCTGCAGTTCTAAATTCTGCTCTTGATTTCATTCCATACATTTCTGCTGTATCTACAGAACCATTTTTATTAAAATCACATTGTTTTAATAAATCACTTGCTTGAACTGATGTTGAAAGACCAACAGCAAGTACTGCTGCTGCTAGTGTAATTCTACCTTTATCTAATAATCCTGAGCTTTGTTCTTGTCATTCAAGAGCAACTTCTTTTTTACTTAAATCTGCCATTTTTATGCAAATTAGATTATAAACATTATTATTATAAGACATATACTCTACATTGTCAAAATAAAAAAGTGAAAAAATTTCTCTTTTTAGTTTTTATGATTATATTTGGGTTCTTTTTTTTGTTTATATATTTTAAATACAGATAATTTTTTAGTCAAAAGATATACAATTATCAATATTTATACTAAAAAATTGATTTTTATGGCTTTATCCATATATTTAAAAGCAATTAATTTAATTTATAACCAGATTTTTAAAATGGAATATTCAAGAGAATCCCTTGATAGACAAGAAAAAATTCAAAATCTAAAAGATGCTGGAGTTATTTGTTATGCAAATAATTATAGAGGAAAACAAGATATAAAAGATATAGTTGCAACTACTGAAAGTGAATACAAAGATGTAGAATCACTTATGGAAAATGGTTCAAAAAAATCATTTAAAACAGCTGGTAGACTTATGTCATCTAGAGGTATGTGAAAACTAGTTTTCGCTAAACTAAGAGACCATTCTGGAGATATTCAAATCTGTTTTATGAGAGATAAAGTAGTTTTTAATACTTGAAAAGAAGTTGTAAATTCTATAGTTATAGATAATGAAGAAAAATCATCATTTAAAATAGCTGAAAAATTTTGCCAAGTTTGAGATTATATCGGTGTTGAGTGAGAATTATTTTTAACTAAACACTGAGAATTAACTATATTTGTAAATGAATTTCAAATACTTAGTAAAGCTATAAGACCTCTTCCTGAAAAATTTCACGGATTAACTGATAAAGAGTCTATTTATAGACAAAGATATCTTGATCTAATTATGGATGATAATTCCTACAATAGATTTTTTCTTAGAAGTAAATTTGTAAAGACTCTTAGAGATTTTTATCACGAAAATACATTTGTAGAAATAGAAACTCCAGTTTTATGAAATGCAGCAAGCGGAGCTGCTGCTGCTCCTTTTATAACTCATCATAACGATTTTGATGAAGATTTCTTCCTAAGAATTTCTCCTGAAACTGCTCTTAAAAAAGCTACTGTTGGTAGATTTGAAAGAGTTGTAGAATTTACTAGAAATTTCAGAAATGAATGAAGTGATCCAAGTCATGTACAAGAATTTAGTGCAATAGAACATTATGCTTGTTTTTGGAATTATGAAGACAATATGAGATTTACAGAAGAAATGTTTGATTTCATATTTAAAAATATACCGGAATTATCAAAAGAAGTTGATGTAAAAGATAAACAATGAGTAACTAAAAGAGTAAGTTTTCAAACTCCATGGCAAAGAATAGATTATATAGAATGAGTGAAAGAAGCTTGCGGAGTTGATGTTTCAAAATATGTAATTTGAGATGAAACAAGATTATTATCTGATATAAAAGCTGCATGAGTACAATTTGAATGAATGGATAAGATGGTTGTTCCTACTTTGATTGATTATTTATTCAAAAAAGTATTAAGACCTAGTATAGTTTGACCAGCATTTGTTTACAATTATCCAAAAACTATGCAACCTCTTGCTCGTCAAAATGATACTAATCCTGAGATAGTTGAACAATTTCAAGTTATAGTAAATGGATGGGAAATATTAAAAGCATATAGTGAACTTGTTGATCCTGCAATTCAAAAAGCAAATTTTGATGCTCAAGCAACTGCAAAAGAGATGTGAGATGAAGAAGCTACAAGTGGTGATGATGATTTCGTATTAGCTATGGAATATGGTATGCCTTGTCAATCAGGTTGGTGAATGTGAATTGAAAGAATATTTTCAATTCTAACTGAACAAGAAAATCTAAGAGATGTAATGTTGTTCCCTACTATGAAAAGTGAGAAATAAGAAGAAAAAAGAAGCCTTCGGCTTCTTTTTTTATTTCAGTTAATCTAATTGACTTTAATTATATTTAATTTATTATATATAAAATATAATTAAATAATAATTATGATAAAAATAGTTTGTTCATGAAAAGATTTACCAGTAGATGAAAAAAGTCTATTTAATGTATGATTTGTTTTTAGTCATATAACAAATAAAAATAATACCTGAATAGTTGAAAATAGTTCACTTAAAATAGAAGAAAAAGTGAGAAGGATAATGGAAAATAAAGAAAAAAGTTTAAAAACAATAAATGAAATTGATGAAAATAAATTACTTTCTATGTTTTCTCACGACTGATGAATAAAAATTACAGTTGAAGATATAGAAGAAATAATATGATCTCTTTATTTAGTTTGAGAAGAGATTGAATGATGAAAAAAAAGAATAGAAATACCACCTGAAGAACATCCATTTATACAAGCGTTAGTAGATGATTTTTGTTATTTTTGAGTTGAATCACTAAATTTTAGAAATAAAAATTATTATTTTTTATATGATAGTTTAAGTATTTGAAAAATTTGAAAAAGCACATCTATAAATGATTTTGATGTAACTGATATAGATTTTTTAGAATTCAAAAATGAAATTTATAGAAACTACAATAGAATTGACCAGCATTTAAAAATGTTTCTTGATTTTTTTTCATGATATACAAATTATAATATAATGGAAAAATATGAAGATTTTAGTAAAGAAATAAATGAATTATTTTCTACAAAAAAATTAGAAACAATAAAAAGTACAATTGAAAAAGCAAATACATCACCAGATGAAAATTTTAATAAAAGAACAAAAGAAGATTTGTTGAACCTAGTTTCACTTATCGAAGAATTATTAAAAATGGTAAATAGAATTAAATTACCTCTTGATTTGAAAAATGATCATCACAGACATTTATATTTACAACATATAGACAATATAGTTAAATTTATTGCTTTTAATAATATTTGATTTAACAATATCAAAAATATATTAAAATTAGATATTGATGATATTTTTAGAAAATATGTTTATACTGAGGTTCCTAACTCATTAAAAAAAGTTGTTTTGTGAATGATAGATGCAAAAATAAATATTTTGGCATTTATGCAAAATATGACTCAAATTTTATTTAATGGAAACTTCTTTAATCCTAATTTTGATTGAAATTTAGTTTTAAGAAAAGACCAATTAGAATATATAAAAAAAGTAAATCCTGATTTAATTTCTGAATTTAAAAAATTTCAAGCAGAAATAATATGAAATAATGAAACAAATAGAGATTTAGCAATAGAACTTGATGCAAATATTTGATATTTTATTGATATATTAATTTGAGATAAACAAGAATCATATATTTATGCTACTGCTTGATTAAACCCAAATTTAAAAGAAATTGATAAATGAAATGATGATAGTGAAGTAGAATTATTTTCTCCTAGTTTAAAATTATTTTGAAAATTATTGGAAAAAATAGAAAAATTTGGTGAAGAATTAGATGAAAAATGACTAAGATCACATGAAAAAGAAGTTAAAAAAGCTGAAAAGAAATGAAAAGAATTACCTGCTACTTTTCAAAAATGAAAAAATGTAAATTTTATAGATAGTAAAAAAAGTGTATTAAAGAAATTGATTCGTTTACATAGAGAAGAAAATCATCCAGTTGTTATGATTAATACTGCTCAAAATGCATATAATCATACATATGAAAATTGAAGAAATAATAATGATAGCCTGCATTTATTGAGTGTAAATTATTGAGGTTCACTAGTATGATATTATGCAAAACATACATTTGAAAGACTACATGGAGAAAATATATTAATAAATCTATGAAATATAGTTTATTCTATTTATGATTTAAAAAATGCATCTGATTTTTTAAAAATTGTTGATTACCCTTTTGTCGAATATATGGAACAATTTAGTTCTTGAGAAATGAAAAGTTATTTAAGTAACTTAAATCATGCAATTATTTTTGATGATAATACTTGTAGCGGTAGAACTCTAAATAATTTGGCAGATCTTACAAAACAAAGTTGATATTATGGAAGAGTAGATATATTTGCTTGTAGAGTAAGCCAAAGATTAGAATGATTTGATGCTTCATTAAGTGAAGAAACTATATTAAATTTAATAAAAAATGCATCTCTAGAATCAAGAAAAACAAAAGTATGACAAGTAAAAAGAAATTATAAAGAATTAATTTGAACAGTTATTTGAAGAAATATGTATTATTCATGGTGAAAATATAGAAAAAAAGAAGAAAATTAATTTTCTTCTTTTTTAAAACCCACTTTGCAATTCAAGCATTTTCGCATAAATTCATCATTTTTTGATCAATTCATCATGTTTCCCTGATTCCATTATCTTTCAATCTTCCATAACAAATATAGTATCAGCATGTCTAACGGTTTGCAATCTATGAGCTATAACTATAACAGTTCTTCAAATAAATAAATTATTCATAGCTTTTGTGATTTGTTCTTCACTAAAACTATCAAGTGCTGAAGTCGGTTCATCTAAGATGATTATTTTTGGATTTTTAAGCATGATTTTTGCTATTGCCAATCTTTGTTTTTGTCATCAACTAATTCTAACTCATTTTTCTCAAATCTCAGTTTCTATTCAATTTTGTAAATCATAAATAAACTCACAATTTGCTTGTTTTATAACTTCATCTAATTCTCATTTTTTCAATCTTCTATTTATAGCATAAGTTAGATTTTCCAAAATAGTTCAATCAAAAACACTTGGTTTTTGCGTAAGATAACCTATATTATTATAAAAACTTTTTAATGATACATCACTTAATTTTTGTCAGTCTATAATTATATCTCAAGAACTTGCTTTTATATAACCAGAAATAAGTTTTACAAGAGTTGTTTTTCAACTACCACTATTTCAAACTAACGCAGTTATTTTTCATCAAATTATATTTAAATCAAAATTTTCAAATACATTTTTTCATTCAAAATAACCATAAGTAAGATTTTTTATTTCTATATTTCCTGTTTTATATTTGAAATTTTTTCAAGTATTGTATCATTCTAAAATGGGAGTATTTTCAAAAAAATCCCAAAGTTTTTCTATATCTATAAATTCTTTTGTTAGATTTGTATAAAAAACTATAAAGTTAAAAATTGCTGAATTTATAACTAAAAAAATAGAAGTTATTCATACAAATTTACTTATGCTCATATCACCAGAAATAACTATTTTTCAAAAAACTGAAATAAAAACAAAAAGTGAAATACTTATAAAAAAAGGAATTATCCTATTTTGAATTGTTCTACCATTAGACATATCTATATTTATACCGGACATCTCATTTGAATAAGTTTCTATTTTCTTAATTTCAGAATCAATCCTATCAGTTTGAAGGATTTCATTCTTACTCATAAGTATTTTTGTAATAAGACGAAGTCTATTATTTCTTATTTCAGATCTTCTTTTACGATATCTAAATTGGTAATTATTTACAATAACTAAGATACTAACTGATAATATCAATAATAGTAAAAATCAAATAGTATAATAAAATCAATGTGAAAATGTTACATAAAAAACATAGGATAAAAGTATAAATATAGAAAATCATTTTTCTACAGAATCAGCAAGTGATTCAGACCATCTAAATCTACCATTTTCCAAAATAGCAATTATTTTTCAAATTCAGACTTTTTCTACCTCATTATTATCCATCTGAATAAATTTATTTAGATAAATATCATAAATATTTTTATCAGCTTGCGGTATTGTAATTACCCATCAGATTTTACGTGTTAAATACCATAATAATTCATAAGAAAAAATAATTACTATATAATAATATAAAGTTTTTTCTAATAAAATAGTATTTGAATTACTTATTGCAAAAACTATTTTTTCTATAAATATTACATGTATAAGAGGTTGAAATCATCTAATAAATGATTGAAAGAAATACAAAACATAATCTTTTTTGTTGTATTTTATCAGTGAAAAAAATTTTGTTATTTTCTGTATTGAACTTAATTGTTTCATATTTATTTTCTTATTTATTTATCTATATTTTTTATTATATTTAAAAAACTATTTTCTGAAATATAAAAGCTATAAAAATCATATTTTTCTTGCATAAAAACTTATTTTATGAGATAATTATAGTATTAAAATTTATATTATAATTATTTTTTATGGCTGGTGTAGAAACAAAAGCATTTCAAGTTGAAAAAAAAGATTGAAGAGAAGATACTTTAGATAGTAATAATCTATTTAATGAATTAGTTAGTAAAACTCAAAATTATAGTGAAGATCATAAAAAAGTTTGAGATTTAGTAGCAAATATAGAATCAAAACTAGCTGATTTTAAACAAAAAATCAATTCATGAGTACAAGTTTGAGAAAAAAACATGATATGAAATTTTAGTGAATCAAAATTTGATACTAGCAATAATTGACAAAAAATTCTTGAACATAATTTCGATAAATCTATGTCTAATTTAGCAAATAGATTAAATGAAATAACTTCGAAATTTAATTGAAATTATGAAGCTATTCAAGCTCAATTATGACAATTACTTGATTCTGATGCATTTATAAATTCTCTACCAAAAGAAAAATCATTTACAGAAAGTTTAGCAAATAAATTGTGAATTAAATCAAATCCATGAAAACCAGTCATAGAAAGTAAAACTGATAGTTTTCAAGGTTGAGTAGATACTTTAAAACAATGATACTACAATAATAATAGAACAGAAAAAGCATTAAGAGATGCTTGAGTATAATATAAATATAATAATATAAATCATGAAATCACAAGAAACCCTACAAATACTAAAACAAATCTTTGACTTAAATCCAGAGTTAGAAGAAGTAATTTTAGAAAAATTAAAAAATATAGATGAAACAAAAGAAAAAGAGCTTTTAACTATACTTTTAGAGTATACAAAAAAACAAAATGAACTAATTCAAGAGTTAAATAGAACTCTTATAAAAGGTAAAAACGAGTTAGAAGAAATAAATGAAGAGTCAAATGAAGAAACAGCAGAACAAATAATTTCAAAAATATAAATATGGAAAAATTAACTTCAAAAGAAAAAAATAAACCTAGAACTTGATTATCAAAAAAAGTACAAAATTATAGCAAAGCTATAGTTTTTTCTGTTGCGGCTATTTTATGAGCTCAATCTTCAGACACAATTGCTGATAATTTATTATCAGATTCAACTTTGCAAATATCAAAACCACAAAAAGAAACTCCTGAATCAATTAAAAATAATGAAAATTTTGTAAATATATTATCTGATTTTATTATTAAATTTTGATATGAAAATATAGAAAATAAAAAATGATTAATTGAAGCAATAAAACAAAAATTAAATGATGATTGTAACAACTCTTGAAAAAAATGTGATATAAAAGAAGAAATGGATTATTATAAGAATGCTGAAAAAGTTATAATTTCTTATTTTGAAGATACTATTAATAAAGATTATGATACATTAACTATAAATTTAAATGTATCTAATTTAAGTAAGATGCTTGATTTATTACCATATATAGAAACTATTTTTATAGCTCGTTATTGAGAAAATTATATGGAAGTATTAAATAAAGAAACTATAATAAATTGAGAGTATAATTATGAGATAACTATAAATATGATAGGCTGAAAATACAAGATTACAAATATGAGATTGTTAAAGAAAGAGAATTAAAAACTTCTGATATTGATAGTGTTTTTAATATATTCAAAGAAACTTGGCTTGATACATATCCAAACTCAGAATTTTGAATAAAAAAAGAATATATAATCAAAAGATATGAACAAAAAGAAAGGTATGAAAATATAAAAAATACATATCTAATTTTTCAAATGAAAAAATTGATTTAAAATTATAATTTGAAGTGAAGATAAATATAATATATGATGTGTATAATCCAACAATTATGATGGTGAAATAAAAAAGTAAAAAAATTTCTTTTTTTACTTTTTTTGATTATATTTTAAATCTTTTTTTTATTTTTTTTAACAATAGAAAAATTATCATAAAAAATGTAAAAAATCTTTTTCTTTAATATTAAATCTAGTATATATAATCTCATTAAATATATTTTTTTTAATTAAATATTTTTTTAATTCTAAAAGTCTATTATCTAATTTAGTTATAGGTAAATTTCAATTTTTTCAAAACCAAAAAGGGATATATTTTTTAGAAAATATTTTTACAGTAAAAAAATTATTTTTATTTCAAAAATCTGTTGTTAAATTTCAAATATATATTTTATCATTTTTTATAATTTCACATATATCATGGATTTTATAATTTATAAAATCCAAAAAAATTATTTTTTCATTATTTAAAAATAAAAACTCTATATCTTTATATGATTCAACAAGTGAATAATAATATATATGATCTTTTGTATCATATATATCTAAATTTAGTAAAGATTTTTTTTTACTATTAATAATTTCAGATAAATTATTTTTACTTGATAAATCTACAAGATATAGAACCTCATTTAATGCCTTATTAAATGATTTTATAAAATTTATATCTGCGCCTGCTCATGAAAAAATAAATGGTATTTTATTTTCTTTATTTTTTCAAATACATAAAACTATATTAATTCAATGGTTATAATTAAGATTAAAAAAATAAAAATTAAAATTATACTTTTCTTCTAAATCTAGAATTTTATGCTTATAATAATTATCATTAATTTCTATTCTATTTGGTGATAATTTATAAAAATAAGTTAATGCAATACTATCTCTTTCTAATATTTCATAATAAGAATTTAAAAATGCATCATAAAAATTTGAGTGGGTAGAAATTCAATTAGAGTTTCAAATATAATTATATATTGATTTATATTCTTGAGAAGAAAATAAAAAATCTATTGGAATATATAATTTATTATTTTTATTTAACGATATTTTATTTTTAGTAAATTGTTTTATTTCATAAATAGGAAATCAATTACGTTCTTCTTTATAATTAATCTCACTTAAAAAAAATCCTAAAAAATCAGTTGAAAATAAACTTATATTTTGAAAATTTGAAGTTTTTAAAAAATTATCATTCATAAGTTTTATAGAACTATATCTCTCTATTCATTCTGCTACTCATTTTATTATTGATAGATTAGACTTTTCATCCATACCCTTTACTATTAAAGGTTTTTGATTTAATCAATTAATATTAACAGAATTTAAAAAAAATAAATCTATATTATTATTATTAATTTTATAATGTGATATGTAATTTAAAAATGAGAATTCTCATATTATTTTTGAAATATTTTTTATTTTAATATTAATATTTTTTTTATATAAATTAATATTTTTAAATACTAATAAATGCTTATCTAAATATAAATTATGTTCTATTTTACAAATATTTATATCTAAATTTGATTTAGATAGTTTAATAATATTTCTTCAATTATTTATAAATTTAAATAAATTATCAAAATCATAAACATTTATATTAAAATTATTATCAAATAAATAATATTTAGATATTTTATTTAAAAAAACATCTAAATATATTTGTCTATTTTTATCAATATTTATAGTTTTAATAATAAAATCAATTAAAAATGATTTTTCAAAAATAAAAATATAATCTTCAAATAAATCAATTATGTAATAATCATATTCTAAAAAATTATTAGATTTATATAAAATCAATAAATCTATAAAAAATCAGTAAAAAAATTTATTATTTTTTTCAAAAACTAGATTATTATTAGAACCAAAATCTAAATCACTTATTTTAACAAAATTATTAAAATTATTTAATCAAATAACATTATTATTTTCAAATTCTATTACTCTTTTATATATCATAATAACATAGTGTTCAAATATATTAATTTTTTATCTTCAAATAATTTTTTTAAAAAATTATTTTCTATATTACTATTTATTTGATTTGAAATGTTTTCTTCCAATACACTTCATATTTCTAAAGTTCATATGTTAAAATCTTTACTATATATAGATAAATTTTGATAAATATGTCATGCTTCTAATAAAAGAAATGGTAAAGTTTTATTATAATATTTTTTAAACATTTTATCAATTATTCAAAATGCAATAATTGTTCATTTTGTATTATTTATATTTAAAAATTGTATTGCTCAATATTTATCATTGTGATTAGACCATATAGCAGATTTAGTTAATATATTTGATAAAAAATCAAAATATTTTACTCATTTAGTTAATAAAATATTATCGCATCAATCAAAATAATAAATATTTCAATTATCCAAAATAGAAAATAATATTACATTATAAAACCCTCATGCTCATGGAACAGTTTTATGAACAGTTGAAATATTAGATCAATCATATACATGAATATGCTTTCTATAATCAATATTTCAATAGGATAACTTTAATAAATTTAATAAATCCTTATCTATTGATTTTTCTGAATTCAAATATTCTGTTCTAAATGATTTTCTGCTAATTAAATTTTTATAATTTGAAGAACCTATAGAAACTATTTCTTTAGATAAAAATCAATTATCATAATAATAAGGAACATCTGAATATTTATAATCTAACTTATAAAAAATATTATATGGATTATACCATTTTTTTCATATATATAATAATTCCTTATAAAATTCTTCTTCTAAAATAAAAATATCATTTTTAATAAATAATTCATAAATAGATTCTATTCAATCTAAATCTAAAACAGATTCATTATAAAAAGTTTCTATAAAATCTTGTTTTATAAAAACTTTTTTTAGATAATTCATAAAAAAAATTGAGATTACTTTAGAAAAAGAATTATTTTTTATTTCAATGTTATTATTTTGAAAAAAAACAACAAATTTTTCTCAATCAAACATATAATTAATAGCAGTATTTATTTTAATATTCATAAAATTATTTTATACAAATAAAAAATACTCTTTCTGATTCTTCAAATGCTTCATTGTAATTATGATCTAAAATAATAACTTTAGAAAAAAAATTAAGTGATTTTTTAATTTTACTTAAATCATATGATTTTTCTTCTATACTTTCATTATATAATTTATAATTATTTGATTCAAAATTATTAAAAATTTTTATATTCCATCTAACCACTTCATTTCAAATATATTCAGTAGTAAAAAAAATTATATCATTATCTATTTCATACATAATTGGTTTATAATTTGATATTTTATCTAACTTATATTTAGTATTTATATCAAATAAGAATATTCAATTTTTATTTAATAAATTATAAGATGAATTAAAAACTTTTTCCCAATCAGAAAAATCTAGCAAATGATTAATTGAATCAAAAAAACAAGTTATTAAATCAAATTTTAAATTATTAATTTGTATATTTTTAATATCTTGCTTAAAAAATGTTCCTTTTTTTACATTTTTTCTAGCAATTTCAATCATATTTTCTGAATAATCAATTCAATATTTATTATATTTAACATCAAGTAAACTAAGTATTTTTCAAGTTCAACAAGCTAAATCTAAAATATTTTTAGGAGTTATATTATTATTCTTTATTATATAATCAATAAAATTAATATAATTTTGTCTATTCCCCATTATTTTATCATAATATTTTGCAAAATAATTATACATATTTTTTAATCAACATAATTAATAAGTTTTTCTTCATTTATATAAATACTTCTATTATCTCAATAAGTTCAACGTATTTTATCAAGAGATGGATTATTCCAAATTTCAAGTAAATTATTATCTAAAATATTTCACAATTTTAATGTTTTACTTGATCAAAGTTTAGAATCAAGATAACAATCTCATTGCCATTTTATAGAAAAATTGTAAAATCAATTACTAATAAGTGTTAAAGATTTTTTAAATGGGTGAAAATTAGGATCATTAGCCTTATCTATATTTTTAATCCAAAAAGAATTTCTATTTTTTAATAATCAATCTCTCATATATTTTATATATGATTGTCAAAGAATTTTTAATTCATCATCATTAAGTAAATAATCTTTAAGTAATGTTCAACGTCAATATGGTGATAATGGTGAAATATAATGAAATGTTGCTCATAAATTTTTAACTAAATTAACCATATCCGTCATTTCAGATAAATTTTTTTTATGCATAACACTTGAAACTGTATATTTTATTCATGCATTTGTTAATAACTTCATACGTTTCATTGCTTTATCAAAAGATCATTCTCATCTCATCCAATCATGAATATCTTTTGTTGCTCAATCTAAACTAACTTGAAAATCTTCTAAATTTTTAATATTTTTTATCTTTTCTGCTATATCTTCTGACATTTCATCATAATCTGATAAAAGTATTATTGATAATTTTAATCTATCAGCTTCTTCTAATATATCAAATATATTGGCTTAATTGTAAAAAGTGTGTGGCTAAAATAAGGAATATTTGGTATAATAAAGCCAAATACTCCTTTATTTTTAACTATGTTAAATAAAAATAGCCATAAAATCTGTAAAAAATGTAAAT
>Ga0100381_1003696_pt1 | contig 13122 bp, 8 predicted proteins | sample CryGeymeta201505_FD_80416 | JGI IMG/M metagenome (GOLD analysis project Ga0100381, IMG submission 80416) | Groundwater microbial communities from Crystal Geyser aquifers in Utah, USA - Crystal Geyser metaG 2015-05 | ecosystem: Environmental > Aquatic > Deep subsurface > Groundwater | place: USA...
ACCGACGAAAGCCGGTGTCCAGTTGATTGAATACACTGGAATCCGGCCTTCGCCGGATACATAACGCCCTACTCCCTACTTCCCATTCACCCAGGGTTTTTTCACCATCGGTGCATGACTCAGCGAGAAGTCCGGTCGCTCATAACTCAGGTTTGGATTGTAGTAGGGATCGTTGCGCATCACGCGCCGCCAGCGCTTGCGCATATAGACGACCTCGCTCTTTGCTCGTTTCTTCTTTTCCGGTGTCAAATCCTTGCCACGTGACACGGATTCGTGATGATACAACTCTGCATACGGCGTCCAAATCACACGGTAGCCAGCCTCGCTTGCCCGCAGACAATAATCCACATCATTGAACGCAACTGGAAGATTCTTCTCGTCCAAACCGCCCAGTTCAAGATACAGACTGCGCCTAGTCACCATGCATGCAGCTGTCACCGCCGACATGTCTTGTGCCACCATCGCACGGTTGCAATAGCCTGGCTCGTTACTTTGCAGGAACGCGTGCGCGTGGTTGGCTACCCCGCCCACACCGACCAGATCGCCAGCGTGCTGCACGCGCCCGTCCGGGAAATATAACTTTGCTCCCACCACACCCACTTTAGACTGCAGCAGATGCCCAATCATCTCATCGAGCCAGTCAGGCGAGATCACCTCGGTATCGTTGTTGAGCAGGCATACCACCTCGCCCTTCGCCTGCTCCACTGCCAAGTTGTTCATCGCGGAAAAATTGAAAGACCGGTCATAACGTAGCACGCGCACCTGCTCGTGTTTGCCCATACGGTCCAGGAACGCCAGCACTTCCGGATCCGCACTTTGATTGTCCACCACTAGGATCTCGTAGCGCGGGTAAGTCGTCTTCTCCAGCACGCTCTCCAGACAGCGCTGTATCAGTTCCAGCCTGTCCCGCGTCGGCACGATGATGCTCACCAGCGGCGGCGACTCAGGCAGCCGGTAACGCACCCGCCAGCACCCCGGCAGGGTCTCTGACACCTCGCCGGACACGCCATTTCGAACCAGATGGGCACGCAAGGCGGCTATGTTCCAAGCTCGCATCTCAGCGGTCATGTCGCCTGTAATCCCGGTATGCAGCAACACGGCAGGGATATGCACAATTTTATCCCTATCCTCGCCAATCGCATCCACGACCCTGAGCAACAGGTCATAGTTGCCAAAGCGGAAACAATCCGGGTCCAAACCTCCGGCACTGGCCACCACATCTCCACGCAGTGCCACAGCATCCCCGACAAAGTTGGTAGAACGCAGGTGTGCTAACGACCAATCCGGTTTGAATCTCGGTCTGCAACGCTGACCGAGGGCATCCTGCTCATCATCGTCTGCATAGATGATTGCCGCATCCGGCTTCGCGCTTACCTCGCTGGCGAGCCAGTACAATGCATACGGCGGCAATCTCTTGCCTGCTCTCAATAGGAGCAGCCATTCGCCCTCGTGGCTTGAGGAAAATTCAGCTTTCATCTTTTCAAGATGTTTGATCAACAGCCCTTGGGCTGCCGTACCATTTTCATGTGGGCTGGCAGACTGGCTCATAAAATCAGATAGCATCAACGTCGTGCATGCGTGGTTGCGATAGATTTGTGCATCTATCGAATCCAATGTTTGCCGAATCTTGGCTTCCGAAGAGTCATCCGCTACGAGAACAAGGTAGAAGCGTGGCTTTCTTTTCAGATGGATTATCTGATTGCTAATTCGATGAAACTCAAGAGGTTTTAGTTGATCGAATTGTGTTATCCAGTCTGAGTAGGTCAGGCTGGCCCGCATTATGGATGCGGCACGATACGATTGAGCAAGGCCGGTGAGCGCATTCAGGTAAGTGAGGCCCAAAGCCTTTCGTTGCTCGCGGGGAAGGCGCCTGATTGCGGTGAACACCCTATTGGCCATTCGTACGACGCGCTCTAACCAGCCGACCCGTTGAATGCTTAATACATGCGGCTCAGCCTCTGGCAATAGCCAGCACAAATCGGATATGTCGCAAGGCAAGCAGATTAGTTCGTGGATGCGGCCATGCCGCAGGATGGGTAGGCTATATTCATAGACGCCATCAACCCCGGATTCGGATTTGCCACGCAGCCGTGCGCGGTAATGCGGCTTATAGGTTGAAAGTCGAACCTCTATAAGACACCAACCACGCGTGTCCCCGCTTATCTTCTTTTCAAACAAGGAACACTCCGCCAACTGGAATCGGACAAAATATCGTCATATTGCCCAACTCATCCTTCTTGCATCATTATCCCCGATGCGTCTTGTGAAAGATTTCACAAGACGTGCGACCCTCGCCAGATGTTCAGCGACACTTACTTCGCAGACTTCTTGGGGCTGGGGCGGAACGCCACCCTTGTCACGACAACCTTCTTCCCGTTTTTAACCACTTCTACAAGGCGGGTGGTGAAACTGCCCAATGCAGGAACCCGAGTGACACCTTTTTCTTGTGCAGCCACATGTTGTCCAACCATGGTCAGCACTTCCCTGATCAGGGCCGCAGCTTTCCTTTCGGGCATGATTCCAAGCAATTCTGGCTTCGATTTCTTGATCAGGGCGGCAATTTCTATCGGCTTCATCGTGTCTCTCCTCAAAATCTTAATGAAAATGTCTTTGCTTGCTGCAAGACAGGATTATAACTTCCCGCGTGAGAAAAGCTGCAAACTAGTGAGGTTCAACTTTCGCGGACCAATTGAATTTAAGCGGGACTGGGGCATTGTCCTGCCATATCCCCCAATACTGGACCGCCGTATCTGCTACTGGTGCTCGCGGCGCAATGACTTTGAGCTCATTGGCCGAATCGCCTATGCCAACCATGCGGAATCCCTCCCCGGGATCCGGGTCAAACGCTCCGATGCCAATTGCACTATGCTTCAGCTCATAGTTATGAACCCATGAACTTTGCTGATTGTTCCCACCTCTCGCAGTGAACTTCGCCGTTTGAGCTTCTCCGATGTAGCCACCCGTCAGCCTTATCGTATAGCCTTCCTTTGAGATCGATTCGAGCTGCCAGGACAAGCCCCCCAGCCGCCCACCTGCGGCGGGATTACCACCGGAATCAGATATAGGAGTCAGATTGACTGTTGGGACTCCCATCAACGGCGGGTCAAAATGTACAGTGTGATAGGTTGCGCCCTTTGGAATGACGACTGTGCCACTCTGCATCGTTTGCGTCTTTCCATGCAGATCGACCTTCTCTGCGCTGTTCAAACCACCCATGTGCATTTCCAGATTGCTTTCCAGCCAATTATTGCCGCCATAGGTCTCCACAGAGGGCATCACCGAAATACCAACGCCGTAATCTCCATCTCCATTGATCGACACCGATGACAAGAAGGTACGTGCAGCATTGCCCGACACCCCAAAGCCACCCACCACCAGCCCTTTCGCCCAACTCATATTTGCCGTCCGGAGCTGGCCACCGATGAACTTAAGCCCCGTTGTCGAAGCGGCGTGCACCAGTGTGGCCATTGGCGGCTCCATCACGCGACTATTGTAGGCACCCTGCCGGATCAATCTGTTATCCGAGTTGAATGCAGAAATATATTGTTTGGTTATGGCATGTAGTTGCGCAGCATGGAACTCCACCTGAGATACAGGAAGAGTGTATTGAGGATTATCGATTCTCACGATCGTGTTCTGAGCGTTCGATCTGGAAATGAAATTCCAGACTTTGACATTGTCGATGGTCGACTTAGGACCATCTCCAACCATTTCCCAAGCCGCCTCGTCAGCATAGACAGGTATCCAATATTTGCTTCCCTCCTTGCGGGCGCGAGTCGTGTAATCGACCTTGCCATCCTCTGGATTTTTATTCTTGTTGCCCGCCAGGCCGGTGGCCACATAAAAGGCATGCGAGACACGCTCCCAGTTGTCTGCATTCAGGCTGGGGAGTTTACCGGAATCATCTTTTCTTATAGCCCTGTAGAGGAAGCCCCCGCTATTCACAATGTCACCTTTTCGGTATCTCGCTCTGACATCAAAAGCTGTACTTGGCGTTCGTACATACTCGCCTTTGCTATAGGTGACAGAAGCATTCCAGTCTTGCGCGACATCATAGATGTCTGAAGCTGCCGTATCTGCTTTTACCTTCCGCGGCTTACCCATAAAGATCACTGGCTTGTAGAAGGACACCTCTTGAAGCATTGGCGTATAGAGGCCATGCCCATACGGGCGCCACACATGGATATTCTCAAACGACGAATCCCAAGCATGGGAGATCTTTATTCCCCTGGATTTCCACTCGCCATCGACAGTAAGCCCCCTCACAACTATCTGTTGCCCCATGGATTTTGAAATGGGGTCATTTTCATCATTATTGAACTCGACCAAGTAGTCAGAATAGGGAGGCTTCGGTTTGATCACACCATCGCATTCGATCTTCACCCTGTATTTATTCTTGATCAGCCATTTGCCGGAAAGCCTGTAGGCGCCCGGAGGAACGTACAGGGTTTGCCAAGGCTGCAGTGCGGCCGTAGCCCTCTCGAATGCCGCCAAATCATCCGTCTTGTCATCGCCCTTGGCACCAAAGTCGATTACCGAAATCTTACCTGCCGGGGTTATTTGCAACGACATTTCAGTTGCGGCTGCCTGCCCCGGGAGGGATGTCTCTTTCTTGTTGTTTGACTTGGCCTCGTTTGCTAACAGTCCTTCGTCATGGGAACGACCTGCTTGTCTGTGCGCATCCTCAAAGAACTCGGTTAAGAGTTTCAGCGGGATAAGTGGCCCCTTGTCAGGCAGCTTTTCTTCGACTGCAGGATTAGTCGCCTTTTCAATTCCCGCACAAGCTGGCTCAACGATTGACAGCACAAAGGCCGCTGTCGCAATAATCAAAATGGGGTATCTGTTCATATTGTTATCCGGTTGTTTATCCGTCACCCGCGCCGAAGGGTCAGCATCTACCAGCCCCGCCCCTTCATTCATAGTGCCAAGCCATTTCAGCTCTAACCTGCTTGCCCCGCTTTTCCCGATGCCGGCAAACGCAGGGATTTACTCAAAATCTGATGCCGGTCAGCTTGTGCAGCACCTTGAGATCATTTGAATATCGCTGCAATAGGTTCTCTCTTGTCTCTGGATTCATCGCTTCAGTTGGCGACATATTTATGGCGTTCATTAACCTCAGACTTGCATCCCTAAGCATTCTCGGTTTATTAATTTTTCTGGCGAGGTACTGCAGTGAGGGAATTCTGGCCGTCATCGTGCCCTCGTTATGCAGCGCGAGCGAGGGGGAAAAATCTGGACTAACACCCAGGAATTGATAGATCTTTTGTACTTCGCAGATTGGATCAGTCTCCAGCATGTCAAGTGTCAGGACATGAAATGCTTTTTGACCGAACAACGAAAAATATCTCTGTAATTGAGAACCGTACAACCCAGAGCGAAAGTACATGTAGTTATACAGATACTGCGGACAATGATTTCGAAAAGACTCTGAATTCAGTCTTTTCTCTTCCAAGTCCAGAGCCTCTTCAAAGGTTTTCGAATGCTCGAGACCCTCTCTCCGCATGTGATGGTATAGCGAATATGCGCGCTCTGCCGGATTCCTCAAGATCACAATAAACTTTGCATCCGGAAAGAGCCCCTTCAAAACTCTTGCTGTCGGAGGATTGCTCATATACACATGCGATGCTTCGCCAATTGCCTTTTCCGTTGTTACCGGTTCAAAAAGCCTGAAGTAGTGAATGGGATTTTTAATGACTTGAAAACCGTTACAGAAAAAGCTTGGCTCCTTGACTGCGGTCATGAAAATTTCTGGGTGCTGTTTCAGATAGAAGTACAGCGAAGTTGTTCCAGACTTCGCCGCGCCCAGTATGAAAAAGTTTGGTTTATTTACAGCAGCAAGTGCCATTCCTTCACTCCAGAGCTCCATGTGCTTAATAGCTGCTTGAAAGATGTGTGAGCCCAGTTAGCAATTCCGGACTCTGGCCTAATGGTAGTTCTCTGCTAACCAACTCTTGAATTCGTGCGCATCCTTGAGTGCAAGTAAGGATCTCCGTGCTGGAAAGAATTCATTGAACGACATTTGAGCGACCTCAGTGCGTGACAGGTTCAACGCTCTTCTACCCGGCTTTTTCCGAACTACGCCCACCCCATGATCTTGATCAACAACGAAGACCTCGAGATCATCGCGTTGCGACCGCAAGTCGAGAATCGCGCGGAATACATCCCCTGTCCATGCACTTTTGAATTCCGGATGGGATTTGGCCTCACTTTCATGCTTGCACGCCTCGGCCTTGGATGTTGGCAAGCAATCGTGCATGACAATCACTCCGTCATCCGCCAAACACCGCAGTGCATTCTCGACATCCCTGAGTGCCTGTTCATGGGTATGCAGTCCATCTATAAAGACCACGTCCGCCTTGCCCTGCAGGAGATGCTGATGCTTCTCAAAGAATTCATCGCTGGTAGTTTCCACAAAATGTTCTCCCGTCGCGACTCTGACTCCTCCGGGGATATTGAAGGCGGGATCAACGGCCACTTTCAGCGGCGCACGTATCTGTAGAAAATTCGTGCCTCGCTCCACGCCTATCTCTAGATAGTTTCGCGCTTTTTTCAAGTCGATGAACTGCTGCACCATGGTGGTTCGATTCACGATACCTTCGGCCAGTTGCCATTCGAGCGCCGCCGCCAAAGCCGTGCGCGCAGCCTTTACATCCGCCGTTCCGCACAGCGCAAGCCCGTACCGCACCCGATAATCGACCTCTTCGGGTCGCTGTACACCAAGCCCGCGCCAACAGACTGCCTCCAGAGCAAAGAGACCTTCTTTCACGGCATTCTCTGCTTGCTGGAAGAGCCGTCCCATGGGAACTCCAATCAGGCACTCCGCAAAGTACTGCCGCTCTTGCTCATTCAGCCTGGATACCAGACCATCAAGTACACGCATGGCTTGCTTCGATGGAGGCATTCCAATGAGCGCTTTGCCGTGATCTATTGCAGCACTGTGCAAGCCTATGCTGCCAAGCACTGCAATCAGGCGCATTCTGAGGTACGCGTTATCGGGACAGGCCTCGACTCCTATCCGCAGCGCTGCTGCTGCTGCAGTTGGATTACCGGCTCTCATCTCCATCAAATCCAAGTGTGAGTAATATGCCGGATCACTTGGCCGGCCTGCCAAAGCTCGTCGGTAAGCATCTTCCCCAATGCCGAGATCCACAAGGGTTGGCAACTGCGAGCCGCCTGAATTTTCACTCCTGCTTCGCTGCATTACTGCAAAGGTATCTTGCCATTGCCCAACACCCCATTCGGTAAACACCTCCACCACTTCCAGCCCAGCATGTTTCGCAAGAGCACGTATACCGTCCGGATATATCCTCCAGCAATCGAGCGGATAACGATGTTCTGGACCGGCGGAAGGCACAATCAAGCAAAACACACCACCCGGTTTCAGTACACGTGCAACTTCGCTAACTGTGAGCCACGGGAATTCAACATGTTCCAGAACTTGGCCCGAGACCGCCACATCCATGCTCTCAGAGTCCAGGGCAGTCCAACTGTAGGGATCACTGACAACCACATCCACATTTTGCCCGGCTTCGACATCCAGTCCGCGATAACTCCATTTCTCGCGTGCAAAGAGCCCGCAGTAACCGCTACCACCATCCACGGAACGTGCCCCAATATCGATGACCTGCAATTGAAGTTCCCCAGCTTCTGCCAGGTATTGCTCCACAAAGGCTTTCATTTTTTGATACGAACTATCATGCATTCTGAATCTCCGAGTATGGACCACATGGCTGTTTCGGCCGCACGCCTAAGGCTGATAGATGAATGGAGAATTCAGCAGATGCTGCCCCGATTCCTCATCTACGACGTGGATCTCATCGCCACCAGACAGGGCAAACCCGATCTTATGGCTGAAACCACAATGTCCCGTGGCATGAGTTGATCTCTCAAGCAGTGCCTTGCGCATCTCAGTGCATTCGCACACCCCCAACTGTTTGCCATTAACTAACAGCCGCACGCGCGCGGGCTCATTTGAGTTATTCCTTACAGCCCAGCCAGTCACTACACCATTCTGTATCTGGTTCGACACCATGCCGCGAAGTGGCTTCTGCTGCTTCTTATTAACATATATATTTTTCTTGTCTGTGGCGTCGACCTTGCTGAGGTCGAATTTCAATGCTGAGACGAAGCGCAGGATGTTCTCCCTCACTGCGGTGTCCTTCACATGGATGTAATCGTCACCAAACACTTCATTAAGGTTCGAGAGGGATATCGATTCATAGGATGGGAAATATTCGACGTTGTCGCACTCGGCTACAAGCTGCTCGACTGCAGCCCTCAATACGCTCTTGGAATAGGTATTGGCTACCAGAACATCCCTCATAGTGAATGTGGCTGCAAGCGGGACCGGCGAAACAGAAATGAAAATCCTCACGTCAGTCGGGCAATGCTTGTTCAGCAAGTTGACCACCGACTTCAATGCCGAATAGACCTCTTCATAGCTCAATACATGCAACTCGAATCTGTCGCCATATTTGGTGGCCAGGCTTCTAGGTATCGTCTGGTTGGTGTAGCTATTTGCTTCTTTGTCCCACCATGCCTCTATAAGGCCCGGTGTCAGCATAACCAATCGGCATTGCTTCACTTGCTTGTAGAGCGCATCGATTTCCTGGCGTCTGCTGATCGCTCTTTGATGGCTTACCGGCTTCGCTACTCCAGGCAGATGCAAATCGATCCACTGGTCTTGCGCGACTTGCACGATGCCAGTCTCAGCAGGATATCGCTGCCCGTCTTCCAGCGCCCATACCAGTTCGTTCTGCATGGCGAAAGGATGATATTTGTTCAGGATGCCGTTCGCTCTGCCTTCCCACTCCTCGGCTGGCACCGAATACTTGCCTGTCACAACATTCAAACCGATATCCAGTAATACTTCTTCGATATTCCGCGCAAAGCAGGAACCGATCGTGAATACACTCTCGTCTGTAGACAGGTCGTAGTCGGATGCGAACGCCGGTTGGGCAACAGGTGTAAGGCGCTCGCCGCCTCTTTTTTTCGTGGGCCAGCCGGAGAACTTGTTCTTCTTGAGGGATTCCCAGGCATCGGCTGCCTTCTGGACATAAAGTGGCATCAGGCTCTCTCCATGGTGTTATTTAGACTGCCGTAGACATCGCCTTTCAGCTTGCCTGCCCGCGCTCTTTGTTCTCGATCTTCTCAAGCCTGCCCAAAACATCTACCAGCATGCCACCGAAGACTGCGATGACGGTATTTATATTCATGCTCTCTTTGTCGAATTTGACCTTCTTTCCATAAGTCTTCCTGTCGAAGACCTCCGAGATGCTCTTCCCCTGAAACCACTGTTCGCAGGTCTTGGCGTTCGTTTCGGCGAACTGGGCACGAATATCTTCCACAACAGCTGGCTCGATAAAGAAATTCGCATCTTCCTTCGGATTGCCTAACGCTCCGTGGATCTGTGATACCACCTTCAAGTATCTGTCCGAAGTCGGCACGGTAGGGTGGAACATGCCCATGAGCGCCCTGATATACATTTCCTGCTGGTTCGGTGTCGGGTTGATCTTTGACACCTCAGTGTTCAAACCACTGCCATCCTCTATGCCCAAAGCCGCCAGGGTATCCGTGATCAGACTGCCGCCGACCATAGCAGAGCGCTTGGTGGTGCGAGCCCTTACGTTCGACTTGCCATAGATTCCGGACAGCATTTCCAGCAGGTCATTGAAATCCAGGTATTTCTGCTTTTCCACGTATTCGCGAGCGAATTGCCCGAAGTTATCTCCACCGATATCCACGTATCCCGGCCGTCTCTTCAAATTTTGGAAATAATGCGTCACGACGATATCGGCCTGATCGCGAAGATAAACGATGATCTTTACGGTAAATCCAAAATGTCCAGCGAACTTCTTCAACTCATTATGCCGCTCTGCCTCCCAGCCCGCGAAAAACTCGGAGGAAATCAACACATCCCTGTCGCCGACACGCATAGCTCGCTCAAAGATCCCCATCACATCTGAGCCCCCCCCCTGCTGCGGCAGGAACGCGCTTCGCGCGACACGGGCACCATTGCCGCTCGTGATCATCTCCTCGTTGCCAACTCTCTCGTTTACTCCGGGATAGCGTATGCCTTTGCGGTATAGCTCTTTTGCATTGCGGGCAAAAAACACCTGCAGCGCGCTCGTGCCTGTTTTGGGCAGACCGATATGCAGATACAACGTTCGTTCATTCAGTTTCATGCCAGGCTTTCTGCTTTATTGATTGAGCTGGAGGCTTTTCGCGTATTCATACAAGCTTATGTCGTTCTTGTTCAGGTTCCGAATGAGCTCGATCTCTTGGGTAGTGTATTTGTCGCGCTTTCTGAATTGGTCTGGTGTGCGATTTGACTGCCGGACCTCGGGGCACGGCAAGCCAAGTTTCTCAAACAACTTCACTGCGTCGCTGGAGAAGGTGTCGGTGAAGCCAACAAAGAATAGCGTGCGAACTCGCTCTTTTGACCGCTCCAACTCTGCCTCGCCCACATCGGCATGGCCGGCGTCATTGATGAAGCCGTAATATTGCTCTTCCGTGATTCGATTGTTTTTCAGCTCTGCATACAGTCCCTGAAAATTGATTTCAACACCCAGCAATCTTGTTTGTACATCGCCAATCGATCTGGCGACGAATTCGTTCCCCAGGAATTCCGCCAGCGAACCCTGCGCAAGTTGCCCGAGCCAAGTTTCCGGATGCGACTTCATGAACTCGAAGGCGGAGATCGTTCTGTCGATCGGGTCGCGCAGGAATGTGAATATCTTGCATTTCTTCGATAGCGTCTTATATGCGTCATAGTGCACGTGCCCCATCACTACCGGGCTCTTACGCCGTGTCTTGTCCTTGATTAGGTGCGCTGTTGAGTTGTAGTGCTTGAAAGTCGTGCTGCCCAATATGGCCTCGGCTAGCATCTGGTTCAAGCTTGTTCCTGCCGTCTTCGGGATATGCAGGAAAAATAGTTGTTCGGTCTCTTCTGTCTTCATAATGTTTTCACCACTTGGTTTCTTTCTCTCTTTGGATACTGCTTGCTTTTCTTTGCCTGCACCTTCTACTGCAACACCGATTGCATCAACATCCCATTCCGTGTAGGCACGGAAATACTCTTGTACCGTCATCGGCTGATTCCAGACGTTATACTTTTCATTCCATCCGGTCGCAAATTCAAGCTGCAAAACTTCCGCGATCGCCGGTTGTATCGGCTGCTGGTTGTTGGTCAGATATTCCAGGCTTGGTGAATTCTCGGGCAGTCCTCGATAGCCCAATTGAATCAACAATTCGTTCACCTGATGGACGCACAACACTCTCGACGGGTGATTGAACGTCTCGAACAGTTTCTGCCGCCTGAAATTGTCCATGATGTAATCGAGCAGCTTCTGGTCGCGCCGTTGCTCGACTTCCCTTTGCTTCATCAAATAATCGTCGATGACGTGATCCAGCTTGGCCGCCTCAAGCAATTCTTTCCCATTCGCGATGCTTTCCAGAATCACGTGCGCCGGCTTGCCCTCGTTGAGTTGAGCCAGAATGTATCTGTCGCCATACGGGAATTGGCCAAAGGGATACGATGGGGTAACTACATTTCGCGTATCCTGCGTTTGGAACGGCCAGTAAACAGGGAAGGTCAGGTAGCTGATGCGGACCTTGCGGCATTTGCCCGGCACAGTTTCAAGCAGGTACTTCTCTGACACCTCCCCCCATTTCTCCGAGAGCGGTTGATAGATCAACAGGTCAGAATTCTGCAGCAATGTCTCCGGGATGACCGCCTTTTCATAATTCACAAAATAATGACAGTCAAAATCCCTAGAGAACTCGGGATGGAAGTCCAGCAGTGCCTTTATATAGGCACCCTGACAGTTTGCAGATATCACGCAAATGTTCTTCATACGGGCTTGACGCTTATGGCACTTAATAGACGAGCCACCAGATCGTTCGAGAACACTTGGTCCCAGTTTCCTGGTCCCTTCGGCTTGTAAGCATGCTGCACACGCGCAGGTATGTTGTTTGCGCGCTGCGCTGCCTTCCCAAGTGCTTCGGCGATGCCATGGATCGTTGGTTTTGTGACAACGAAGTTATCTGATTTATCCTTGAAATACTGTTCGTTGCGCTGTTCATATTCGTTGGCGACCACGATCATGCCTGCTGCGGCCATTTCAAAATGTACCAGCCCCGGGTGTGGCGCATACATCAGGCTCAACCCAATATCATAATTTGCCAACAAACTACCGTACGAGCCACCATCCAGTTTTGGCATCATGTTCAGGATGATGCCATCGCCGATTTCAACTGTTCTTTTTTCCACTAGCGTCCCAACTGCGTCAAATGACCATGTCCTGTCAAAATGCCCCCGCCTGATTGCCTCCTTGAGGCCAAGAAAGCCCAATTCGAATATGTTTCTTGCCGCATGAGGCTCGGGCCTGCCATAGAAAAGCAATTTCTTTCCTGCCTTGTTAGTCAGCGCACTCTCCGTAGGCAGGGATACTGGCGTCAGTACGTGCTCAAAAGCAAATGTGTTCTGTGAATTGGAGGCGTCGTTGTCAAATATGCCGAGCTTGATGCTCTTGAAGTGCTGCATCAGCTCATGGGAATTGAATAGCGCGACGTGCGGCAATGAATACGCGTATTCAACTATTGCCCGTATCGAATCGTTATGGTGGAATATCCTTTCATCTTCCTGAATCAGGAAGATGAACTTCTTCTCGTCAGTGCAAGCGGCCAAATCCGATGCGATCAGGGCGGTCCACGCCGAATATGCCACAAAGCGGTCATTCGAACTAACCTTGATTCTTTTGTCACGAAGAGTGACGTTCTCAAACTCAACTTCACTTTTCTGACCTTGATCCAGAATCAATCTGTTATGCATCCATGCATATTCTTTCGATAAGTGCGCGTCCTCAGTTACCAGTATGCGCGTGTCAAGGCCCATACTTACAACCTTTCGGATCAACTGAAGTATCGCTGCATATCCGCCGAACATGATGTCTTTATCCATTGTCGGCACTACGAAATTGATTCTGATCCTGCTCCTTAGAACTGCCTCCACCGGCATAGGTTGCAATTTGCGTTCTAATTGAGCAGCCCTTTCAAGACCCGCAAGCTGGGTCAGTCCGGGAAATTTATATTCCAGGATGTCTTTTACTTTTCTTCGGGGCA
>Ga0100381_1003698_pt1 | contig 13120 bp, 17 predicted proteins | sample CryGeymeta201505_FD_80416 | JGI IMG/M metagenome (GOLD analysis project Ga0100381, IMG submission 80416) | Groundwater microbial communities from Crystal Geyser aquifers in Utah, USA - Crystal Geyser metaG 2015-05 | ecosystem: Environmental > Aquatic > Deep subsurface > Groundwater | place: USA...
AATATACCATATCCTGGATTAAATACAACAAAATTTTCCAACTGCCTCACGAGCGGTGCCCACACACAAAAAGTTCAAGCAATGACAAATGCCGGTCTTGCTGCCGGAGTCAATGGTACGCCGGGATCGTTTCTTATTGGGCGTGATGGTCGGGCTCAACTTATATCAGGCGCATTGCCCTATGAAACGATGAAGACAGCTATTGATGCTGAACTTTCAAAATAAACGATATGCACCAGAATCAACAAAACATATTTGGACGATTGCAATCAATATTTTTGATTCTAAAGAAGCCATCCTATGCATTTTTGGCAGGCGTTGTTGCAGTATCACTTGCTACTATTTCTTTTGGACTCGCGGTCCGTTCAATAGTGGCGCTATCCTTCCAATTTCCGGCTACTAATTTCGCCCACAGAATTCTTATTACTCTGGAAAATTTTCGCGCCGTTTCACTAAATCTTAGCACTTCTGCCATAATGTTTATTCTTGGGATATCCTTCCTCACAGGGGTAAACATTGCGCTTGTGGTGTATTATTTTCGACAGCGTGCTCAATTTTTTCGTGGGTCTCCCTTTGGATTTCTCGGAGTTGCCAGTGGAATTATTGGTATTGGGTGTAGCTCTTGTGGTTCGGTTATTCTCTCTTCCTTTATTGGTCTTTCGGCAAGTTGGACGCTCATCGGTGCTCTACCTCTGCGCGGAGCAGAGTTCAGTATACTAGCAGTTGTGTTGCTTCTTTATTCCATATTTTCGCTTTCCAAAAAGCTTTCACCCGAGCGAATTATGGCATGTGATGTATGATTAAATTTTCTGTCAAAATAATCATTCCCGTTATCCTGATATTGCTTATCGGTACAATCTTTTTATTCTTTCAGTTCAAAATTTCTGATCAAAAAAATGGGCTTACTGAAACGGGTCTTCTCGAAAAGACTAATATGAATAATGAAATAAAACATACTGTTCCGTTGGATCAGATCGTCAGTGGCGGTCCGCCTAAAGATGGTATTCCTCCTATAGATAAACCGAAGTTTGTTGATGTGAAAGAGGCGGACTCATTTTTGAGCGCAACCGATCCGGGTGTGGCAGTGTCTCTCTCGGGTATTGATCGGTTTTATCCGTTTCAAATTTTGGTCTGGCATGAAATTGTGAACGATACATTTAGAGATCGGCGGGTGCTGATAACGTACTGCCCGCTTTGCTATACCGCCATTGTGTTTGATCCGGTAGTGCAAGACGAACGAGTGGAGTTTGGCACATCGGGCAAACTGTATGAATCAAATCTGGTCATGTATGACCGCAAAACAGATTCGTATTGGTCACAAATTCTCGGTCAAGCAATCGCGGGTGAGGTGGCGGGACAAGCACTTGAAATTTTGCCTTCTGATGTTACCACGTTTGGGGAGTGGAAAAAGAAATTTCCCGATGGGCACGTGCTGTCGCGGAATACCGGAGCTGACCGCTTTTATGGTGTTGACCCGTATGGGGATTATTATTCAAATGATGACATATTCTTTCGGGTAAGTGCCGAAGATGATAGGCTTGAAAAAAAAGATTTTATACTTGGTATTGTCGTCAATGGAAAAACAAAAGCGTACTACCCACCGACAATAAAAGAGCGCGGAGAGATAGTTGACATCTTTGAGGGTAAAACCATAATGGCAAAATATGATGCCGAACTTGATGTGGTACAGCTCTTTGAAAAAATGGAAGGGGATGAATTGAAACGGATCAATCCATTTGGCAGTTTTTGGTTTAGTTGGGTGGCCGTGCATCCGGATACGGAATTGTACAAATAATCTTTACTCTTTTTAACCTATCCATATATGAAATATCTGCATAAAACAACCCAAAAAGGAACGCGAGAGGCGGAGTATATATGCACTCATTGCGGCTCTCAAGCAATCGGTCGGCCCGGCATATGTTGCGGTCTTGACCGATTTGAAAATTGCGCGACCTGCAAACACGTACATACGCAAAATACCGAATGCGAATGCGCATGCCACAAAAAAAAATAAAATCAACTTTTAACCATCTTATTTCTCTATGAAAAAAAATATCATTCTCACAGGGGCAGCGATGTTTGTAGCACTGATTCTCATTGGCGCCGGTTGTTCAGGAAATACCGGTGCTGTAGACGACAATGGAAAGAAAACAAATGATGTGTCTCAAGGACAGGCAGGTCGGTATGAATCATACGACGAAAGCAAGCTGTCATTAGCCGCGACCGGTAATGTCGTTTTATTTTTCAAAGCCGACTGGTGCTCCACCTGCAGAGCATTGGACGCGGATATACGCCGTAACCTCACATCAATTCCATCGGATGTTACTATTTTACGCCTTAACTATGACAAAGAATTGGCGCTACGTCGTCAGTACGGTGTCACGACCCAACATACATTGGTTCAGGTTGACAGTGCAGGGACTATGCTTGGAAAGTGGGTGGGGAGTATGACGCTTGCGGATGTCCTAAAACGAGTTCAGTAAAAGTATGATGCTCTTTCTTGTTTCTTTTTTTGCCGGTATTCTCACTATTTTGGCGCCGTGCGTTCTCCCCGTGCTTCCCATCATTATCGGCGGCTCTATTCAAGATGGGAAACGCAATATGCTCAGGCCTATTGTCATCACCGCCTCGCTGGCGATTTCCATTGTGGTGTTTACGCTCATCTTAAAGTTTAGCACCGCGCTTATTGATATTCCGAGGACAACGTGGGCACTTATTTCCGGCGGGATTCTCATCCTTATCGGGCTTACGATGATATTTCCTCGCGCGTGGGACACCATATCAAACGCATTAAAAATTTCCAGTGGATCAAAGCAGGTTCTGGCGGATCAAAATAAAAAGCAGGCATCGCATACGCGTGACATTTTAATTGGCGTTGCACTCGGTCCGGTATTCTCCAGTTGTTCTCCTACGTACTTCTTTATTCTTGCAACCATATTGCCACAGTCATTTGGGATTGGATTTATTTATTTGGTGGCGTACGCGCTTGGACTTTCGAGTATGCTCCTTCTGATTGGATACCTTGGACAGACCGTCATTAAAAAAGTCAGATGGGCGGCAAATCCGGAGGGATGGTTTAAAAAAACGCTCGGGATTCTCTTTGTTCTGGTGGGTGTATTTATTATCACCGGATTTGATAAACAACTTCAATCATTTTTGCTGGATCAAAATTATCTCGATTTAAGCGGTTTTGAACAGCGGTTTCTCGATGCTCAATAATAAAAAATATGACCACTCATAAACCAGAAAAACTCTCTGCGAAAGAAGTATTTAAAATAACCGGCATTCCGGTATTTCTTGCGTCATTATGTTGCGTATCGCCGCTGGTACTTTTTTTCCTTGGGCTTGGCAGTGCCACAGTGGCAGGATCACTCTCCGATGTGCTCTACGGTCAATACAAATGGTGGTTTCGCGCGGTTGGACTTCTTTCATTGGCATTAGCTCTGGTATTTTATTTCAGAAAAAAAGGCATTTGTACCCTTGATCAAGCGAAGCGAAGACGCAATGAAGTGATAAACATTATTTTGATTGCTCTTACAGTTTCGATTCTTGCTTATATTATTTGGCTCTATGGTATCGTCCATATTGTGGGTGTATGGGCAGGTTTGTGGAGTTTGATACCTTAAATCAAGAATTCCTTTATATGAAAGAAGCATACACAACCAAAAAGGAAAAACGAGAACATGAGCGTGTGTCACAACGCAAACGTTTCGGTAGAGAAAAAATAAAAAAGAGGGTGGTATTCTTAGGCATCTCTGTCATTTTTTTTGGAGTGGTACTCTACGGAATTATATTTTTAGTACGCCTATCAGCGCCACAAAGTGTGGATCACAGCATCGCATTTTCGATTCAAGGGAGACAGCATATTGTTGTCGGAGAAGAAACAAAACAGTACAATTCAAATCCTCCATCATCCGGAGTTCACTATGTACAAACCGCGCGTGGAGGATTTTATGATGAACCGCTTGCTGATGAAACGGTCATCCACAATCTGGAGCACGGAGATATTTGGATAGCATACCACCCAAGAATTAGCAATGAAACAAAGGCACTCCTCAAAAAATTTGCCGGACAATATGTGGTGGTTTCACCACGCGCGCAAAATGATGGGGATATTTCCGTCATTGCGTGGGGTAGAGTTGATACATTTGACATTGACACCGGCGTGTTGGATGAGGGGCGTATTCAGGATTTTATTCGTCGCTATGATAACCGCGGACCGGAAAAAGTACGCGGGGTACAAGTTGGACACGGAAATTTTTAAAGTTAGACATATTCATATGAAAGCAGTCTGGAACAACACAATCATTGCAGAAAGCAATAATACAATCATTGTGGAAGGAAATCATTACTTCCCTCCGGAATCTGTAAAAAAGGAATATCTCGAACCAAGTGACTATCATACGACCTGCCCATGGAAAGGAAAAGCAAGTTACTATCATGTTGTGGTCGATGGAAATAAAAATGAAAATGCTGCTTGGTATTATCCGGAACCAAAAGAAGCAGCAAGAAATATTACTGGCTATCTGGCGTTTTGGAATGGGGTACAAATTACTAAGTAACATGTAAAACATATGAATCAAGACAATACAACACTTCTTTTTGTGTACAATGCTGACGGAACATTCTTTGCCTCCGTGACTGATTATGCCCATAAAATTGTTTCGCCGGAGACGTATCAATGCAATCTGTGTAAACTCACCTATGGGAACGCGGGGATGAAAAAAGAATGGCAAATATTTCTTGAAACCTTGCCGTATAAAAAAGAATTTCAGCATCGAGATGAATTTCTTCGTATTCATCCTGAATTTGCAGACACACCATTGCCCGCGATATTTTTCTTATCCGGAAAAAATCTGTATATTCTGCTTGAGGGAAGTGTGATCGAAAAAGCAAGCTCACTTGATCAACTGCAAGATATGCTCACAAAAGGACTGGAAAAATATCGCACTGAAAGCACATGAGTTTATTCCAAATAAACAAAGGTCGAACGAACCATTATATTTTATTCACGTAATACTCAAAATATATGAATTCACAAAAAATGATGCCGGCTATGCTTATGATGATGACTCTTATGATCATCGCTCTTGCGTTTACCTGGCAAGGTGTAAGTATGCATCAAAAAGTCGGAAAGGAAGAAGTAGCATTTCATAAACTCCAAACCGACTATTTTGTGCTTAGCAAGACTACACGAGAAGCAGCGCCGGACAATGCAGAGCTCAATAAAACACTGGTAAAAATTCAGAATTATCCATCCGAATTGATGCGTCTAAAATTACTAGGAGTTGGGAAAATACTGACCGGTATTTTTGTTCTCTTATTTGGCATTCTCATCGCACTGATCATGATGCCGATACGGCTGGGAAAAATGCTACAAAAATAGTATAATACTTGCACCGTCCATCTTTATTTACTCACTATAATCTCCGTTTATATGCCACAAGTAAAAATCTATTCAACAACCACCTGCCCTTACTGCAAGATGTTAAAAAGCTATTTGGAAGAAAAGGAGGTCGCGTACGAAGATGTGCTATTGGATGAACAGCCAGATCAAATTCAAAAATCCATAGATACCTGCGGTTCACAAGGAGTTCCTTGTACGCACATTATAAAAGATGACGGAACAGAAGTGTCTATTATGGGTTTTGATAAACCAAAAATTAACGAAGCCCTTGGTCTTGCGTAACAAAATATATTCTTCACAAAAAATAATTTATTCTTATTACCCAATATGAACTTAGAATCAACCATTACTTGTCCAAAATGTGGTGGCACGAAAAAAGAGACTATGCCGACAGACAGATGTCAAAATCAATACACTTGTTCCGCGTGCGGAGCACAATTGGAATCGAAAGACGGCGATTGCTGCGTCTTTTGCTCGTACGGAGATACCAAATGTCCGGCAAAACAGCAAGAGGCTAATTGATTGATTGGTTTTTGAATGGGAAAAAAGTTTCTCTAGAAAATTGCCGGAGCTCCGCCACTGATCCGACAACAAAATCGGCGCTGTGGTTTGCAGGACAATCTTCCTTGGCATAGTGGCCTTGACACACGACAATGGTAAGAGCGGAAGGAATACGTTGTTTGATTTCAAGAAGCTTGTCATCTCGGTCATCAATGAATATAAACCGATCACCTTGAAATTGTGTTATAATCTCATCAAGGTGATCCAGTTTATGTTCAAAAAGAAAGACACGGTCAACGACTTCGGCAATACCACTCTTTTCAATTTTTCGCTTTTGATAAATCATATCCCCCTCGGAAAAAACGAAGACACTGCCGAGCGTTTTGAGATGGGTTATTGCTTCAAGCGTCTGCGGATAGAGCGATTGAGAGAACTCAATACCATTAAAAATATTTCCAACAACCACAGAACAGGTCTTTTCATTTATTTCGGCACAGTACGTCCGAGTAATGTTCGGAAAATCCACCAGTTTGGCGTATTCACGAAATGAATCATGGTGTTGCCAAAAATGTTCAGCTTCCTGTTTTCCCAGAATCCGCGTGAGTGTAGCTTTTATTTCAACTTTTATTTGGTCATTATTGAGAAGTGTATTATCAACGTCAACAAAGAAAACAAGTTTCATATGCAGAAAATTTCTATGAGTAATAAACCGGAAAATTTCTCTTATTATATCATGGCTGGTGCCATCAGAGCAATTTCATTATTATAAAAACTATGTGTTTGCTTCTCCCTAAACTCATGAGCACTGTCGGAACGTTGCTTATTGCTTACGCGGCTCTGCGAGTGCATCATCGGGTGTTAAGCGACCAAAAAGTTGACCGATCCGTATTGAAAGAAATGCGGCGAGAACAGGTTGCCGGTATTGTTGGTGTCTTACTGATAGTGATATCCTTTTTGTTGGACATGATCTTATTTACTAATGTATTATAGTCAAAATTATGCAAGTATACGATCTCATTATCATTGGTTCCGGCGCGGCCGGACTCTCAGCAGCCATCTATGCCGCTCGGTATCGCCTAAATACGCTGGTGATTGGCGAACAGTTTGGTGGAGAAACAGCCCTCGCGGGAAAGATTGAAAATTATCCCGGGTTCAAAGCGGTTGATGGATTTGAGCTGATGAATGTAATAAAAGAACAAGCAAGTGCCCTGCAGGTGCAGATTGTAGAAAGCAAAGTCATTGCTTTAACGCGATCCGAACATTGTTTTGAACTCACTACTGATAAAAATGAAGTATACCAAGCTCATGAAATTATTTTGGCACAAGGAGCTGAAAGGCGCCGTCTCGGACTGCCCAATGAGAAGGAACTAACAGGACATGGTATCAGTTATTGTGTTACGTGTGATGGCCCATTGTATAGAAATAAAACAATTGCGCTCGTCGGCAGCGGTGACGCCGCGGTAAAAGGCTTGAATTTGGCGGCAGAATATGTTGAAAAGATATATCTCATTGTCCGAGGCAAGGAGATTAAAGCTGACCCGATAAACTATGAAAGGATGCAAGCGCTTGGCGAAAAAGTGACTGTATTATATGAAACGGAGGTAACAGAGGCCATGGGTAAAAAACAACTGGAAAAAATTATCCTTTCCAAACCGTATAACGGATTGTCCGAATTGACTGTAGACGGCTTGTTTGTGGAAATTGGCGCCGTACCCAATGTGGAACTCGCGAAACAGCTTGGTGTTGAACTGGACGAAAAAGGATATATTAAAGTGGATACCATGATGCGAACAAATATTGACGGCGTTTTTTCCGCCGGAGACGCCACCAATCATTTTGGAGGATTTAAACAAGATATCACCGCCGCCGCAACAGGGGCTGTCGCTGCTACTTCAGCCTACGAAGATCACAAAATTCATGGTGATCTCTGCCCATGGCATGCTCGTCCGGCTATGAATACATAATTTTTTATGCAACACAAAAATTTCTCAACCAAAATCTTCCTCGACAGTGGAAATCCAAAAGAAACTGAGCAGATTCTCTCTGAACTCGGCTTTCTCGACGGACAGACAACCAATCCAACGCTGATTGCTAAAAATCCAGAAGTCCAAAAACGATTGGTCGATGGTCTAAAATTTTCCGCGGATGAGGTGCTGAGGTTTTATCGTGAAGTCGTAGAAACTATTTCTGGAATGATGCCGGCTGGATCGGTCTCGATTGAAGTGTATGCTGATAAAAATACCACCGCACGTGCAATGATTGAGCAGGGTAAAAAAATGTTTTCCTGGATTCCCAATGCCCACATTAAACTCCCGATTACCCACGCTGGACTCGAGGCCGCCGAAGAAATGGTGAAAGAGGGAGTGCGTGTGAATATGACATTATGCTTTTCGCAGTCACAGGCGGCCGCAGTACACGCGGCAACTCAAGGTGCCCAAAAAGGACAAGTATTTGTATCGCCATTTATTGGACGGCTTGATGATATCGGAGAAAACGGTATGTCTTTGATTGAAAATATTCTTCGGCTATATTCTTCGGGGGATGACCATGTGGAAGTACTTACTGCCAGTGTTCGATCACGGGAGCATTTTTTACGTTCCCTCCAAATTGGCTCTGATATCAGCACTGCACCGTATGCAATTTTGTCAGAGTGGAGTAAGGAAGGTGCACCTATGCCAAAGAATGATTTTAAATATGATCCGCCGAATTTTACAGCTATTTCATATCAAACACTTGATTTGGATCAACCGTGGCAGTCATTTGATTTGTATCATCCATTGACTGATAAAGGGCTGGAACGATTTGCTGCAGATTGGAATGCTTTAATTATGTAAAAGACATAATTCACTTTTTAAAAATATACTTATGATAGAACCAAAACATATTTCCATACTGAATACGTTCACTGTAGAAAATATACCGGATCTTGACATAGCTGTATTTGGTGCTCTTGAGCTTTTTCAAACAAACCCTCTCCCCAAGATGGATCTTAGTATATACAAAAAGCCACTGGTGGTTGGTTCCGGAAACGCGGAGGCAACAGGGAGAATAATTTTTCAAAATTTTGAAGCAATCTTTGCATCCGAGAGTAACTTTGAAGAAAAATTGAAACAAATTAGCACTATTGACGGCGTAGTATTGGTTTCAGCCTCTGGAGAAAAACACGCACCAATCATTGCCAAAACAGCAAAAAAATACGGAAAACATGTGACGCTGATCACGAACAGCACGCATTCTTCCGCGAGTAAAGAGCTTCACCATACTCATCCTTATGATGAGTATGTATTTCCAAAAAACCGTGAACCATATACCTACAATACATCAACGTATATGGGAATGATTCTCGGCTCCACGGGTGAGGATCCGGGGATTATTTATAATTTTATTAAAGAACATATTGCAACCATTCCATTTCCTGATTTATCTGCATACAACAAATTTTATCTGATTGTGCCACCTGAATTTTCCGGCATTATCAGAATGCTTGAAGTAAAATTTATTGAATTATTCGGTCGGAGAATCGCTCGCGATGTTGAGACGTCAGAATATGTCAAACACGCCACAACCGTGGTGCTGTCGGATGAATTATTCATCAGTTTTGGTGACAAGAACGATACATGGGGAGATCCTAAACAGAGATTATTTATTCCATTACCTAAAAATGCCGGCTACGCGGCCATGATGGCTATTGGGTACTACACGATCGCCCAAATTCAAAAAAAACATCCGCCGTATTTTAAGGAACGTATTGTGGTATACACAAAAGAAGTGTCAGGAATTTTTGAACATGATATTTTACCCATCGTTGAATAATGTTTAAAAATATTACATATTACCCAATGAAAATTGTCATTCTGAAAAAAGATATATCCAACATTTTTGCTCTCATTGGATTCGTGATCTTCTTTTTTCTTTCATTATATTTGGTAAAAAGTTATTCGTCTGAAATACAAGAATTCATTACGCAATATGGTTACCGTGGCATGATCATGTATGTTTTTCTTGTCATTCTTTCAGTTGTCATCGCTCCTGTCTCCACAATACCACTTCTTCCGGTTGCCACAGCCGCATGGGGACCATTTTGGGCGGGAGTGCTAAGTATACTGGCATGGTTTCTTGGTTCTGTTATCGCATTTTTTCTGGGTAGGTATGTTGGCAATCCGATCCTAGCTACATTTATAAATATGACTCGCTTTGAATCAGTGGTGCGACGAATATCTTCCGTGCATCTGTTTTGGAGTATTGTTCTTTTGCGGATAGCGTTACCCGTTGATGTACTCAGTTATGCGATTGGCTTAATGACAAAGGTGCCATTCAAAGTATACGCGGGGGCTTCTTTTATCGGAATAATCCCAATGGCTTTTTTACTATCGTATGCGGTAGCTTCTCCGATTTGGTTATTCGCTGTAATCATATTCTTCGTGTATCTTATACTATATTTTATCAACATTACCATGAATAAATATGAAAAAACAAACTAACGCAGAAGCATCTATTCCAACTATTCTGGTTGTCTTTGGGGCAACAGGAGATTTAATGAAGAAGAAAATTATACCCGCGGTGTATCATTTGGCGCAGAATAAAAAAAGGTAATTAGTGGGAAACGTAACCAAAATAGATATTCATAAACTCTTTAAACAAGTTTTCATTTCTGTGATTGTACCTGTATTCCACTTCCTTAAGATACATGGGAAAATGATATTTGGAAACCCCTCGGTAGTTGTATAAAATATGTTTTGCATAACTCCAAAATCCTTCAATACCATTAATGTGATTCATGCCCCGGTAGGCAAATGCTTTGCTGTGGTTAATTCTGTGGTGTTTCCCCAAACGTTTCAAAGAATTGTAGCTTCGAAACGTATCCGTATAGTAGACCGATCCTTTTCTCGTATGCGTTCTAATATGAGCCATCAGTTCGTCAGCAGTGACTTGTTCCACAACCTTGGTATATACCTTGCCATTTCGCTCCAGAAGGCCAAAAACTATGCTTTTTCCGCTTGCACCGCGACCACGCTTGCCTTTGCGTCTCCCACCAAAATACGCTTCGTCGATTTCAATCTCTCCCTTAAGCTTCCCCGCCTCAAGCTCTGCCACATGATAGATCGCTTCACGCATACGTTGGTAGACGCGGGTTACCGCCTGATAGTCAACGCCCAAGTCAGTTGCCACACGATACGCAGGTTGCTGTTGATAAAATCCAGTAAGAATCGCAATTTCCCGACGCAATTGCTTCAAAGATTTTTGTTTTCCACATCCTTTTTTCAGACATTTCACGTATCCTCTCTTGGTCTTACACACTTTAAAAGAACCGCAGAAAATACACTTTCTACCCCTCAAAAAGTTGGCCGCACAATTGAAAACGTTCTTTTTTTGCATAACCTAGCTGTATATTAGCACATGCTAGGTTACTTTTCCCACTAATTACCTAAAAAAATAGGCCCGTTATTTCATATTGTTGGAATGGCAAGGAAAGACATTTCCACGAAAGATTTTCAGGAAGGTGTCATGGAACATTTGCGTGAAAGAATCCCAAAACTGCAAAAGCGAAACGCACAACATGTTTCAAAAAATTTTTCATATATACAAGGAGATTTCAGTGACGCGGACTCTTTTGCGCGTCTGAAGAGCACATTGAAAAAAATTGATGACACCTGGGGCGTATGCACCAATAAATTGTTTTATTTGGCCGTGCCACCAAACCACTTCAAAGATATTTTTACTCATATGGCGCGTGTGGGGCTAAATACTCCATGCGGCGGTGATTTTGGATGGACAAGAGTGCTTATAGAAAAACCTTTTGGCAGAGATTTACATACGGCAAAAAAACTGCATACACTACTTAAAAAGTTTTTTGTTGATGAACAATTATATTTCATAGACCATTATTTGGCAAAAGAAATTGTTCAGGCAATTACTCATTTTCGTTTTTCAAACAATATATTTGAAACATCATGGGATAAAGAATCGATAGAACGCATCACTGTCCGTCTTCTTGAAACAATTGGCGCGGAAGATCGCGGAGCATTTTATGACGCGGTAGGCGCGTTTCGTGATGTGGGACAAAATCATATGTTACAAATGCTGTCTGCCGTAACCATGAAATACCCACGTGATATGGGTGCCTCAGAACTACGAAGGCGGCGTGCGGAAATTATTGATTCACTTGAACCGTGGACACACAAACGCATTAAAGAACAAACATTCCGCGCGCAATACAAGACATACGGAAACATAGAGGGAATTACAAAAAATTCAGATACAGAGACATACATAAAACTGCAGACACAGCTTACTCATCCTAGCTGGGCAGGTGTTCCGATTGTATTAGAAGCAGGTAAACGAATGAAGGAATCCGTAAAAGAAGTAGAGGTATTGTTCCGGCATCCCGCGCTTTGCGTGGCATGCACCCCTGACAATCACATTCACAATAAAGTGGTCTTTAAAATGGAACCTGATGACAAAATAACTATTCATTTTTGGACAAAAGTTCCGGGATTTGAAAAAAAATTGGAAGAAAGAACATTTACTTTTTTCTTGTATGAACGCTCGCAAAAAGTGCAATATGTTGAGGAATACGCCAAACTGCTCTTTTCCGCTATAGCCGGTGATCAAAGCATGTTCGTGTCAGAGCAGGAAATTGAAGCGGAATGGAAATTTACCGATCCGGTCATTTCCGCATGGAGAAAAAATATCGTACCGCTGGCTTCATATACACCGAATACAGAAGAAGCCACACAATCAGCGGCACATATTGGCGCAGAAATTATGCCTAAAATTCCACCAATACCAAAAGAGATGGCGATTATCGGTTTAGGGAAAATGGGTGCCAACATGGCAAAAAGGATGATGAACCAAGGATGGCGTGTAGTAGGGCATAACAGGACAGCCGAGAGCACAAATGAACTTATTCAAGAAGGACTCGTGCCAGCGTATTCTATAGAGGAAGTTATTGAAGCACTTCCAAAAAAGAAGATTATTTGGCTTATGGTTCCTTCGGGGAAACCGGTTGATGACATTCTTTTTGGTAAAGGCGGATTAACACATTATTTGAGACGCGGCGACATAGTCATTGATGGCGGAAATTCATTTTATGAAGATAGTAGTAAGCGGGCAAAGAAATTACAAAAATACGGGATTACATTTTTGGATGTCGGAACGTCCGGTGGTCCATCCGGCGCGCGCCATGGGGCATGTCTCATGATTGGAGGGAAG
>Ga0100381_1003702_pt1 | contig 13114 bp, 12 predicted proteins | sample CryGeymeta201505_FD_80416 | JGI IMG/M metagenome (GOLD analysis project Ga0100381, IMG submission 80416) | Groundwater microbial communities from Crystal Geyser aquifers in Utah, USA - Crystal Geyser metaG 2015-05 | ecosystem: Environmental > Aquatic > Deep subsurface > Groundwater | place: USA...
ACGGGAGCGCGAGGCCGACGATCCAGGAAGACGCCGCGCTGCGCGCCTTCACTGCACTTCGAGGGGCACGCTGAACGCCAGGGCACCCTCTCCTGCTCCGAGGGCGACGCTCATGTCCCAATGGCCTGTCATGTGGAAGTCGATGTGGATCATGTAGTGCCCATCTCCCGTGTCGTGCACGACGGGCGCTTGGTTGAGCCCGTGACCGTGGGCGGGCATGAAGGCGTCGACCACGAGCGTCTGGCCCGTCAGCGCGCCGCCGTCCGCGTTCATCAGCGTCACGTCGATCATGTTCTCGCCCACGCCGAGCACATCGGAAGGCGCGAACACACCTTGGGTTCCGTCCGTGAGCGTCAACGAGATGGGCATGGGCGGAGCGGTGTCGCCCGAGCAGGCGCTAGCCAGCATGGCGAGGCTGACGGCCAAGAGGGAGCTGTGCGTGGGAGGAGTGTTTCGAGGAGTCATGGGCATTGCTGGGGTGACGCGCGGCGTCTTCGGATGGAGCCGCGTCCGCAGTCCGAGTTGTAGTCGCGCGCTCACTCGAGCCAATGCGGTGAATTGTCGCAGGGGTGGCTTCGACCGGCGCTTGGGCGTGGCTGGCCGTACATTCGCGCGGTGGATCACTCCCGCGACCCGGATGACTCCAAGGCGGAGCGCGAGACGGAGCGAGCTTCGACCTTCGCCTGGCTCTTGCGTCTGCGCTGGCTCGCCATCGCCGGGCAGCTCGGCACGATCGCCGTGGTGCGCTGGGCGCTGGGCATCGAGATCGTGCTTTGGCCCTTGCTGACGGTGGTGGCCATCGAGGCGCTGACCAATGTCGTGGTCAGCCAGGGCCTTCGCGCAGGTTCAGTCACGGACACGCGACTCGGTTCGCTGATCGCGGTGGACGTGTTGATCCTCGCGGCGCTGCTCTACTTCTCGGGCGGCGCGCAGAACCCCTTCAGCTTCTTGTTCCTGGTGCAGATCGCGCTTGGCGCCATGGTGCTGCCCTGGCGCTGGACCTGGGGGCTGGTGGCGCTCGCGCTCGGATGTCTGGCCGGGCTCTACTTCGACAGCGTGCCGCTGCCGATGACGCACGGTCAGATGATGCGCCTGCACCTGTACGGGATGTGGGTCGCCTCGGGTGTCGCCGGCGCGTTCATCGTGACCTTCGTGGGCCGGGTCAGCGGCGAGCTACGCGAGAGCCGGTCACGCGCGAGCCAGGAGCGCACGCGCGCGGAGCGAACACAGCGCCTGGCGTCGCTCGCGACCCTGGCTGCCGGCGCGGCGCACGAGCTGGCGACGCCGCTCGGGACGATCGCGTTGGTGGCCGACGAGCTCGAACGCCAGGTGCTCGCGCGCGCCGGATCCGAGCATCTGCTCGAGGACGTGCGCCTGGTGCGGTCGCAGGTGGCGCGCTGCCGGGCGGTGCTGGACGAGCTCTCGGCGGAGGCCGCGCGTAGCCCCGGCGAAGCGCCCGAATGGCTCGCGCTGTCGGAGCTGCTGGAGCGCGCGGAGGCCCGCGTGCAGGTGCGGGTCGAGCGCGACGGGGCGAGCGAGCTGGAACCTGCACGCATTCGCGGGCAGCGACGGGCCATGGAGCGCGCCCTCGACGCGCTCTTGGACAACGCACGCGACGCCTCGCCCGAAGGCGCCGAGGTGCGGCTGCGCGTGAGCATGACGAACGAGCACCTGCGCATCGAGGTCGAGGACTCGGGGGACGGCATGGACGAAGCGACGCTCGCGCGCGTGGGCGAGCCTTTCTTCACCACCAAGGAGACCGGGCGCGGCATGGGCCTGGGCGTGCTCTTGGCGCGCACGGTGATCGAGGAAGCCGGTGGCTCCCTGAGCTATCAGAGCCGCCTGGGCGAGGGCACCAGCGCCCGCATCGAGCTGCCCCTGGCGGAGCGCGCATGAGGTCGGCCACGGACGCGAGCGCGCCGAGCGTGCTCTTGGTGGACGACGACGACGTCTTTCGTGAGCGGCTCGGGCGAGCGCTCTCGACCCGGGGCTACGAGGTGCGGTTGGCCGCGCATGGGGTCGAGGCTCTGAGGCTCGCGCGTGAGGAGTCGCCCGAGCTGTGCGTGCTCGATCTGCGTATGCCGGGCGCCTCGGGCCTCGAGGTGCTGCGCGAGCTCTTGGCCATCGACGAGACCACGCGCGTCATCCTGCTCACGGGCTACGGCTCCATCGCCACGGCGGTGGAGGCCATGCGCCTGGGCGCGGCGGGCTATGTGCAGAAGCCCGCGGGTGCCGAGGAGATCCTGGCGGCCTTCGACAAGGCGGCGGCCGAGCCACTCGCCGCGGTGGACGAGTACGCGGCACCGAGCCTGGCTCGGGTCGAGTGGGAGCACATCCAGCGCGTGCTCGGCGACTGCGGGGGCAACCTGAGTCGCGCCGCGCGCCAGCTCGGCATCCATCGACGCTCGCTTCAGCGCAAGCTGCAAAAGTACCCACCGGCGCACTAGCCGCGCGCCGACTCCGACGCAGCTTCTGCGCGTCGCGAGAAGCAGGGACGCGGATTACGCGGCGAGCTCGAGCGGTGAGCCGAGCAGGCGCAGCGCGCTGGGCTCACAGGGATCGAGCTTCAGGATCATGTTCGCGACGGTGCGCGCGCGACGGTCGTAGCCCGCGCGGCGATGCAGGAAGAGTCCCTGCTTGAGGGCGTCGATGGCCTGCGCTTCGCGCCGTGCCTGAATGAGCAGATGACCTAAACGCACCCACGCCCGCGCTTCACCCCCAAGGGCGACCACTTCGCGCATGGCGCAGGCGGCTTTGCGGTAGTCGCCACGCCGGGCGAGCTTGCGGGCACGACGACGCAGAGCGTTCACCGTGTCGTCGGTGACTCGACCTCGCGCGCTCTGTCGTCCGTGGGACATTCTTCTGTATGGACGTTGCAAGACTCGATCCGATCTTCCCCAGAGCCGCCGTAGTTGAGAACGACTAGGCTTCAATGGCGTTATCGGCGCAAATTAGTGGCGCGTTGCGTACACAGTCGCACTTTTGCATACCTGTGAAGCCAGGTGCGCCCACGTCAACGGCGCGACACGAATGTCGCGAACTCACGCATCGTCTCGTGTCCGAGCCTCGCTCGAGCGAGGGCACGGCCTTCAGAAGACGAACTGATCTCCGAGATCGAGCACGGTCAGATCCTGACCTTTGATCTTGGCCAGCTCGCGCTCGACCTGCGCGTGGAAGACGGGCTTGATGTGGTAGAGGAAGATCGGCAGCTCGCGACCGCCGAACTTCCGCAGCTCCTCATCCAGGGTCGCCGGCGTGTGATGGCCCGAGATGCGCGCGAGCTCGGCGTAATCATTCGGGAAGGAGACCTCCATCAACAGCGCGGCGAGGTTCTCGCGCTCGGCCAGCACCTCCCAGAAGCGCTTGGTGGGTCCGGTGTCGCCGCTGTAGGCGATGGAGTGGTTGCCGTCGTCCACGACGAAGCCCGCCGTCTCGATGGTGTGGTCCACGAGCACCGGCGTCACGCTCAGACCGGCGACCTCGATGGTCTGCTCGGGCACGACCTCGCGATAGGCGATGGTCTTCCCTCCCGGCGTCTCGATCTGGGAGAAGTCGGGCCACAAGAGGTCGTTGAAGAAGTGCTTCTTGAGCGCCGCCAAGGTGGCGGGCGTGCCGATGATCTCCAGCGGAGGCGCGCCCTGCTGACAGCGGTTGTCGGCGATGGTCGCCAGATCGCGCACGTGATCCATGTGCGCGTGGCTGACCACGACCGCTTCGATGCGCCGCTGCTCCTCGAGGGAGAGCGAGCTCGTGATGGCGCCGGCGTCGATGGCGAGCTTGTCGTTCAACAGGAAGCTGGAGGTGCGGTGGCGTGGCGTCTCGCCGCCATGACAACCGAGGATCTTGAGGTCGAGGGCCATCAGGGCTCTCCGAACTTCTCTTGCATCTGCAAGAATTCAAGGAATTCATGCAGACGAAGGGTATCCGGAATGCGGAATCCGTCAGCGTCGTCCTCCAGGATGCCGAGCCGGAAGAGGCGCGCAAGCACGTTCTCCACTTCCTCCACGGGCAGCCCCACCTGATTCGCGAGACCCGCGTGATCGAGAGGCACGCGCACACCGCCGCCCTCCATGGGCACGCCGGAGTACTCGGCTTCGCGCGAGAGCCCGAGGATGACGCGCGCCTTGGGGTCGCGATGCATCAGGATGTCGATCAGCTCGTTGGCGTTGTCGAGGCGACTCGCGAGCTTCCGGATCAAGCGTACGGCGATCTCGGTGTTGCTCACGATCATGGAGCCGAAGGTCTTGCCGTCGATGACCAGCATGTCCGACTCCTCCACGACCTCGGCGCTCGCCGTGCGAGGCTTGTCGTTGAGGATGGCCATCTCGCCGAAGAACTCGCCGGCGCCCAGGGTCGCTAGCGTCTTCTCCTCGCCGCGCACCTCCTTGAAGATGCGCACGCGTCCGCGCGTGAGGACGTACATCTCCGCGCCGGCTTCGCCGTCTCGAAAGAGGATCGTGCCTGCGGGGCTCGTGCGCCCCACCTTGGCGAAGAGTTTGTCGTCTGCCATGCCTCTCCGGTCTCGCCGATGCTATCTGTCCGCCGAGAGGCGGTCAAAAAGGCATGCGTGCGTCTGGGACGCCGCACTGGGATCCAGAGCCAGGTGAGCGCGCAGCAGGCGCAGATCCTCGGGCTCGTCGATGTCGTACCAGGGCGCGAGCAGCTCGACCCGAGCGCCCGCACGCCGCGCGGCGAGCACGGTGTCCGCGAGCGCATGCGGACCCGAGAAGCGCACGCCGTCGAAGAGGTCGGGCCAGGGGCGCCGGCTGCCGACGAGGTAATAGCCACCGTCCGAGGTCGGACCGAGCACCACGTCGGCGCGTTCGAGGGCGAGGACGCCACTCTCGACCAGCGCGCGCGGCAACGTGGGCATGTCGGTGCCGACGACCACACCACCATCGTGACTCTCGGCCATGCGAGACAAGGCATGGCTGAGCCGCGTGCCCAATCCGCCCGCGACCTGCGCGCGAAGCTCGAGACCGTGGTCGAGGGCGAGCCTCTGCAGCACGGGATGTTCGAGATCACCGGCGCACGAGAGGGCCGTCTCGAAGGCACGGGTCTCGAGGGAACCGGTTTCGAGGGAACCATCGAGATGCTCGAGCATGTCCTCGAGGAAGGCCTGGTAGAGCGCCGCGGCGCCCTCCGCACCCAGGGCCGGGATCAGACGCGTCTTGGTCTGCCCCGCCACGGGTGCGCGCGCGAAGAGGGTCAGTGCGAAGGCCACGCGTACTTGCCCAGCAGCCAGAGGATCCTGATCCCGGCGTTGACGCTCCCTCGCACGGTACCGCTGACCTTGCTCGTCCCGATGCGGTTTCGGTAGCTCACGGGCACCTCCGCGTAGGGCGTCCCGGCGCGCGCTGCCTTGATCTGCATCTCGACCGTCCAACCGAAGTTGCGGTCGACCATGCCGAGCCAGCCCAGCTCGTGCCACGTGATGGCGCGAAAGGGCCCGAGGTCCGTGTAGTGGACGCCGTAGAAGCGCCGCAGCCCGGCGCAGGCGATGGCGTTGCCGACGCGTTGGGGAGGCGTGAGCGAGCCCGACTCGGCGCGTCCGCGCGCGCGGGAGCCGACGACGAAGGCGGCGCGGCCCGACGTGATGGGCTCGAGCAAGGTGCGAAGCTCCGCGGGGTGGTCGCTGTGATCTCCGTCGAGGAAGACGACCACGTCGGGTGGGTCCGTCGCCAGGTAGGCCAGGGCCTCCAGGCAAGCCGCGCCATAGCCACGCTCGGGCTGCGTGACCACGATGGCGCCGGCCTCGCGCGCGACCTGTGCCGTGCGATCGCGGGAGCCGTTGTCCGCCACCACCACGCGACGCACGAGATCCGCGGGGATCTCGCGCAGCACCTCGGGCAGACCCTGCTCCTCGTCGAGCGCGGGGATGACGACGTCGACGATCATGAGCGAGTGTATGGAGTTCGGCCGCGGGTGTTTCGTCGGAGATGGCCTCGAGACGTGCGGGCATGGTACGCGGAAGAGGATGCTTCGCCACCTCGCCTCCCTGATGACTCTGCTCGTCGCGCTCGCGACGCTCTCGATCCCGACCGCTGCGCGCGCGCTGCCTGCGCCGACCTCGGGGGATCCGTCGGCGATCTCGGGACGCACGCTCGGGGATCACCAGGTGCTGCTGGCCGCGGGCGTGGGCTGGCCAGGCTTCTGGGCCGAGGCGCTCTTCTCGCCGAATCGCACCTTCGACGTGGGCGTGCGGGCCGACGTGCTCTACGGCAGCCCGCTGCTCGGCTTCGGCACCGGCATCGGCGGCGAGGTCTCGGTGCCCATGCGCCTGCACCTATGGGCCAGCGGCCACAACGACTTCAGCCTCGCCGCGCGGCCCTTCGCCGCTCTGGGCGACGGATCCTTGGTCGGCGAGCAGAACATCTTCGCCGGCTCCTTCGGCTACGCGCTCGGGCTCGAGCTTCAGGGCCTGCTCGGCGCGCAGGTCAGCGACGCCGTGACGTTGACCGTGGGAGTAGGCGCGGACACCGCCTTCGCCAACGTGCCCGACAACGCCGCCAGCGGTGACCTCATCGCCAGCTTCTACGGAATCGCGGGCATCGAGGCGGTCTTCTCCGGCACGACGTTGCTCTTCGCGCGCGTTCAGGGCGGCTACGGCCTGGCGCCCAGCCGACTCTTCGGAGGTCACGCGGACTTCCGCCTCTCCTTCGGCGTCGCGTATCAACTTTAAGCGCCAGACCAGGGTCGGTCACGGCGCTGAACCCGAATCGCCGCTGAACCGGTGTCGCGCTCGAACCACTCGCCGACGCCTCACATGGCGCGGCTCGGCTTCGCGAGGTACGGGTGAGCTGAGGCTCTGAAGATCGAAGTGGCCAAGCCGCCATCCGGATCCCCGAAGAAGCGCGGCGGCTGTCTTCGAAGCGTCATCCTGCTCCTCGCCGCTCTGGGGCTCACGCTCGTGCTGAGCCGCGACGCCGTGGCGACGTGGGTCGTCCATCGTGCCATCGCCCAGCAAGGGGTCGAGTGCCGAGACCTGAAGGCGGAGGTCGCCCTCAGCTTCCAGACGATCCATCTGCTACCGGTGTCCTGCGACCTGCCGGACGCCGTCGTCGTCTCCCGCCTCTCGTTCCCCGAAGGCGCGACGATCGAGTGGAGCGGCTGGACGCCGACGCGCGTTTCGACGCCCAGGGTCGAGACCAGCGTCGCCGCGAACATGCAAGACGCCGCGCTGCGCCTGAGCCAGCTGGGCGCCCTGGTCGCGAGCGTCCACGGAGGGTCGACGCCGTTGCCCGAGCGCATGCGAGGCTACGTCGACAAGCTGGCGGAGCTCTCGCGTGACGATGGACCACGAGTCGAAGTGGCGCGCCTGCTCGTCACCGTCGTCCCGGGTACCCAGCTCGAGATCGGGGACCTCGCCTTCGGGGTGCAGCAGGGCACACTGAGCGCGGAGGCCGCGGCTCTCCCGCTGCCCGTCGGTCGCATGGGCCTGCTCGGGGTCGCCGAGGTGACGGTGCGCTCACGCATCGTCCAGCCGCGAATCACGGCCAGCAGCAGCGCGGTCAGCATCTCGGGCACGGTGGAGATCGAGGGTTCGGTCGTGGGTCGCCAGCTGAGGCGCGCTGCACCCTTCCGCGTCACGGCCACGGGCCTGGACACGGACTCTCCCCGGTACCTGCTTGGTGCTGAGCCCTTGTCACGCTGAAGCCAAGGGCTCGTCTGCGCGTCGCCACGGAGTCCGAGCCGACGAAGCGACGATGGGTTGTTGCATGTCTCCAGCGGCGCCGGGCTGATCGCCACGGGCCTGACCGCGTACTTCGTCGCTCGCCCCGAGCCCGCGCCTCCGCCCTACGACGCAGGCAACCTCGGCTGGGTCGCCGGCCAGACGCCCTGATGATCATCGACGCGCCGCTGCGCGTCCCGAGCTACGGCGTGCAGCTCAGCCAGTTCAGGTAGACGCCACCGGGCGCGGCATAGGTCAGGGCGATGAGGCCGTCGGGGCCGACCGCGATGCTGGGCGCCTCGGCGCCACCCTGTCGCGCGATCACGAGCTCGGGCATCGGGCCAGGGGCCGCGAGCCTGACGTGGATCTCGTGCACGGCGTGGCTTGGCGGTGCGGCGCCGGGTGCGGCCGTGGAGTGGGCGATGGGCGCGCCGAAGGCGAAGAGCGCCGCGCCGGGCAAGGCGGCGACGTCGAGACCGAAGAGGCCGAAGCCCGATCCACGCAGGAGCGCCACCGGAGGCGTGCTGGCGTCGGCCAGGGGCAAGAGACCGATGGCTGTCGTGGCCGCGTTGCCGAGCGCCGTGTAGGCGACCACGCCCGGAGTCGAGCGGACGACGGCGAGGCGAGGCGGTTCGTAGACGCTGTTGATGGGGCGCACCAGTGTCGCCGGGCGCGGCCCGAGGTCGGCGTCGAACTCCACGCGGTAGAGGGCGCTGGTGCCCGAGCGGGGCTCGAGGAAGTAGAGCTGCGGGGACTCACTCGTGGTGCTGACGGCGAAGGTGGGCGCCGCGGCGCCGAAGCCCTGCGGCGTGACGTCGGCGCGTGCCTCGACGTCGCCCCCGAGCCCGACGCGCAGCAGCCGCACGTGCATGGGCGTCGCGCTGCCGTCGGTGTAGGCGACGAGGGCCGCTTGGGGACGCAGAGCGACGGCCGGGCTGAAGCGAGCATCCGCGCCCTGACCCAGGTCGAGCAAGCGGGCACCTCGCCACGCGCTCACGGCCAGGGGCGCAGCACGCAGACGGTCTCCGTCCACCCAGACCAAGAGCGCACGGTCGCCCTGAACCTCGAGGCCCGGCGGGACCGTGGGCAGGCGCGTCGGACGCGAGCTCGTGGATGGAGTGAGGGGAGCGGTGAAGAGCGGTTGGGTGTGACCGTCCGCCTGGACGCGGATGGCGTAGACCTGAGGTCCGTGCGCGGTCTGCGCGTAGCCCGCCACGAGGAAGGCGTCGCCCCCGGCACGCACGATGGCCGGTCCGCGCTCGGTCGAGATCCGCGCCGCGCGTGGCGCGAGGGTGACGCAGTGATGAGCCGGCGCGTGCGTCGCCCGTTGCTCCGCGGTCAGCCGCAGCGGCCCCACGGGCTCCATGGCACCCGCTCCCTCGACCCCCGGAGCCAGCAGGTCCGCCTCTGCCAGATCCGCCAGCGGATCGACGTCGACCGGATCCACATCAACATGATTCGGATCTACACCAACCTGTTGGCCGTTTACGTCATGATGAGTGCCGTTTGCGACAACCTCTCCCGGTGTCCCAGGGTGACCTGGGGAGCGCCCGGGTTCGGCGGTGTTCGGGCGTGGTTGACGATTTGTCTCGGTTTGCCCATTTGTCGAAGAGCCGTTGGCAGGCGCTCCGGCACCCGCCGAGGGAGGGGTCTGCCCGGATGTCCCAGGGTGACCCGGATCGGAGCAGGCGAGGAGCAGCAGAAGCGTGAGGTGCGTGGCGGCGCGAGCGGGAGCGAAGACTTTCACGGGCTCTCCTCTGCGAAGAAGGCGCGCACGCCGTCGAGGTCGGGGATGCGGCGCGCGGGGGGCAGGCTCTTGAGGAAGGTCTTGCCGTAGCCCTTGGTCACGATGCGACTGTCGAGGATGGCGACCACGCCGCGGTCGGCGTTGGTGCGGATCAGCCGACCGAAGCCCTGCTCGAGGGCCAGCGCGGCCTGGGGGACGAGATACTTCATGAAGGAGGAGACACCCTCGGCCTCCAGCAAGTTGCATCGCGCGGCCACCAAGGGATCCGTGGGCACGGCGAAGGGCAGCTTGTCGATCACCACCAACCTCAGCGCGTGGCCCGGCACGTCGACGCCCTCCCAGAAGCTAGCGGTGGCGAAGAGCGTGGCGTCGCCGGCCTCGCGGAAGCGCTGGAGCAGCGCGTCCTTGGGCGCCTCCCCCTGCAAGAGCGCGGGTCCGGGCAGGGACCCCCGGCAGCGATCATGAAGCTCCTTCATGACTCGGCGTGAGGTGCTGAGCACAAAGGCGCCTCCGCCGCTGATGCCCACGAGCGCCTTCACCTCGGCTTCGGCGCGCTCGAGGAAACGCGCAGACCTGGGATCGGGCATGTCCGCCGGCGCGTAGATACCCGCCTGTGCCGGGTAGTCGAAGCTCGAGGGCACGCTCATCTCCTCCACCTCGAAGTCGACTCCGAGGCGACCCTTCAAGAAGGAGAAGTCGCCCGACGTGGTCAGGGTCGCGCTCGTCATCACCACCGTCGGCGTGGGCGTGAAGAGCTGATCGCGCAGCAGCGAGCCGACGTGCACCGGGCTGGACGCGATCTTCGCGGCGCGGCCCGAGGACTGCGCGTAGCAGATGCGCCCGCCGCGCGCGCCCTCGAGGATCTGCGACAGAGCGCTGCGCTGACCGGCCACGCGCCGGCCGACCTGTTGAGCGCCCTCACCGGCGTCGTCCTGATTGGCGATGTGCGCGCCGAGGGCTTCGAGGGCGGTGTCGAGATCGAAGAGAGGCGCCTCGAGCGGACCGCGCAACAGATCGTCGGGCAGGTCGACGCGCACCCCCGGTGAGGCGCGGGGCACGTGATCGAAGAAGGCGCGCGTACGCAGCGCGAGCGAATCGGCCAGGCGCGCGCCGATCGCCGCCGTACGCATGCGCGAGAACGCGCGCGTGGCGTCCTTGGCCAGCCGCGCGAGCTGCCCCGAGGAGAGCTGCGCGCTGAAGAACTGGGTCGCGATGTCCTCGATCTGATGGGCCTCGTCGAAGATCACGACCTGATAGTCGGGCAGCACGCCCACCCCACGACTGCGGCGCAACGCCAGATCCGCGAAGAAGAGGTGATGATTCACCACCACGAGATCGGCCGCCTCCGCGCGGCGACGGGCGCGCGTGACGAAGCAGTCCTCGTAGTAATCACAGCGCGGCCCGATGCGCGTGTCGGTCGAGCTCGTCACCTCCGCCCAGATGGCGGCATCCTCGTCGAGCTCGCGCAGCTCCGCCTTGTCGCCGTCCTCGGTGCGCTCGACCCAGGCGTCGAGCACGGCGAGTTCACGCTCGCGCTTGGTGTCGACGCCCGGCAGCGTCATCTTGTGGTTCATCAGCCGACGCAGGCAGACGTAGTTCGACAGGCCCTTCAAGCACACGGCGCGGCCCGGATCCTGGCCGAAGCCATCCGCGTCGAGGTGGGCGCGAAGCCAGGGCAGATCCTTCTTCATGATCTGGTCCTGGAGGTTCCGCGTGCCCGTCGACACGATCACCTTCAGCCCCGAGCGCAGCGCAGGCACCAGGTAGGCGAGGGTCTTGCCGACGCCCGTGCCAGCCTCCACGAAGAGCACGCCTTCGCGCTCCAGGATGCGCTCGACCGCCTCCGCCATGGCGAGTTGCCCCTCGCGATGCTCGTAGCCTTCGAGGGCGCGCGCGATGGGTCCATCGGGACCGAGCAGTTCAGCGGCGCGCATGGCGCGTCATATCACGGCGGGGTCGGGCCGCGTACGACAGGGCGACCTGCGACGTCGATGGGGAGCGCATTGGGCACGGACGCGGCAGGGACTATGCTCGCGCGTCATGGCATCGAGAATTCCGATTGGGGCGCTCGTGGTCGTGCTGGCCAGCCTGCTCGGGTCCGGCGCATGCGACGCGTGTGACGGCAGCCACCCGAGTGGGTCGACGATCACCGAACCGCCCCAACCGCCCGAGCGACCGGCGGCGACGCGGGTAGAGCTGCACTTCCGCGGAGGCACGACCTTCCTCGGCGCGCTGCGCGAGCAGATCGGTGGTGGGCTCGCGGCGGCGGCGTTTCCGCGCACGCCCGGTGACCTGCTCGGGCGCCTGGTCGAATTGCCCGAGAGCCTCCAGGCGCGCGTGCTTCCGGACTCGCACGTCGAGGGGATCCTGCTGGGAGAGACCGCTGATCCGCATCGCGTCTTCGCGGCGCGCCTGACGCTCGAGCAGGACGCGGCGCACCCGCTCGGCCCCGAGTTCGCTCTGGGCGAGCCGGTTGCGGGCGACTACGCGGTCGACGCCCACTGGGTTGGCACGGGATCGGAGCCGGCCATGGCCCTCGCGGCCGACACGCTCGTCGTGGGCGACACGCCCGAGGCGGTGCGGACCGCGCTGCCCTGGCTGGTGATGGACGCCATGGTGCCCGAGGGCCCGCCCGCGCTCACGATCTCACTCCGGCCTGGGGTGGTCTCGCGGTCGGTCCATGCCATCGTCAGCGCAGCTCTGGATCGCTGGGTCCGGGACGCCCGAGACGATCTCGCGGCGGAGCGAGCTCGCCACGACGCGGCGCCGCAGATGGCCGATCCCGAGGCCGCGCTGAACCTCATGGAACAGAAAGCGCGGGCGCTGGTCGCGCTCCTGCCCGATGTCGGAGAGCTGACGCTCACGCTGACGAACGAGGCGGCGGGTCCGACCCTCGACATGCGCATGGCCGTGACTCCGGGCTCGCCTCTGGCCGGGACGCTCGCGAGTCTCCACCCCTTCGCCACGACTCGCCTGGCACGCATGCCGGTCACGGCGGCGCTGCGCCTGCTGGTCGCCAGCGCCTCACCAGACCCGGACGCCGGCGAGGGATCCGCGCTCGGCGCCCTGCTCGGGGACCGCCTCAGCCCAGAGCAACGTCACGCGCTGGATGCCATCGGTGCCGCGTTGCACGATGGCTCGGGCCCGCGCGGCTTCGCCTCGGGCACGCGCGAGGGCCGGCCCTTCGTCGCCTACTTCGACCGAAGTGGCGCGGACATCGACGTGGGCGCGCAGCTGCGCACGGCCATGGGCTCGAACTGGCTGAAGCAGACGCTCGGTCTGGCGCTCGGCTGCGAGGGCGGTCCACCACGCCTGTCGCCGGAGCGAGGCGCCCTCTGCCTCGGATCGTGCGCCGGTGACGCGACACGTGATCTCACCCTGGCGCGCAGCGAGCAGACGAGCGTGCTGCTGCTGCAACCGAGCGAGGAGGAAGATCAGGGCGCGGCGATGGCGCAGCAGATGGTCGAGACCTACGCCTCGGGAGGGCGCGTGCCGCTGCTCGATCCCGCGCGCCAGAGGATCCTGGGCGCGCTTCCCGCAGAGAGCCTGCTCGCCGCCCTGGTCGACCCGACACGGCTCTTGCCCAGCGCCGTTGCGCTGATGCACCCCGGTGCGCCGCTGCCCGAGGTCCTCTCGCCACCGATCGGACTCGGCGTCAGCGTCGAGGCGGACGCGCTGCACGCCAAGCTCATCCT
>Ga0100381_1003704_pt1 | contig 13108 bp, 13 predicted proteins | sample CryGeymeta201505_FD_80416 | JGI IMG/M metagenome (GOLD analysis project Ga0100381, IMG submission 80416) | Groundwater microbial communities from Crystal Geyser aquifers in Utah, USA - Crystal Geyser metaG 2015-05 | ecosystem: Environmental > Aquatic > Deep subsurface > Groundwater | place: USA...
ATTAATTTTTAGCGTCCATCATTTCCTCAATATCATTGTTTCGTTAACCATCAGCTCTATATCTTCGTTCAGCCTGGCATTTTAGTTCTCTAATTCCATGATTTCGTAATTTTTTTCGTTGCAGGCTGCCTAAAGGTTGAAAATTTACTATTCATTGATTTAGAGTTACTGCTTGTAGGCTTAAACCTGCTCACGAAGTTAGTAAATTTGCTGAGTTTCAGCTGCCAATCTGTCGAAATCTTACTGAAGGTAATCAAGTTATTCTTGTTTTTCTTTAAGCAACAGCTGAAGTTCAATAATTTTATCAGATTAATCTGCTGCAGGTTTGGTGATTGTTTCAGTTTCTTTTTCCTCCATTTTTTCCACTTTATTTTCAACATTTTGCACCTTACTCTCCTAACTTTTGTCATATTAATCTTGCATTTATCTGACCTTATTTTCAAGCAAGGTCACATGTTTTCTCAAATCGATCATTCTCTCAGCATCTTAGTTTCTCTGTTCCTGATGATCCATTGTAACATTCTCCAGTGTTTCCATCAACTACGTGATATTTCCTTTGTAGAACTGCTCTTTTTACTGGAATTGAGAGTTCATATTTTAGATGTTTTTGTGGAGCTATCTTATTTTCTGAATATTTGCTGATTGTTAGGACTCATTCCGATTGTTTTGATAGCTCTGTTTTGTTTCTATTTATTCTTTAAGAGATTGGTTTTATTTAATTGCTTGTCTTAGTTCTTTCTACATTTTTCTGATGGTTTCGATATGTTATTTATTCTTTTTATCAAGTTCATCTCTTTTTTGTTTCTAAGCAGCCAGCATTTATTTTATTTCTTCTCCACTGGCGTTCATGTTTCCAACAACCTCTCGATATTTTAACTCTTCCTTGCTTACTTTATCTTCTAGCTCATTGATAATCCTGTCCTTCTGAGCAATATCATGATTATTATTCTCAATGAGCATCTTCTGCTACTAAACGTACTTCCTTAATTAGCCAAGTTACATCTCTTTTACGTTTAACTACTATATCTTGGCAGTAACTTATGATCTGAATAGCTGTTAGTTTGATTGACTTTTTTCTAGGGTGGCCAGCATATCTTTCATTTGTTGCTCATAGTCTCCTGCTCGTTGTTTGAGTTTTGTTTAGGTTTATTAGGCCTGCTAAAGAAGTTGGTTTATGTTGCTGATTTATCCTTCAAGCTGCCTGACCTGCCCGACATATCTCTCGTTGATTTAGCTTACTCTCATTATTTTTCTGTTTAATTCTTCATTTTTTTCCATTTACTTTTTGACCCCTTCCTTCAATTTATCTATCAAATTTTTACCTTCGCTGATCTCCCATTCTAGTCTTTCTATCTTTTACTCATGCTTCTTCTGGCTATACTGACTTTGCCTCAGTTGTTGTTATAACTCCAACAATCGAATGTGAACTGAATGTTGTTATTCTTGAGCGGATGTCAGCTATCTTGTTTTTTGATCATTGGTGGTGAGTAGGAGTTACTAAAGTTAGAGAAGTTTGGAAAAAAGACGGGAATTTTAGGATAGAAGGGCTTGGTTTTATAGAAGGAGTGATTGTTGTTAGGATTATAAGAGTTGCAGAGAATGAATTTTTTCGGCTGTTTATGCTTTGTTTATCTGTAGCTATTAGTCGAGTTCGGCTAATGATATTTTCAGACGTTAGTTGTCTTCTTCCAGGGTATTGCCTTTTATCTTCAATATTTATATTTATTTGCTGAGCTCGTGCTTGATTTTTTAAATCTGACTGTTACCTTCCATTATACTTTCCTACATTTCCTAATTGACCCTTATCACTGTACTCTCCAGCTCTCTGATTCTTTCCTCAAGTTATTCATTCTTTGACAGAGCAATCCTGGTCTATTCCTTCCAATTTTTGATTTCTTTATTTTTGTTAGTCATATTGTCACTGTATTCTTTGGTGGCAATAGTCGCCTGTTCAATTAACTTCTTAATATGTGATTTTTGTTCCTCAACAGTAGTGGCCATTTTTTAGAGTTCCTGATGCTGCCTTTTGAGCTATTAATGATGGAAATGGTGCTGTTTCTGGTGCTGTTGGGCTTAAGAGGTGTATTTTGTTTGGAGGGCTGTGAACTGAGAGTGGACTTAATGGGCGGTGGACTGTGATATCGATAGACCTTGAGCTAGTTGACTGCATTTTTAAGTGAGGACATTATTTTTTGTTTATAAAGATGTGATTTGGTCAGTCATTTCTTTTCTCATGATCTATCCTTCTTTTTCAAGCTAGCCCATCAAATCTTTTAACTTAGCATAGCTTCTTGCGGCTTGAGCGATATCACCAGCCATCCTGCTATTCTATCCTTTCAGCCCAGCAACAAGCAACTAAAGTTCCACATTTTCTTCCATCTTTTTACCTAATTCTTCACGATCTCTTCTCAACTCTTTCATCACTTTCTTCAGTTACTAATCACTCTCAATCAGCAGTTACTCTTTCTGCTTCAATGCTATAGCCATTAACTAGTTTTCATGGATATGCTTTGAGGATTCACGTTTGAAATCATCCTCTAAAGTTTTAAAACGAATATGATCGACGCTGTTGTTGATCTATTGACTACGCTCAGTCGATTGATGTCTTAGGGAGGCATCAAGGGGTTGTTAGAGTTGAGGGCGGGAGCTCGAGCGTGGCTGGGGGGAAGGCTGAACTGGTGATGAGATTGATGCTGAAGATTACGGCCTATCTAAAGCAATATCTGTGAGTGATGACTTTTGCTCCTACTTTTTTATTGGAGGAAAAGAAGGTGGACTTTTAGGAGCTGCTGACCCAACTCTAGTGGCTTTCTGAGGGCTCTATCGCTTGAATCTCACAACTTATTTCTGAATCTCTTCTTTCTGAGCTCCATCTTTTTCCTCATTGGACTCAATTTATACAGTTTACTGTTCACCTACTTCGAACATGACTGTTATTTTTCCATTGACGGAGCAAAACTCAAGCTTTAGCTATGTTTTCTCAAAAGCTGCGACTTCTCCATTCAGTATTTTCCCCAAATCATAGGTGACTCTTCCTATTAATTTGGCCTCACCTTGCTTATTCTTCGATATGAGTCTCAACAAAAGTTCAGTCTCAACTCCTGAATATTCTTTTCTGACACTATCGTAGTAGGTCTGTGTTTCGAGAGTGAGGGACTGGTTAAACTGAGCACTGCCATTTTGAGGTTCCACAGGTGTGGTTTATGCTTGAAGAGATTTGTCGGTGGTTCTCCAGAGCAATGTGAAGAGACACTTGAACTTGATATTGGTCGAAGCTGAAAGGATATGTGCTGTTATTTTAGTTTTAGTTAACTACCGCTTTTGATTCATTCCTGTATGACTATATCTTTTTTATAAGGCAAGAAATAAAATTACTCTGACTGACACCTTGTTCAAACTAAAGCGATAATCTCAGCCGAAGAGCAGTTTTAAAGGTTTACTCTCAGGAGAATAAAAATTGCTTTATTTAATAGTTTAGGTTATTTGGATTTGATTATTTGATAATATTTGAATAGCTTATGAAAGGAGGAGGATAAGACCCCAATGATCCTGATAACTTCGATCCGTAACTATCATATCATCTAGAGTGACCAGATTCCCACCTCATCCTGGTCATGGTGCTCATGGACCTGAAGGACATGCTACCACTCACAAAAATTTTGATCCCCTTCCTTGGGAAAATTATTTCGACGAGCTTCTCTACCTAGGTGATGTATGCTCTTTACTTATCAAAGGGAACTTCAGTTTTGAGAGCTGGTGATGCTGGTGCTATGTTTTTCTGCATTCATGGTGCAGGTCATTCAGCCCTATCATTTGCTACTCTTGCAAGATAGGTTAAGCAATTTGGATCTCTCTTTGCTTACGATCTTAAAGGTCACGGTTTTTCAAAGAAGGCAGTTGGAGATGGTGATTTTTCCATATAAACCCTCAATGCAGAAGCGATCGAGGTCCTCAAAGAGTTGATGCAAAAATACCCCGAGAAGAACGTAGTGATAATTGGCCATTCCTTGGGTGGATCAATAGCATGTCGCATAGTTGATACTCTGACAAATGTCGAAAAGAACGAGAAAATTGCTGGAGTCATTATTATTGACGTAGTGGAAGGTACAGCTATCGAAGCACTGCCTTTCATGAACCAGATCATAGCAGAAAGACCTAAGCACTTCGATTCACTACACAACGGTATCAAATGGTGTTACAATACCTGCACAATCCGCAAACTCTAATCCGCCAGAGTCAGTATGCCTGGTCAACTAACCGAGATCGAAAAGAACAACAATAAGTACTACACTTGGAAGATCGACCTGAAGAGTACTGAAAAATATTGGATGGGGTGGTTCAAAGGTCTATCAAAAATATTTTTGGGCATCCATATTCCCAAGATATTGGTGACAGCTGAGAAGGAAAGAATGGACAAGGAGCTGACGATTGCTCAGATGCAGGGCAAATTCAAAGTAGTCGTAATTCACAACGTGGGACATTCGGTTCATGAAGATGATTTCAAATGCATGGCAAAGGAATGTTACAATTTCCTAAAAGATTTCAGAATCCCCATGACCCTCCAATAACGAGCTGAGAAATAGCTAGTTGGTATAGCTTCATTCCATCCGAATTTGCCAAAATATCCATGATGGATCAAAATCTTTATACACCCTTTTAATAAGTACAACCATCCTATTCAAATTAGCCTATAACTATCTAATTTTAACTTACACTTCATGAACAACGAATTCGTGCTTGGCCAGTACAGAATAGGTATATTTCTGCTAAGGTAGGAAAATCAATCGGGGAGGGGACCTTCGGAAAAGTGAGGCTGGCTACTCATATTCCAACAAATGAAAAAGTAGCGGTGAAGACCCTTCAAAAATAGAAAATAGTTGAACAATCTGATATTGAAAGAGTGACAAGGGAAATTTGCATTTTGAAAATATTGAGACATCCCAACATTATTCAGCTGTATGAGGTAGACAGTCCTTAATAGTTAGATCATCGAGACAAAAACCGATATCCACTTGATAATGGAATATGCAGAAGGTGGGTAGCTTTTTGATCATATTGTCAAGAAGAAAAGATTAGATGAGAAGGAGGCCATATTCTTCATGCAGCAAATATTATCAGGGATATAGTACATTCACAAGAACGGAATTGTTCATCGTGACCTCAAACCTGAAAATTTGTTGTTGGATCATAACGGTAACATCAAAATTGTCGATTTTGGATTGAGTAATCAGTACAAACCTGGATAAAAATTGAAGACAGCTTGTGGCAGCCCTTGCTATGCTGCTCCTTAAATGATCGCAGGCAAGCGCTATGAATGTCTGGGGGCTGATATATGGAGCTGTGGCATCATCCTCTACGCCATGTTGTGCGGCTACCTTCCCTTCTAGGATCCAAACACAAGTAAATTATACAAAAAGATCATGGCTGGTGAGTATTAAACTCCTCGAATTTTGACAGCAGATAGCAAAGATATACTCAAAGGTATTTTAAATGTAAATCCTGAGAAGAGATTCAATATAAAGGACATCCGATAAAGCAAATGGTATGGTTTGCTGGACAAAAAATATATACAGCAGGGGATAATAGTAGGCAAAGATAAAATAGAAGCTGACTAAAAAATATTGAAGAGAATGGTCAAGCTTGGAGTGGATATGCATCAGGCGAAGAATTTTGTGGAAAACAATAGACATAATCAAGCTACAGCTTTGTACTATTTACTGAAGGTAAAAGCTTAAAGAGACCCTACTTTCTTGGCAGACGAACCCAAATAAAAATAAAAAAGATAGGAAAGTCCTTTAATTTATAGACCTGATAGTGCAAAAGCATCCTATTACATGCCTGCCAAGCCACGCAGATAGCGTGAGACTAAAGACAACTCCCGAAACGATTCTCTAAACGTCAGCAATATCATTTCATCTCTTGTCGAGGCCAACAAAGGCAAATTAGTTAACGGAGGAATGCGATTCGGTGGCGCAAAGAAATAAAACAACTTTGATAAATTGTAAGAATTTAAGCTGTTTCCGAACAAGAAAAACAGCAGTATTTATGAACCTCGAGTAAGAGGATAGGACCGAAGCTATGAGGTCAGCAAATAGAAAGCTATATAAAGAGAAAAACAGGAAAGACAGGAAAGATTGGAAAGGTTGGAGAAGGAAAGAATGGATAGATCTGATAGATCTGAACCTAAATCATACCACCTGCATAATTCTGCCCAAAAAGCATAGGAAGGACTTAACAAAAAGAGACAATAATTGTCAGAACAACTTAGGCAAATTTCATTCAAAATCGATCAGGAAATCAATGAACTTCGCAGACAAAATGTCACCCCTTCAAACAGCTCCTCACTGAAAAAAAGATAATCGATTCCAACTCAAGCTGTCTCTTCAGCTTCCAGAAACAAGGCCCAAGACAACAATTCAAGTATGGTCAAGTCAACTCATCGAGAAGTTATGACCCCACGTGATAACCTCAACAACTCTCGTGATGGAGGCATTTCTTCTAGAGGAGGTGTCCGGGAGCACAGACATCCAAAGATTCACTCTGGGCCCTTTAACGCTCAATGCATTTTCATGTAGCCTCCAAGAGCCCTTCTAGAAAAAATTACGAATGTCCTCCTCAAGATGAATATGCGCTACACTGAGCCTGAAGCTTTTGCCTTGATGAGTGGAGGCATGCAACTAAGCATAGAATCAGTTCAAGGCATCAACGGGCTCCACCTGGTAAAATTCCAAGGCTAACACCCTCTAAATCAGACAATATTGGAGGTGCTATCAAAATGATCATTATTTTTGATGAAAGATAAATTCAATCATAGGACGGCTTTATTTTGTGCAAACTTTTGCATAATTCTTTCTCTTTTGGCTTCTCTCATTGGAATAGAGGCAAACTAAGGTCCGAGAATAATACTCCTATATTCTTCTAGTTTTTGGCTGATGAGATGATGCAATTCAGATAAACTGCCCTTAACTCCCCATAAATCAAGTTATTTCAAGACCACAATGTATCTGTCCATGATTCTGCGGTCTATGAGTTCAGCCAACATCATACCAGCTCCGTTGTTGATGAGTTCTTTTAGCCGATTTTACTGTTCAGTTGTCATTTTTCTGGGTTCCTCTTTGTAGCTAGAGGCTTCACTCGCCAGCAAATCCAGAAGATTGCTCAATTAAAGACAAGGATCTTAGGGCTGTTTGGTAACCGCAATAATTTTACTCTTGCGAGTAGGCTCTTCTTTTTTGTATTCAGATGATTCGTATATTTCTTCCTGATCACTCTAAGAGTTGGCTCCTTTCTTTCTTTTGGTGTATCTGTTCATTGCAACTTTCATGGAAAATTTCAACGCTTTGTTAGATTTGGCTATCGGTTATTGTGCAAACTTTTTATGAGTATCCATATTGAAAGGTACAATATGATTTTAGTTTATGGTTGCTTCGCTTTTTTATCCATAGAACAATACTTTATAGGATAAGCCACCGTTCAGAACCGATATGACTTTTCCTGGCCAGTAGGGGTAGTTCTGGCATTTTGCAAACACCATATCTCCATATTTATAGCTGTTCATTTTAACTCACGATATTTTAGAAATATTATGAGAGGCAAAATCATTTTTAGTATTTTGTTTGCCTTCTAAAACTTCAATTTTGTATATGCTCAAGTATTTTTATAGTGAGGATGAAATGACATGAAATATACAGTACCATAATGTATAATTTAAGGTATATACAGCCGACCGACTGATGCTACTGTATGTGGTTCATGCAGTAGCATCTCAGGTCACTGTGCTTGTCTATCCATAAGCTTGAGAACTCTTTTAATGACTTCTCTACGGGCTTTGAGATGTTATAACTTTTTCTAGCTCCTCATTCGTTTGCTGGTGAGGATGATGGGGATCGAATCTTCACGCAAAAAATGGCCGACTAGCACTCGGCTAAGTGTAATATAGTGCCTTTGCTAGTCATATGACCATATTTTGCATTCAGGTTCGTAAAGATCGCTGAGTAGACCCAGTTGTTTTTCATTACTGTAGTGGCCACTCTTTTCCTTGAGAATATTCTGGTAGAGATAAAACCTGCTGATTGAGTACTTCTCGTCAGCTGGATATCTTTGCCAGATCTTAGCTAGGACATGCTAAGATTTTGTCTTTTTTTGGAGGAAAGATATGATTTGATTGATTTCGTTGGGGATTACATTCCTGTTTTAGTTCTAATGGAGGCGTTTCCTGGGTTGCTTTTTTTGGGAACGGTGAGGCATGTAATCTTTGTCGATAGGTTTGCGTTTGGGCTTTTTTTGTTGTTTGACCACTTCTTACTTTATTAAATGCAAGATTTTAGCTTCATGATTCGAGTGATTTACGGTTTCATAGTTATTTTTGTCTTCTTCCTTCACCATGACATTTTATTATTCCTAGTTAAGGGCATCATGAAGAGGAAGTGAATTGTGATGACCATTGTTCATACAGTTGAGATAGTTGAAACTCCATCCATCAGAATGATGCGATGGACTATCCTGAGCAGTGAGGCAAGGCTCCATGGATTGAGAGGCCATGACAGGAAATCCCAAAAAGTTCGGGACATAGTATCCCATATTAGAATTGATCCAGAGTCCTCCTGAAGGCATTCCATTCCCGAAAATCGGTCTGAACCCGATAAGATTCTCTTGTGTTATGTTTTTGTTCTTGCCACAATCTAGTGGGTTGTTGTTGAGATTCTGAGTCAATAAAGATGTTACTTGTTGGAAGGTGAACATGTTGATGCTTACTTTGAATTTTATTATACAAACTACAAGAAATCACTGCTATTTCAATTATCACATTTTAAAAAATAGGGCCAATGACAGTCTAAAGGAAAGATCTTTCTGCCTACCCCTTAGTTAAGTCATGATGAGTATCAATTACTATTTTGACTGTAAATGGAACGGTTTAGGGAAATCTATCGTATTTTCGGTAGTTACTGAGGCTCATTAATTTTGACGAGGAAAGCCAATGGCAAAATGCAAGTTCGATTCAGAGTACTATAAACCTGAAGCAAAGGACAAAGGTGGGTGTTATGGAGAGAAGTGAAGACAAAGCAAAATATGATCAAGAAGGGTGAGAGATATTATCAAGCTAACTAAAGTTTTAGGGATGGTTGTCGGTCATATCTGATTGTTTAAGTTATAGAATTATTGTGTCTGATGACTTCCGCTTTTATTGTGCTGGATTTTAGTGATGATTATAAATCATGTCATATCATCTTATCATTCAAAAAATGAAAAGCACATTTATTATACTCCAAAACAATTTTTAATCACATGGCGACTTAACTATCGCCTCAGGAGGTCATAAATATCCACAATTTATACTGTGCTTGATTGAAAAAGAATACTTGTATCACTCAGGTAGCATAGTGCGACAGTTGAGACTTCAATATCTGCGATACTATAGTATTAAATTGTTGACGTAATACAGATAAAAGCTCATACTTGAAACATAATGGATAAGAGGATATTATTTTAATATTAATAGTTGATGGATTTGGACATCTACAATAGCACCAAAAATTGGAAGTTTACAGAACTGGACCATCAGGCTGAAGAAAAGTTTAGCTAAATGGAAGAGCAGACACGCAAACAAGCTCCTTAGAATTTTTATCATTGTAAAACCTGAACTATTTGTAGATCAGACCATCACACATCTGGATTTCATGAAGAAGAGTCCACTATATCCCGTCCTGCAGACGTTACCCAAAGCTGTTTTGCATCATGTGCATTTCGATTGCTGCGAAGACGTCGAATTTGTATGACTAATAATAGCTAGTATCAACAATACATCATCAATGACCCGACTGTGTGGTTGACCCCCGACAGGAAGCAAATGATTATGGGTACTAAAAAGGAAGCTGAGACTAACAAATGGATTTCAATGGCTGAGGAGAGGAAAAACCATTCTTCTGATCTTGCTATGGCCGAATTTGTATCAACGATTACTATGTTCAAAACTGAATAATTTCAGAGCATGTCCTTCAAGCAGAAAGAAATGTGGGAAAGATTTGAAGGGAAAATAAGTAATTTTTTCTCAATTATATTCGCTCTCCACATTTTCAAAAAATATACCAAACACATGTTGCTAAAATATATCAGAAATGGCTACGACAGAATTGAGTTTAGAGCCTTTTTGGCTCAATTAAAGGAATATGATCAAGAAGGAAATATTGTGAAAGATCATGATGAGAAGATGTTTATGGATGCCTTTGATGAGGTTTACAATGAGGTGAGGAAGGAGAATCCTACTTTCAGTGCTGGCTTTGTCTTTTTTGGATTGAAAGTGTTCAACTAATAACAAAATTTTGCTCTTTTCGATAAGATATGCCAACTGAACTGGGACAAAACAATCGGCCTCGACTTCGTCCAACAAGAAGATATGTTCGGCTCTCTTTAACTCTACGATCCCATCATTGACAAGGTCCTTGCAAAATATCCTCATCTCGATTACAAAAAGGTTTATCATGCAGGTGAGACAAAAAACCATAAGACTCACAACATGGACATAGCTATCAAGGCAGGCTCAGTTAGAATAGGGCATGGGTTCAATATTTTGCAAAGAATATAGTTTTTGCCACATTGCAAAAATATATGTTTTGAGAAAAATCCTCTCAGTAACATTATATTGGGTTACAACGAAGATGTGAGAGAAGGATCAGCTCCTGTTCTTCTCGGCATGGGCTATGCTGTCACTATCAACCCTGATGATCCTGGTAAATTTGGAGTTGATGACTCAACCATTGATTATTTCCTTGCAGCAATTTCATACAACTGGACCCTGAGAGATCTCAAGTTGATTGCTTATCACTCAATCAATCATGCCATTTGCGATTAACATACGAGAAATGTGTGTCTGAAGCAATTCGAAAAAAGATGGAACGAGTGGGTTGTAAATTTTGTTGGGAAGGAGCATATCAATGTGACTCATAGATGGCAATAGCCTGATATTTTCAGCAATGTTAGAGGATGGAGCTGGAGTGAGAAGGAGGCTAAAGCTTCTGAGAATTTTGTGAAACTTGCTGATGGTACAATTGACTCTCTACCTGAAAATTTCCATCAAGGTATTTGTCTTTCTTATTCTTAGAAAAAATGCTTTCACACTTGAAATTCATGCGCTAACAGAAACTCTTCTCCCTCATGAAGACCATCCCAAAAGGCAGCATGCACCATCTCCATTTCGATTGCAACGATGACATCGAGTTTGTAAAGTTATTTTTTAACTTAGTACCAAAAGCATGTGATCACAGATTCGAGGATCTATCTGAGTAAAGATAGAAAAGAATTCAAAGTAGGTACTTCCAAGCAAGCCGAAGAGCAAGGCTGGCTATCCTGGCAGAAGCTGAGTGAAGAACACAAGAGTGACTAGCAACTGGCAAGCTATTTGTACTCTTTGACTAGCTTTACCCATGAGGAGATGTTGGATGTAGCAGGCAATGGACCTAAATTTTGGCCTCCTTTTGAGTAAAAAATCATGATGTTTGACAACTTGCTAATCAACAAGCACATTTTCGTCAAATACTGCGATCACCTTCTCAGAAAATATCTCAGCAACGGCTATGAACGCCTTGAATTCAGGGCTCTCTTAGTTGGTCTCAAGTAATACGACAATGAAGGAAACCTCGTCAAGGAGCATGAAGAAAGATCATTTACTGAAGCTTTTGATCAGGTCTATGAGTAGGTCAGGAAGGAGTTCCCTTACTTGACTGTTGGATTTATTTTCTTCGGCTTGTTAGATTGGAATTAGGAGCAGAACTACACAATGCTCAAGAAGGTTCTCAGTTTGAATTGGAGACTGACTGTCGGAGTTGATTTCGTTCAAGAAGAAGAGCCACATGGTTCACTAGCTCCTTACGATAAGGTCGCAGATCGTGTTTTGGAATAATTTCCTGAGCAGAGCATAAAAAAATGTTATCATGCTGGAGACACCAGAAACCACAAAAATGATAATATCAAGGTGGCACTGAAGGCTGGAGCGGTTAGAATTGGACATGGTTTGAACATCGTTCACCACTCAGAAATAATTCCTCTTTGCACTAAGACTTGCTTTGAACTATGCCCCGTCTCCAATGTGATTACAGCTTCCTCTGCCAGACTTGACCTCAGATTGTCAACAGCTCCCATTTTGTTAGGCCTAGGAATTCCAGTATCAATCAGCCCTGACGATCCAGGAAAATTCGGATATGAAGATACAACTGTTGACTACTTCTGTGCTGGGGTTTCCTTCAACTGGACCCTCAAACACTTCAAACTGATTGCCATCCACAGCATCAATTATTCAATTTGTTCGGAAGGAAACAAGATAAGGATGATGAAGACATTCAATGAGAGATGGAACAAATGGTTGGAACAGCTTCAGTGATCTGTATGTGAAGTCAAACGATGAGATATAAACTGAGTCTAGTTTATAGAGGCCTAGAAGTTGTCCTAATAAGATTAATTTTATATATTTTCCCTCGTATACGCAGACAGTTGATCTCAATAACTATCACTCTCCCATGTTATAAAACAAACCTTGCTGCTCTATTTCTGGAAAATAATTAAAACCAGAAAGCTGGTACAATTCAAAGGACAAATCTCCTGGTCGACCCATCAAGAGCGACAATGGATACATCATAATTGATAAACATGTCCTTCCTCTCATCTTCCAGTTTAATCTCAAATGCACGAAAACAATGAAGCTGTCTAATGATGACAAAATGCCTACAATTGGCAGATACATCTTCCAGTTTGTGATAAATCATGCGAGTACATACAGGTTGGACGATCAGTTCCACACGAGGATGAAAAATTAAGAGAAAATCAAGTTTCTAATAAGAAATTTCGAATATAGGTATGCTCTCTTTCACAGCATCAAAGCAAAAAAACCAAGAAAATTTGATCTAGCAGCAGTTCAGTAATTTTTTGAGCGCCCTGAAGTAAAGTAGTAATTTCTGAGGCATACTTTCTGGGGCCTTGTTGAGAAGAAGGAACACAACGACCTTCTCAAAATTGAACTGTAGCAACTCATAATTCAATGTTTACTCTATGACGACGGAACCGAGCTTGGTTTCCACAAAGCTTAGCTGGTATTCACCAAACTGATCAAAAACAGACA
>Ga0100381_1003711_pt1 | contig 13094 bp, 14 predicted proteins | sample CryGeymeta201505_FD_80416 | JGI IMG/M metagenome (GOLD analysis project Ga0100381, IMG submission 80416) | Groundwater microbial communities from Crystal Geyser aquifers in Utah, USA - Crystal Geyser metaG 2015-05 | ecosystem: Environmental > Aquatic > Deep subsurface > Groundwater | place: USA...
AGCAACTAATTTGAGAATAAAGATTCCAGGCAAACTTGCAATTCCAACATTCAAGTCTTCATCAATACCAACGGACACAATATGATCTTGAACTTCTTTAAAACTAAGAACTGTCATTGCAAAGCTTTCATCTGGAGGCCAGAATATTTTTTCATTATTTTTCATAATAGCTCCAAACGGAACTATATCAATGTCATATTTATTTTCATAAAAAAACCTCTGCCTTTGTGTCTTGTCCTTTGTAATTTCAGGATGATTCAGTAAAGTTTTCTCCACCAATTTATATTGGCTCCAGTCCTCAATTGCAATCGCAATATCTAAATCATAGGTTAATCGACGCGAGGAGTATTCTCCATGTATTTCCATCATTATATCTCTTGCAGTAGCTCCTATTATGTAAAACTTTATACCTGTTTGCTCAAAAACTTCGCTCAAGACTTTAAGTATCGGTACTAAAATCGGATGACTTAACCTTTCACTTGATAAATTATACTCCATTTTCTAGTATCGATTCAGCAACTTCAATGTTTCTCCCATACCCACTATTCATTAAATCCGCATAAATTAGAAGAGGAGGAACTGTCTGACCTAAGGTATTCCCATCATTCCAAAATTTATCTAAAATTTCAACCTTTCCGTTTTCTTTTGGGACTAGTTTTAGGCTTGATGCTAATTCACGCAATTCAGCATTTGAATATATAGTAAATATTTCTGGCCTTAATTTCCCCTGCCTGATTGCTGCAGCTGGCTCACCTCCCCATTGAAACATTTCACCGCTATCATCATTTGTTTCAACCTCCCATTTCTTGGCAGCTTGCTCATTAATGAAATCCATTTTTTTTCTTACAATTCGTGGGCGCAACACCTCATTATAGGCTACAACCCATCTCTCTATTAATTCTTGCTTATTTTTAATTTTCCTCTTCGTTTCTGTTTTTAACAGAAAATTCATTTCCTCCAATTCTCCAATTACATTACTTACACTCCCTACAGAAACTGCGGCAAATTCAGCTATCTCGCGATAGGACATCGCTTTCTGATTATCATTAACAAGCATGGCAAAAAGTATTTTAACTCCAGCCTCTTGAAACGCTCTGGATTGGTTCACTTTTTCCCTTTGCACTGGAGTCTGACCTTCTATATAGATATACAAGGTCTCATAACTTATATAGGCATTACCCGCAGCATCAATATAATTCATGCCTTTTCCACGCATATCCAGCGCAGCATCTTTTGAAATATATTTTGCTACTAGCAAGACTGGTCGCTTGCTAATTCCTGTTTTTAGCCCCAATTTGGATATAACAAACCCTTTATTTGAATTCCTAACTTCTGAAGCTTGCATCACTATAAACTGCTTGTTACCTATTTCAATAATTCCATCCCCATTACTCCTTTGGCTGTGAAATTCTATTGGAACACTAATTAGCTCATCTAATTTTGTTACAGCATCATATACCAAATCTGTATTCCTATACATTGCGTTTGTTCAATTTAATACCTTGTTCAGTGACAATGAACACTCAAATATAATGAACACTCTTTAGATAACAAGTTTTAACCAATTAGAATATTCAAACCCTATGCTTAACTCAACACAATTTAGGAAACGACAATCTTATACTCTTGATTTGTCAACTCATCTCCATATAAATATTATGTAAGATGTCAAACGAATACTCTTTCAATAAGAAGAATAGAGTCCCTTGAAACCTCTTGACATGAGTTTAACTAACGATCAATTTCATTCTCAATTATTTCCCTCACCCTCGTGGCCCGTTTATAATGCATCCAATGCACGTCTTTTCCCTCGTTTTTTAAAGCATACAAGCATCTATCTATGAATTTAGGCCAGCCAATAATGCGCTCTCCTGAATTAATAGCAAGTATAGGCAGCGAGTTTAGATTAGATTTAGACTTTAAGTCTTCAAGCCATTCAACCAATTCTAATATTGAGTCAACAGCAGGGGCATCCAATAATTTATATGCAGAGGAACCAATATTCATATTGGCTGCCTCATTTATCGTGTTTTCTTCTACCTCTTTCACCCTAAAGTCTCGCCAATCACATTGAATAAGATAATCGGCTAGATCTAGCCCCTTTTCTCGTTCCTCAGGTGTTGAGGCAATCTCCAATAAGTCTGAAAACACGAATTTGATATCCGGTATTTGCTTTGACAACTCCGCTGCCGCAGCCTTCCATGCCCGCATTGCCTTTCCTTCTCTGGATAAATCAGGAAATACATATACCGTTTTGCCGGCAAGAACTTTAAGCTTGTCATAAGAAAAGCTACTCAAGTTGTATACCGCCAGCCAAATCATCGCAGCATTCTGTGAAGGCATCCCGAAATACAAACTTGCATAAATCGCCGTCTTTGGCGCTTCCACCAAGGCAATATCTTTATTGGGATGCGTAGCAAGAAGGTGCTCCCCGAACAAACAACTGACCTTTTTTTCATTCTTATCGTACCTATTAAGCCAATCTGGAACCAATAAACCTCGCTTTCTATAGGTTTGCCGCAAGATTGCATGAAGAAAACTGGTCTTAGTTGTATGATTCCAAATATCAAATTGTTTGACCTGCACAGCGTGTATTCGCTGCTCTCGGTCAATAAACGGGAAACAGCATCCACCGTTCATGTAACCCGAGTTTATCGTACCAATTTCATAGAGGTCAGCTACTTCCTTGATATCAGAAGCCAAAAAAGGATAAGGCGCTGATGAAAGAAGGAATCGGAAGAAACAATTCTCTGTGAAATCTGCCTTTAAAGTGGAATTAAGTTCATTTCGAGGAATATAAACCTTGCTTATTGGAGGGCAACCAATAGCCGTATTGGCTGCCAAATGACCTGTTATTACTGGCTTTTCTCTACCATTCCGCGAATCCTCTTGCACTGAGGGCATGAGATGATAACCACATGACACCTCTCTATCGCATCTTCCAAACTCTTCAGGCATATATTCAGCCGATTGGACATCTATATACCGTACCATTCGTTTTTTATTACACGCTCGGCAAAGAAACTTCTTGCTACTTGGATCCAGCTTAAACCTATATTCTTTCATCAAACCACTTTTGAATTAGAAGTACTCTATATAAGATGGTTTCGAAAGTCAAAAGTCTAAATCTTCCAACTGCTCCTCCGATAAAGTTAGGCGATAAAACTTCTTGCGGTCCTTGGTAAACAGCTCGATCCTTAGGCCTGATTTCTTACCTGTAATTATCTCATAGAGCCCAGGTTCGAGTAGCTCCGTAATGCGGTCACCAGCTGTTTTTTCAGACACACTTAAATCAGACGCAATGAGTTGATCTAGTTCCTTCTTATGCCATACTGCGCATGTGCCGGCATGACGAATCAATTCCTGATTTACTTCAGGCAGCGGTGCTTTCTGTTTTTTACTCTCAAGGAGCAGCGAAATCTCATGACTTTCTGCTTTGACAAGGGTACTCGTATTGTCATCATACTTAATCATCATCTTCTTAGGATTGGCAGTTGATCTAGTTTTCAAAAACTTAAGACTGAATATCCGGATATCCATATCAGCTGTGCTTTTGTCAAGCGCCACTTGAATTTGCGCTGTTGACTTATTCATTAACTCGCTTCCGAAATGTCCTCTAGCCTTTTCACTTCCTGGATTTTCATGAATAACACAAAGGAAAATCACATTATGCTGGTTGATAATCCTATTCATCCAATCAATTAACTCCATACTTCCGTCTATTTGATTGAAATCAGACAAGCAGTCGGTAGATACATCTAGAACAATTAACTTCTTCTCTGCATCTTGACCGTTTTCGGTTTCCTTTTTCACAATGAGATCAATGTATTCTGTTAATGCATGAAACCTTTCCGCCCTTTGAACTTCTATGAGCGATAAGAAATCAAACTTTGGAGGATCATCATCCAGTCGATAACCTGCCTGCATTTGAATTTGTTGCAAGGCATATGGGAATTGATGAATAAGGTTCCGCTCCGTATCGACATAAATCACCTTGTATTCATTTTCAAAGCCCACTCTTTTCAAACCAAGAAAATCATTCGTGCATCCAGGCAATTTTAACATTGCAGAGCAAAATATTTGGGCTAAGCGGCTTTTATGAGCGCCCGTTTGTCCCTGTATCATGTTTATCGAATTCGGAAAAAGTACGCCAGTACCATTCAACGTTAAAACTGGTGGTGGAAACTTAATTTTGTCCCTCTTTCTTTCAAATATCTTCTTCCGTGAACTCAGCACTGTTCGTAAGTTCTTCGAATAGCTTTCCGACTCCAGTTCATCAATATGACCTTTCATTGTTTCAGCATTGATACCATTTGGCTCAGATGGAGTCGATGCATTGTTTTCGTGTTGATTTTTTTCTGACATCGCTCCCCTATTTAGATTTTGAAAAATACTGATTCACAGCAGCCTCAAGTTCTGCATTACTCATTTTCTTACCCGACTTGAGGTAGGCAATGAGGTCGTTCTTGGAGAAATACAATCGACGCCCTCTTTTCATCGCTGGCAGCTCGCCGCGATTCACATAGGTGTAGATGGTAGGTACTGAGAGTCTAAGAAATTGGCTTACCTCCTTAACAGAGAGAATTTCTTCTTCATCCGCTGGTTTTGAAATTTGCGGAATGGCATTTTGGAGTTTGTTGAGTACGGTTTTGATGTACTCAAACTCCTTTTCGATTTGTTCAAATGGGTTGTTCATTGCTCTAATACTTTGATTAGGCAATAGTCCACTTATACAAATTTGGAAGTCGGTGCTTTTCAGTGCAAGTTTATGGGTGCCTTTTTTCGAACTTCGAAAAAAGGACCTTTCTCTCATCCTTTAATTCATTATATAGATCTTCATTAGCATCAATTAATTCAGCATGGTATTGACCATCGTATTCACGAATGCCATCAACAAGTTTAACTGGGAATATTTCCAAAACAAGATCCATAACTTTTAACCTATTACGAAATAGATTCTCAGTTTCATAACCTTTTCTCATAGGTAATGGAAGATCCCACTTTTTATAAAAATCAAGCAATTTCTTACCAGAAGTGTGTCCAAAACGTCGCGCAATTGCGTTGCAGTTATCCGTTGTAATTTCTTGTTTTAAATATTTGACAAGGACAGCAATGGCTTCCAATTTCAATTTGGGATTATGCCTTGCAACAGAATCTAAATAAGTCAGGTCAAATTCAGCATCATTCACCTTATCCATGAATTGGTCGATGTACCTTGTGGGATAGTTCAACGCTACAATCATTTTCCAGAATTTAATTTTAAAGGTTATACATGTAGTAAGTATATCGCGCATAATAACCGGATAAGAATCAATTCGATAGGTGCAGAATTTCTCATAGGCATAAGGAAATAACTCTTCAATATTTGCCTCATTATCCTTCAATAATTCATGGCGAACGATTTGATCTAAATCAATCCAATCCAATATAGTTCGCATTTCATCCAAATAGGCACGGATAACAAACTCTCTTTCTTCTGCGTTATTTTTAGAAAGTAAATTCATTCTTAATTCGTCCACAAAAGGCTCCCGCAATGAATCAGGTTCAGCATCGTAATCTTGTCTTGTATACTTTTCTCGCCCTGAAGCATCTTTGCGCTTTAAAGAGTCTCGAAGAGCCAATAGAGCATCTAGCTTTATAATTCCCATTATTTTATATTCAGGTTAATCAGTTTGGTTGTCGCAATCTTCAGCTGATCGTTCAAGTGGGCATATATCTGGGTACTTGACAATCGCTCATGAACGAGCATTTTAGATAATGTATAAAGATCAGTCCCCATGGCTAGTTGCAATGCGGCATAAGTGTGTCTAAATTTATGAAAGGTGATATGCTTTTTAATACCTGCAGCCGCAACCCAATTATGGAGCTTTTTATTCTGATGTGCAGAATATTTTAATCCTGGTATCAGCTTGCCAATCCTTTTGTCTCGGGTATGCAATAATTCTATTGCGAGGTCTGCAATTGGCAATACTACCTCAGTCCTTGTTTTCTGAATGGTTAAGCGCACGAAATACTGCTGATTCGCGTCTTGGCTGACATTCTTCCATTCGAGATTTTTGATGTCTGAAAAGCGCAATCCAGTCAATGCAGAAAAGATTGCTGCCAGCTTTATTGTTTCATCTTCGCATTCAGTAGCCGTTAAGCGCTGCAATTCTTCCAAAGTCAAGTATTCTGAGATGCGATGAATTGGTTTTATGGTCGCCACTTTTGCTCCGTAATCGGACCGTATTAATTCATCGCGAAATGCTAATCGCAGCGCTGCCTTATATTTATTGAAATACGAACTTGCCGAGTTTTGGTCTAGTTTTAATCCTTCGCTCTTTATACTTTCCGAAGTCAACAAATACTTTTTCAACTTCTCTAAAAGCTGCACATCAATTTGCTTGAATAAAAGATCATCTGGCGCAAAACGTTCCAAGTATTTAAGTGCAGATATCCAATTCCCAAAATTCCCACCAGTACGTTCCCAAGCCAATTCCTTGAAGTAGGTAATAAAGCTCTGATTTCCAGCTTTAACATATTTCAGTTGTTCTTGCTCCCATAGCGAATATATTTCCGGACGGTTCAATTCAAGCTCCCTCTTCTGGCGAACTCCTTCAGCAATCTTTAGCATATCTTGGGCATGTTGCTTCTCAATACTGGAGCTAGGGTTTGCTTGAATATGGATTTTCAAAAAGTCCCTCCTCGTTTCCTTTCCATTTTCATCCTTGATAGCCGGATAAAAATCCAGGTACAGACTCAACTTGTCGCCAGCTATTTTCTTCTTCCTCAAACTTACTTTGACACCCATATTCTAAAATTGAAGTTTAAATAACTCATCGAAATGCTGTTGTGAAATTTTGACATATTTCCCCTCCCTCCTTTTAGGAATATTATTTTCACTAACTCGGTGATAAACTTGATCTCTACTCAAACCATACTTCGATTGCGCTTCTTGGACTGTATACCATGTATAAATACCATCGGTATCCCCTCTGCGAACTTTGAAGTAACTATCTATATGCGGTTTTGAGACATGCAATCGACCATTAAATACTCGTTTTGGAATATTCGTTTTGTTTAATATGACATTAAGCCGACTGTATTTGATTCTGAACTTCTCTTCAATTTCATCAACAGTATATGACTCAAAAACCTTTTCCTTGGGCACTTCAACCTTCTCACGCAAATCAAATAGTGAATCAAAGTCTTCCCTTCTGAGTATTGTTCTGGATCCTAACTTAGCAGCATGTATTTCACCTTTATCGATCATCCGGTAAATTGTTCGTCGAGAAACGCCAAAGACCTTGCATGCTTCCGAGATATTCAAATACTCTTTGGCTTGCAATAAATTCATCGCATCCAATTTTACTTGAATCACATGGCTTTCTGCCACCTCAATTTTAGCATTCCGCTTTTTTGCCTTGTAAGCCTTGCTTCCACAATCGTGTGAGCAAAATTTTGTCACGGATGTTTTAGCAATAAAGCTTGCATCGCAATATTCACAAATCTTTTCTATACGGATAGTGGAGCTCATGATAATTTCACCTTGTCCAGAAATGCCAGTGTGTGTCTGCATGTGTCAGAGTGTGCCATACCCTCCATCATCTCGATTCACTTTGTCCTATTTCTGGTTACAAGGTACAACGAAGGTACAAATAAGGTACAAAATCAGTCGAAATAGATGATATATTTTGTCAAACTCAAGAAACGGAGAAGACTTAAAAACGATTGAAAGCCCTTGATAGCAATGACTTTATTGCAATAAAAAGAGTGACTGAGTTCGACTCCGTTATTTTCCAATACAAAACTTCCCAAAAATATTCCCCAATAAATCATCGGGGGTGATTTCGCCGGTGATATCGCCGAGGTGGTGGATGGCTGTGCGGATGTCTTCGGCGAGTAGGTCGCCGGTTTGTCCGTTTTGGATGCCATAGAGTGCGGTTTGCAGGGCCTTGTCGGTGGCATTGAGGGCTTCGAGGTGGCGGATATTGCTCACGGTGCTGCCCGAGGAACCGAGGTTGGCTTCCTTGGCGAGCTCGTTGAGGGCAAGCACGAGGCTTTCAATGTCTTTCTCTTTGGCGCTGATGGAGAAGATTTCTGGACGTTTTTTGAGCTGCACTTGCATCTCGGCCGAAGCGCGGTCTACCTTATTGGCAACCAAAATCAGCTTGGTGCTGCCCAAATCAATGCGGGAGACTTCTTCTTCAACCGAATCTACCGTTTCTGTGGAGGCATCAAAGAGGTAGATTAAGATGGCGGAGGATTTGATTTTTTCCAAGGCCCGTCCTATCCCAATCTTTTCAATCTCTGAATCCGAATCATGCCGAATGCCCGCTGTATCTATAAACCGGAATAAAACCCCGTTCAGCTGGATGGCTTCTTCTACGGTGTCACGGGTAGTTCCTGCAATATCGCTGACAATGGCGCGCTCTTCATTCAAAAGGGCATTGAGCAAGGTAGATTTCCCAGCGTTAGGTTTCCCAGCAATAACCGTGGCATATCCATTCTTCAATACATTACCAAAACGGAAGGAGGCGATGAGTTTCTGGGTGGCCAGCAAAATCTTTTCTATCAACTTCACCAGGGCATCGCGGTCGGCGAACTCCACGTCTTCTTCGGAGAAATCGAGCTCCAACTCAATGAGGGAAGCAAAATCTATCAACTCCGAACGTAAGGCAGAAATCTCTTTCCCGAAGCCGCCTTTCATCTGATAGAGGGCTGTTTTTAGCGCACCATCGGAATCCGCGGCAATCATATCGGCCACGGCTTCTGCTTGCGATAAATCTAGCTTTCCGTTTAAAAAGGCACGTAGGGTAAACTCCCCAGGACTCGCCATTCGGCATCCTTTTTTAATCAATAGCTCCAAAATCCTTTCTTGGATATAGGGCGATCCATGACAAGAAATCTCGATGGTATCTTGTCCGGTATAGGATTTCGCGCCTTTAAACAAGGTCAAAAGCACTTCATCCAATTCCTGTTCTCCATCCTTTATCCTTCCAAAATGCACCGTATGGGAAGCTTGCTCACTTGGCTTTTTCCCAGTAAACAGTTCATCCAAGACGGCATAGGTTTTCGGACCAGACACACGAATCACCCCAATAGCGGCTACTCCATTGGCAGTGGCGAGGGCGGAGATGGTATCTTCGGGTTGATAGTGGAACATTGAAAGGGTTTTGGGTTAGAGGTTGCGGTTTAGCGGTAAAAGCTGTCGAGGCAAAAATACGATGTTCTGTGGATTGAGCGAGAATCCGAACCGATACATTTTCGTAGCGAATGGACTTCTTAAGTAAAAAACCTAGATTTGGGACATGAGGAAAAACTTGAACTTAGTCGGAACCGCATTATTATTCGTTTTATTAGGCATTGGCTGCCAAGAAGAACGCCCTTTCCTTGGGGTTGATCAGTTTAATCTTCAGCCGGGAGCCCTTGAAGAAGGAGAACATGTGAAATTCTTGTATTATAGTGGTCCTTCGAGAGACGCGGACACCTATTTGGCACAAGTGATCGCCGTTTCCGAGGTAGATGGCGATACATTTAACATCCTATTTCCGAGCAATGTTTCAGTAGCGGATGATGACAATAAGGCCACTTTTGTTTTCTACTCATTCAAATCTCCTGCTTATATGGAACATAGTTTAAAAGATGATAAGTTCTGGACTAGTGAGGAATCAGTGCTTCAAAACATCCATAAGGTTACGCGTGATACACGGTATGATGATATGGCAATCAATCATTACCCCACCTGCATTGGAATTCCAATGAAAGTCATGTCGGAGTAGCCTCTAAAGCCCTAACCGTTCCTTCAAGAGAAGTCAAGCTATTTCTGGCCAAGACACTCTACGCCCTGCTCTCTATGCCCTATACCCTGAGCCCTGCACCCTGAGCCCTGAGCCCTTTACGGCTTCGGCATAATCACCGTTCCAAGCTGCCAACCATCCTCCATGGCACATTCTTCTCTGCTGAAGAGAATAGCTAGTCCATTCACCAAAACAGGAGTAACTGACACAAAGGCGATAATACCCGGTGCAGCTTTCACATCGGGAGACAGTTCGCCTGTATTTACGAGATACATAAGTTCCCAGAGTCCTATGGTGCCTGAAGAAACGGCCAAATTGGTGAGCCAGAGTTTTTTTCCGAAGACCCGCGGATTTTCATTCACAATAATTTTGGCGATATCCCGAAAATGAACTGAATCACTCGGCCCAAAATAGATAGCAGAATCGCTAAACCCTGTTATCGTTCCACGAAGTGTTGGGAAATCATGCGTAGGTTTTACAATAATATCCTGGCCGACATAATAATGGTAATTCTTTTTCTTCCCCGGTTTATAGACCAAAAGGAAATCTTTCCCCTGACCAAAGGCCGAGGCTGACAAGCAAATGACAAAGAGCGCAACGAGTATTTTTTTCACGACTTTTCTTTGGGAAGAATATCCCAGGTTTTATCGCCTAGCAACTTTACTGAAGCGATATAGTTTTCAAATTTAGTACTTCTACCCCATTCCTTCGGGCCAATCAAGGACAAAATCTTCCGTCCTTCTTTTTCATACAAATGGTAGGTATTCCCCACCTCTGGTTTAAAGCGAAAATCTGCCTCATAAATTTGCCGCGAAATCTCCACCCGCTCTTCAATCTCTCTAACCTGCTGCATGAGCAATTCTGCCTGCTTCCTCAACATCGACACTTGCTGATCCGCATGATGCCGCATGGCCTCGAATGCCGTCGCCTGCAATTTTCCCTTATCCAATGCCTTAATCGGCGCCGAAGCCACATGCATCGGCACCGGAGCAAAGGCCTGCTCACCCGTGTAATATTGTTTTGTCTCGTTGTTCTCTTCCATCACTATGTTAAATTCCAATTCCGATTGTTATCGGAACAAATTCCAAAATCCAAAAATCACAAATCACAAATCACAAATATTAGAATTGAAAATAGAACATTAATTTGCAAGCACTTGTTCATTCCTTTACATTATAAATCAAACTTCATTAAATAACACAAAGATCGAGATACTTTTGGCTCTTCCCTCCGCTACGGCCAGGATGACGCCGCAAGCAAATCATAATTCATAAATTACTCCCGATAGCTATCGGGACACAAATCAGAAGTGGCCTTTCTCAATAAATACATAGCGTTAATCCTCATCGTCCTGTTTGGGGTGGGAAGCATCGGCTTTCACACTCCAGCTTTGCACGATATATTCTTGACGCTCATCCCTCCGTTTTTGTTACTCTGCTTGGGTCTATTGCTCAGTCAGCATAAGGGATGGAATACGCCCTTTATAATATGGTGTGGTTCAGTCATTCTGTATGGAATTGGCATTGAATGGTTAGGAGTAAAGACCTCCGCCATCTTTGGGACTTACCATTATGGAGAAATATTAGGTTGGCGTATCGATGGAATTCCACTTATCATTGGCGTGAACTGGTTGATACTCGCCTATTGCAGCAAGGATATTGCGGAGCGTGTTTTCAAACTACCAATTGCATCCATAATGTTCGCAGCATTTTTAATGGTCTTTCTAGATTTTTTTATCGAACCTGTCGCAATCAAACTCGGATTTTGGTACTGGCCAAACAATGAAGTGCCCTGGCAGAATTATATCGGCTGGTTCCTTGTGTCGATCGGACTCTTTAGCATCACCCATTTTTTGAAGATGAAATGGGAAAACAAAATTTCCATATTGATGTACCTGCTTCTGCTCTTCTTTTTTATGATATTGAAATTTTAAATCGTTTGGAAACCATTTCAGTCCATGGCTGTTACCTTTGAATAATCCGATCATGAAAAAAATCATCCTTTTATCCGCCTTAGCCTTAGCCTCCCTCGTATCCTTTCGTTGTGCAGACAGCGCTAATTCTACATCCACTACAAATATGGAATCTTTGGAAAGCACCAATTTTTACGACCTCTCTATCCTGGCCTTAGATGGAAAAACCACCTTGAACTTCGCCGATTTCAAAGGGAAAAAAGTCCTTTGTGTGAATACCGCGTCAGAGTGCGGCTATACCTATCAATATGAGGGCCTTGAAGAACTCAATAAAAAGTATGGCGACAAGGTGGTCGTGATTGGCTTCCCTTGTAATCAGTTCGGCGGACAAGAACCCGGAGCCCCTGAAGAAATTGAAACCTTCTGCAAGAAAAACTACGGCGTAAGCTTTACCCTCACTGAAAAAATAGATGTGAAGGGCGACAAGCAACATCCTGTATACCAATGGCTCACAAAAAAAAGCCTCAACGGGGTCGATGACTATAAGATCAAATGGAATTTCAATAAGTTCTTGATTGATGAGAATGGAAAACTCGTGGCTTATTTCGAATCAGGAGTTAAGCCCATGGATGAGCAAATCACTTCCCTATTGAAATGAGTTTTTGGCTTGCCGCATTCATCACCTTTGTGACCTTCTGGTTCATGGAATTCATGGCCTGGTTTACCCACCGCTATGTGATGCATGGCTTTTTATGGAAGGTCCACCAAGACCACCATCAAGGCTCCCCCGGCTTCTTTGAAAAAAACGATTTGTTCTTCCTGATTTTTGCCATCCCCAGTTGGTTGTTTATGATGTTTGGTATGATGGCTGGCAATGATTGGCGCCTTTACGTGGGGCTCGGCATTCTTATTTATGGATTCGCTTATTTCCTGGTGCATGAGATCATCATCCATCAACGCTTTAAATGGTTGAGAAATCTCGACAGCACCTATATCAAAGCGATTCGTCGTGCGCATAAAATGCACCATAAACACCTCGGCAAAGAGGATGGAGAATCCTTTGGGATGCTAATTGTGGCGAAGAAGTATTGGGAGATGGTTCGGAATTAGTCTAGTTGTCGACTGATCGACTTGGCGAATAATTGACAGCCAGACGACCAGATGGTTAGACGACCAGATGGCTAGACGGCTGGTATTGAACTTAGAATAAGCCGGTCCCTGAGCGGCCTGATTCAATAATTATATTAATAAAGTAAGCTACAGGCCAGTCGCGCTCTCCGGTCCCTGAGCGGCCTGATTCAATAATTATATTAACAAAGTAAGCTACAGGCCAGTCGCGCTCTCCGGTCCCTGAGCGGCCTGATTCAATAATTATATTAACAAAGTAAGCTACAGGCCAGTCG